>Ga0209367_1011624_pt1 | contig 11643 bp, 3 predicted proteins | sample WorMetLIZISLAND2_FD_187412 | JGI IMG/M metagenome (GOLD analysis project Ga0209367, IMG submission 187412) | Marine gutless worms symbiont microbial communities from Max Planck institute for Marine Microbiology, Germany - Olavius geniculatus... ... | reverse complement strand
ATATTGATTTAACGTGATTTTTTGGCGATTTTTGGCTGCAAAAAAGTGAATTACGACGAAATGGATGGAGATAGACTAAGATTACCTGCGAACAGGAACTGCTATAGGCTTTCGCGCGTCTCGTGAGTCGTGAGCTTTGCTCAAATTACTTGTGTTTATTAGCTACAATGTGGTTCAAACAGTAGAGGCTTAACAACATCGTCTCTGATATAGTCACTCATATGGCTTATAGCCTATACTTGCGTTCCAAGAGAACATGGTGTTGACTGCTAGGCTAGCAGTTTTTACGCGCGATAGCAGAATCGCGTATTAGCGTTGTCCGTCTGTCTGTCCGTTTGTCCGTCCGTCTCTCTGTCACACTCGTGATCTGTATCAAAACGGCGCAAGCTGAGATCACGAAATCTTTACAGTGGGCTGCCCCAAAAACTCTACTTTTAGTGACAAAATTTCGTGCCCGTGGGTGAGGGGTTCCCCTCGAACAAGGGCGTCAAATAGGGGTACCCCTTTGAAAAGACGTTATTTTGCTACTATTGGCCCTTATAGTGTGAAAACAGTTGCAGATAAGTTGAGACATGCTGCTGATCATAACAAGCACTGGTGACAGGCTTTTTAGATTTATCAACATCGATTACCTTGAACGACCTTAAACCCCTCAAAAAAAGTTTTTAGTCAATTTTTCGCAATTTTTGGATGCAGCGCACATTTCAACACCAAATTGCGACGAAATGGCTGGAGATAGACCAAGACAACCTGCGTATGAAATTTTCAGCATTAAACGTAGATTTTAGCAGTCCAAGTCCCGACCCCTTAGGTTCAAGGAGGCCGGTGGCGCAGGCGGGCGTCAAAGACAGCTACACCTCTAAAAAGTGGTAATTTTACCGCAATTATCTCGTGTAGCGTGAAAACGGTTGCAGATAAACACAGACATGCTTTTTAGATTTGTCAACATTGATGACCTTGAACGACCTTGAACCCCCCCAAAAGGGGGTTTTGTTCAATTTTTTTGCAATGTTTGGCTGCAGCGCACATTTCAACAGTCAATTGCGACGAAATGGTTGGAGATAGACTAAGACAACCGACATATGTAATTTTCAGCATTGAGCGTAGATTTTAGCTGTCTAAGTCCCGACTCCCGACCCCTTATAGGATGTTTACACGATCCAGCAAGCATCCAGCTGGCCTGATGGAACCCCGCCCCCTATCAGCCTATCAGCTGCTTACCCCGCCGCCTATCAGCTGTGGGCTAAGCATAAGCGGGCCAGCTGATAAGCCTACGTGTTATATAGGCTTTCCAATATGCCTATCACCAATATCATCAATATTTAAATCTGTGGTTACAACCCGCCCGTCCTCCTAATTACCACAGAACTTCCAGCTAGCTGGATGAATGCTGGATTGTGTTAACACCCCATTAGGTCCAAGGAGGCCTGCGCAAGCAAGCGTAAAAGACGGGTACCCCCCTAAACAGTGGTTATTTTACTGATATTGCCTCGACTAGCATGGAAAAAGTTGCAGATAGGCACAGACTTCATGCTTATAATAACAAGCACTACTGATGAGCTTCTTAAAAGTGTCAACATCGATAACCTTGAATGACCGTAAACTTCCAAATTAGGGTTTTTTAGTAATTTTGTTAGCTATTTCGGGCAGCGACACACATTTTAGGAGTGAATTTCGTATAAAATTATTATTATTTCATTGCATGCTGTACACGGATTGCCAAAGTGGCAGGATCGCTGCTATCGCGCGTCACATGAGCTTTGCTCAAATTACTTGTATAATCTGAAATACTAGCGATATGCGCCAGCGTTTATCAAAATTCGTTATGGTTTAACTCGTTATTTTGTCGGTACTATTCGGTGCAGTGTTAGGCCTACTTCATACTGGCACTTAATTTGGAGACAGTCGAAGGGACCTACGTACGTCGTACTATCAGAAATGTTGGTAGCTATACAGCCGAATGCGGATGTGGTTACTGTGTGACTTTGTGAATATTGCTACACGTGATTAGACTAACGAACTACACTGTAGAAATAATTCCGTATATTTACGAAAAAAGTTCCGGCAGCATCTTGCCATCACCAGTTCCGTAAATTAACGGAACATTATATTCACGGAAACTTAACGGAAACTTTCCGTATGTAAAAAAAAACTTTCCGTAAGTAAACGAAAGCTCCGTTAAGAAAAGTTCCGTAAATTGACGGAAAATTATTTAACGGAAACTTTCCGTAAATGAACAGAAGTTCCGTTAGAAAAATTTCCCTAAATGGACGGAAATAGTTCCGGCAAGAAGACGCGTTTGTCAAGCTCAAAATGCACCAAAACTCGTTTTTGGCCGACCCCGAACCCCGGTGGGAAATTACGACGCTTCTAGACTTAGCCCTTCCCATACCACAGCATCCCAATCGACGTCTAAATGGCAGCGCCTTGATATGCCATGATAGCGCGCCACGTATTCGATAGGCTACTGTTAGTTAGGCTGTGCCGGCATTTGTTTTTGCACTTTTTACGTCATATGCGATTTGCCATTGCGTAATATGCAAAGAATGTACGGTAGGCCTACCAACGCCTTACAGTTTTTTTAGAGTAGGCGTATGTTTTACTCGGCTGGGATTTCCAGCTGCGTGCTAAACTATAAAGCGGCGCTTCGACAGAATAATATTGTCAGAATATCTGGATACAAGCCTCTGACGAATTCGAGACGTTGAGACTTCGGACTTCTACTCGAAAAGTACTTGTATAACCTTGTGTCGGTTGATTTATTTATTAACGGTGTCATTGACTACTCTAAAAAAATACTTTAGATATAATTGCTTCGCCGGTCATGTTTTACTTTGGTTGGACTCGACCTTTTGAAATTGAACCTGAAAAAGCTGTAACTGCTGATGTTTTTTTATAATTTGAACGTACACTGTGTTTCAGAAAATTTACCCCAAATGGATTTTGCCAATTATTGGTGGAAACATTTTTTCAGAAATTTTGAAACGAACACAAATGCATAGCGCACCACACGTTGTTTCAAATGTTCGTACTGGATCGCAAGATGACTGATTGTATGTCCCCATGTTGCTTAGTGCTGACACAGTAAACATTTTTCATTAGCGAACCAGATTAAGCTCACCATCGAAGCAGGGCAGCAACTGACATCACCAGTTAAGACTATCCAGTTTTTACCCGTGACACATTGTGACATCAGCATTACGTCAGGACTAGCAAAAAATATTTAATCAACTGCCATATTTTGTTGCAATATTTTGAATTAGTATTTTTTCAGCTACAACTGGTACAAATTTTGTGTAAATTGATTATCATTTGAGTGAATTATAAAAAACGGTCCTTTTTATAAAACAACATCAGGCAAAGAATTGAATCTTCAAATTTAAAACGAATGCAGTTGTGACGAGAACCTAGGACCGTACATTGTATTTGGCCATTTTTCGCTTGTTGCTCCTGAAAACCCCAGCGTCGATGACAAATTTTTTTAAACAAATAACTTTAATTTGAAACTTTACATGGCTGAAAACTTGCATTATCTCTGAAACGGTTGAAATACCGACCCAACGTTGTTATTGTTTACCAATTTAAAAATAATAATAATAAATTGCATATGCGTTTACGATTCGAACTTCTGTTTTGACATAGGCCTAAATTATGGCGCGTTACAAATGCATCGGAAAATGTTGGAATAAAAAAAATTGAAAATGTCATAAACGCATGTGCTTTGACACAAAGCATGCATTCTTTTATAAAGTCAATAACCTATGCGTGTGTGGTGTGGTCTACAGGTGCACGAGTCCATCATGTCGTACCTGCGTATTCCTGCTACACCATCTGTCGCCATGAACGAATTACTACGAAACAACTTTTCGCCAGCTATGTTACGGCAGTCGAAACTACGCGAGTTTGCTGCCAATAATGTCAAAGATATCATTCGTTTTTCGCTCATAAATTACCGTAATTCCACGAACGTGTTAAAGTGGAGTTTTTGTTGCATACTCGCGATGTGTATAATTGCGTTTTCGCGCTTTCTGATATTTGCGTTAATTCCATACATAGTTCCATACGTCCCTCTTTTTCTCCAATCGGTGTTTGGATTCTTTCTCCTTCTGTTCTGTATTTTCTGACATTGTCATGTTTTGTGTTTCCAAAATAAACTGATGATGTTCTTCTACTTTTTGGTTGATTTTACATGTGACAAGGGGTGTACTAGAACATTGGCCTGTATTTGGAACTGTTGTTCGTATTTACCTTATCTTGCTATTAATTAGCTCCTCGTTCTCCAGTACCACTGCTGTCTTGCTGACCTATAGTATGCAGTTGATAACCTGTTGTAATGGCATATTTATAGTTTTTATCACTGTGTTTGGCCTTCTTGCAACACATTTTAGCGCCAACAATCGTTTTGATCCAAATCATGGAAAACCACTGTTCGATAACATCCGCCGCGATACTGCAACTGAATGCGGTATCTGTTGCGAATCATTCGACACTACCAGACCGGGAGATGTTCGTATTCTGGAATGCTCGCACAAAGTTCATCGGGCATGCATTGAACCGTGGCTTCAGGTATGCTGCATCTACAGGGTGGCCCAAAAAACGGGGCCACTCTGTTATATAGCTTCTAACTTCAGAAATACTGCTTAGATCTACACGATTTTTTGCAGAAATCAAGGTCGTTTCATTCTCAACACGTAAACATAAGTTATTGAAATTAATTATGTGCAACAGTGGCACCACCTATATAACAGAGTGGCCCCGTTTTGGGGGGGCCACCCTGTACACTTATACGTAGGCATTATTTATGAACCTAGTAGGCCTATCAGTACCATTTGCTTGAACTTTTCTTAGCAGCAAAGCTATTCTTGTCCTGTTCTGTCCCCTGTTCTCCAATAGACAGCATTATCACATTGATATCTGTCTGACGATTATTAGAATTGCCATTATGTTAATTACATGCACCCGTATAATGGAGTTCATACCATGTTCGGTTTAGCTCGTTTTTTTGTTTTGTGTTTCTGTAAAGGTTAAACTTACTGTTCCGTTATTATGTGTTTGTGTGCATTCTGCCTGGAAAGGCCGTCCTCGAAATGACCTATACTGTGTCGGGTGAGACGTTAAACCCTACTCACTTAATCACCGTCCTGTTTTGTGTTTGGTGCGCTGCTAGCTGTGAAGTCGAAGCATGATTGGCTGATTGCAATTTACCAGTCGAAACAAGCTCAGACAATTAGGCTTATTACGCCGAATCGTTTTTGCAGCGCAAGCGACTCCGCCTATTCTTGCACATTTATTTGTAGCGTGGTCTCTCTGTCTGTCGTCTGTCTGTCATTTTTGTTTCATTGTTGAAATTCTTCGACGGATTTAGATGCCAGTTGGCAGGTATAGTAATGCGACAGATGGGGTCCTTGACCTTCAGTTAGGCTGCTTTAGAAGTTTAGAGAAACACTGTACAGATTTGAGGAACCGAACTCCCAGCCAAATCCTACAATTATTGCAACTTGCAGCGCAAACCGTTAAGTTTATCCTGGCACCTGGCGAATGTAAAAAAATGAGTGGACGTGCCAAAGAGATTTTTTTTGCCAAATTATTAATATTAATACTAATTACTATTAATTAATATTAATATTTATTTTTACGTGGGTAAAATATTAGAAGCTAAGCAAGAAGACCACAGCGGCGTCTATTCAGTAGTGAAAGTGTCGTGGAAGGAGACGGCATATCCCGGCCGTTGGAGGGCCACTGATAACCGCTGGAACAGATAAACATCTTTTGGATATTCATATTAATATCAACATCTGCATATAGGCTAGTGTAAACTTACTGTAATGGTTCCATGACCATTAACTAACAATAGACTGTGGACTGTCGTGTTTGGGTGTTCGAACTTCGATTTTAGCCATCGCCAGTATGGTCAAGCTAGTAATTTAAGCTTATGATCTGAACAGTTGTACGCAAAAGTCTTGGTCTTCGTATTTGTTTTAAAATTTTTGTCTACACCGTCGGTATTGTGTGTGCTAAACACGATTAGCTTACAATGACAGTTTGTTGTGTTATTGTGCTCTTGTGCAGACGAACTCACCATGTCCAGCAACTGTTTAAAACTTTTAGCCGTTACCGTTGAAACACCACACCGGAGAGCAGTTTATCGCACCGTTACGGTACCGCACCGCTGTATTGAAGCTGCAATTTATTACTTTAATTACTATTTTTCTAATCCTATTTCTAACCTTAACCATAATTTTTAACCCTAACTATAACCACACCGGACCGCACCGGACCGTCTGGTGCGGTCCGGTGAGGTGTTTCGTCGGACCGCTTTTGGCCACTAACTGGTGGACATTACGGTGGCAGGAGCGTCATACTTGTAATATACAGTACTCGTATTTGAGTCAATTTACGCGTGACAACATGTAAGCATCGAAGCTGAGTAGCAACTGACAGCACCAGTTGAGACTATCAAGCTTGTACCCCTGACATATTATGACGTCAGCATTACGTCATGATTAGCAAAGACTATTTAATCAATTGCCATATTTTGTTGCAATATTATGAATTAGTATTTTATCAGCTACAACAGGTAAACATTTTGTGTAAATCGGTCATCATTTGAGTAAATTATGAAAGAAAACAAAAGGGGTCTCTTTTTATGAATCACCGTGTATTGTACGAGTTGACATCGTATGTTAACATTGTCTACTATTGCTATGTATACTGCTCATTTTCTATCGTTTATTGTAAGTTTTCATTTTTGCACTTGATAGCGAATCCAGAAATTTGGAATAGGAGTGGAAGGGTCGGGGTGGGGTCTGTGCCCTCTCCCTAAATTTTTTTCGAAAAATTTATGCAAAAAATAATGCATTTTCGTGCAAACAATTTACTTGTTCTAAGATGCATCCGGTCAATAGGGGAGCGGTGGCGGCGGCCCTTTGAATCCGCCACTGCTTGATAGCGCGGAAAAGATCTCACTCTGGCATGATCTATTTTATTTCAGTTACCTACCATTGCTACGTTTATATTGTGCATTTTTTATTAGTTAATGTGAGTTCTCTACAGTAATACAATGCGCTAAATGTAGTAGAGACTCTACTACATGTAGCGCATTTTATTAAACGGAATGCATTTCACTCCGGTAATCGACTTCGGTGTCGTCTTTGACTATTTTTGCTATACTTGGTCTACTCATTTATAACTTAGCAGTTGTTAGTTCTGTATTGTAATTCAGTGTCGTATGTGTTGTCGTTTTGTTGACACTTTCACGCAATCTTTCTTAATGTTTCGGTTGAACAGAGCAACTGAGGTGTGGCATAGCCCATTGCACTTGTCTATTGAGACAAACGTGTGTACTATTCTTACCAGCTTTGTCGTAAATTAAAAAAGTAGACGGGGCTAAAAGGTGCAATTTTCAGAGAGACACTGCAAATTTTTGACAGAATTTTCACACATCGTTGCAAATTTTTGACAGAGAAGATTATGGCCGCTTAAAATTTTAATTTTGTCTTCAAGTTTAAAATAATATGTGTTTTCAGAGCAGACCCAAATTTTGTATTTTTGGACGATCAATTTCCGACTGTTTTTTCATATTATTGGCATTATGGTAGGCAGTACGGGGTAACGGCAAAAAGCAATTATTGCTTCCTCCTTCATTTTTTTCGTCGGTCAGTTGTTGGAAAAATTTTCTTTTTTTACTGCTATAGGTTTTGCATGTTTTTCGCGTATACTGGTAATATAATGTAACTATATAGTGACAGCATTTAACGTCTTGATCAGTGTCTAATTAGTTCGTAACATTTTTCTTTTGCTTCTTATTGTTATGAAAATTATTATTACAACTTGAAATTGCAAATATCATGTAGGCTAACTGTAATCGATGTTGGTTACGTGACCACTATACAGCGATAGTTTTTTATGTTTGTGTGTTTAATTCAAACCAACGCCAGAATGCTTATGATCTACACTGTGTCCGGTAAAAAAGTAAATCGCTATACATTGTACAATAAAAATGTCAAATCTTAACGAATCTGAATAAAATTTTGCGCACGTAATCCCCAATAAATTGCTAAAGCAAATGTCAAATTTTGTTGAAAAAAATGTTATTTCAGCAGAGTTATTAATTGTTGAATATCGATAACAAAATATCTTCGTTACCAATATGGCGTTACACAGGCTACAGTTGCTCGATCGTAAGTGGCTTTTGTTGACGCAATCAACGTAAAGAATAAGTAAAACAATAAGAAAATGGTATTTTTTGCAGACAATCATTAAACTGTTAAGACAAGAGAAAGGGTATGGTGCTAAAAGGTTTATCGTGGAATTTCCAAGCAAGCCGTGGGCACTGTCAGGATTAAACAAACTGTTGCAGAAGATCGACACCTCACGTTTTTGGGTGACCTCACAAAAGCCGTCGTAGTTATTGTTTTCGTTGCGAGATTTAACAAAAATTTGGCACGTTGATTGCCAATAGATGACGCACTGCTAACGTAAAATTTTGCCAGAATGTTGTTTGTTGAAATTACGCAAATGTAGACAGAGGTTTATGTAACGCCATATTGGTAACGGAGATATTTTGTTATCGATATTCAACAATTAATAACTCCGCTATGAAATAATATTTTTCAACGAAATGTAGTACTATTTTCTGCAATTTATTGGTAAGTAAGTTATTCAGATTTGTTTGGATTTGACATTTCTATTGTACAATATCTAAGGGTTAACGTTTTTACCCTACACAGTATAGAACGTTCTGTTTTATTGTGCGCACCGACATAAACTTTTTTCGAAGAAATCTTGGTATTCGTCTTTTTCTTGGCAATATTTTGTCGACGCCGTTGGTATTGTGTGTGAATTAAACGAGATTAACTTACGATGACAATTTGTTATGTTATTGTGCTGCTATGTAGACGAACACAGCATGTCCAATCTGTAGACAATCCTTCAGAACACCCAAAACTTGATGTAAGATTATCGAGTGTGCTAAATGATAGTATATAGAGAAACGCTAATTTTTAGTTTTGCGTCCTATTCTTGCATCGGTTTGAAAATTAATTGACGCGGAAAAATTAATATAATCAAAGTTGCTGCTGCTCATTAAGGAAGTCGGATACTCGTTTTCGAATGGTGTCAAAATCAGTGACTTTAGACGACTGGAGCGGCCACTGCGCAATGCGCTCTTTATTGCATAAAACGTGCATATTATAGAGCGAACAAAAATTGAACAAAATTATAGATCCACCCTATCGTATACTATCATTATGTAACAATATTATTTGCGGCTTTGCACGATTTATAACTTGCATGATTTTCTTGTTATTATTAAACAAGCAATGCATTATTATAATATTGTTATCGTTAGCAGAATTTGTTGCGTATTGTGATACAGTATAATATTGTTTGTTAACGTTGCCTATTTTTGGTATGTTTATTGGGTATTTCTGTTAGTTATCGTGAGTGTAATTTTGCCTTTGATTGCACGAAAAGCATCCCACCCTGAAATGATATATTTTGTTTTGATTGCCTAGCATTACTACGTTTATTGTGCATTTTCTATTATGTAGATCGCGAGTTCTATTTTTGCACTCATGTATCTGGCTCTAGTGCATTTAATCAGATGGATGGCATTTTACTCCAGTCTCCAGTAATCGATTTTTATGCCGAGTTTGACTATAAGCTCTGCTGTACTAACTCACTTATTACTCGGTATTCGTTATTTCTGTCTTGTAGTACACGCAGCGTCGTACATTTTGTCGTTTCTGACGCGCGACAACTATACTAAGCGCGTCTTAGCTATCGTAGAGGCGACCGTGTGTCAGTCTGTCCGTCCGTCACCCCTGGCACTGTGTCAAAACGGCGCAAGCCATTATCACAAAATCTTTACTGTTGGCTGCCACAAGGACTCTGTTTTTACGACAAAATTTCTTGCCGCTGGGTGAAAGGATTTTTCTCAAACAATAGCGTCAAAGAAGAGTGCCCCTCTAAAAGTCGTTATTTAGCGCCATCGACTTGTTTAGCGTAGAAACGGTTGCAGATATGCACAGACATGCTGCTTGATAACAAGCACTGGAGACAAGCTTTTGGGGGTACCAACATCAGTGATCTTGAACGAACTTAACTCTTAAAATATGGGGTTTTAATTTTTTGGCGATTTTAAGCTATGGCGCACGTTTAAAGAGTAAATTGCGACGAAATGATGAAAGATAGACCAAGATAACCTACGTATAAAATTTACAGCGCTAAACGTAGATCGTGACAATTTTAAACTTTTGCCCAGGAGGTTTAAAGAATTTTCATGCGTGGGCGTCAAATATGGTAATTACTTGGAAATGCTTAATTTCTGCCAAAATCCACTAAGACGACTTTGAAATTTATAAAGCGGGTTTTGGTACTTTTTTCGCAATTTTAAGCTGCATCGCATATTTTAACAGTAAATTGCAGCGAAACTAATAGAAATGGACTAAGACAGCTTGCATATGAAATTTTTTAAAGCATAGAACGTAAATTTTAACCGTCTGAGTTTTGACCTTTCAGGTTTTAGGAGTCCGCATGGAGGTCTCAAGTTTGGATATGCTTTAAAAAAACATAATTTTTTGCACGTTGTACATGTATACTGATTTTCCAGCACTGATGCTGTCGCGCGTCACGTCATCATTGCTCAAATTACTTGTGTTGACACTGTCGACGCACGTGCATATCCGTTTGTAATTTTCTGGTTATGGCTAGAGCAACTGAAGTGTGTCTGTTGAAACTCCATTGTGCAGATTTTTCTGGCTAATGTGAAAAGAACAGTCATGTGAAGTAAGCGGGTTGGAAAACGCTTTGAACGCTGACATGCAGTAGGGATTTTTGCGTGGGTTGCAATAAACAACAGCAGCACGGAACGTTTGTCGCCATTAGGAAAGGTTATATTTTTTACATACCGATGTGTAGTTGTCCTATTTGGCCCAGTTGTGGCTCACATTATCGCTGTCATTCTAAAAAAAACTGTTGTCGTTTATATAGACTTTCTATATAGCTTATAGTCTATCTATAGTCTAGTGCAAGACTGTTGTAGTCCAGTATGAATACGACTCTTGCTTTTAAGCGTGTATTATTAAGTATATGAATAGAACTTGGTTTGTAAACAGTGGAAAAAAAATTTGTTGGTTTTGGTGTTACTTTGACATACAAAAAAATTTAGCTGTTGTTAGAATAACCGACCGTAGTGGTTGTCAGTGACCTTCAAAATTATCAGAGGTCGATGATTTCATCTCACTTGAAAAGCATATGCAATTTTCTATTAGTGATTAATAGCAATCTTGGCCCTATCTCTTACTTTTTCCGAGATAGGGCCTATGACCAGTTTCCTGCTAAAAACGCACATGTGTTTCGTTTCCCCTCCAATTAACTTCGAATTTGAAAACGTTTCCTTCGCATAAAATCGCTGAATTTTTGCATGACTAGATTATGTAAAAATTATGTAAAAAGTTTTCCTTTATGACCTAAAGTTTAGCCACAATACATTCGTCACGAACGACGTGCTTCTCTGAAACCGCATATTGGCTTTCAAATAACCTGCAAATTATCGACCTTGGATGACCTTGAAGGTCACTGACAACCATACAATACAATACAATACAATACAATGGAAAATTTGCACTCAAAAACTGACAA
>Ga0209367_1011623_pt1 | contig 11643 bp, 8 predicted proteins | sample WorMetLIZISLAND2_FD_187412 | JGI IMG/M metagenome (GOLD analysis project Ga0209367, IMG submission 187412) | Marine gutless worms symbiont microbial communities from Max Planck institute for Marine Microbiology, Germany - Olavius geniculatus... ... | reverse complement strand
ATATTAAACTAGCTTGTATTAAACATATGAAATATCTACACTGTGTCCCAAAAAACATCCCAGACATTTTCGGCTGTAACTTGAAAACCAATCATCAGATTTTGACTATTTTTGGTAGGGATATTCCGGACACAACTTGCCAACAAAAAACCATTTAGTTTCCTATCTCACTCAACGTTTGTTTCTGCACTACCTGGGGAAATCACAACCTGCGAAATATTACTTTTTTATCTAATGTGATATGATTGCTTAATTAACATAATGTGTAAAAAACATTTTGTTCACATTTCTGACACTATAATAATTAGTTTTCAACTTACAGTCCAAAAATTTCGGGGATGTTTTTTGAGACACAGCGTATGTTGTATTCACTGTACTTATATAAAAAAATAAATTTAGAAAAAATTTAACAATAACTTAATTTAGAGAAGAAATTTGAGAGACTATTTAGTTTAGCAAAACTTTTTAAAAAATAGCAACTGTAATTTTGAAAACTGAATAAATTTTGAATAAAAATAATTATTAAAATAATTATTACATAATAAAAAGATAATTTGGAAAATAAATGAAAACCACCTTTTTCATATAAATATTACAAATGCACGGTACACCATGTCCAAGAAAAAAACAAGATTCCACAGTATTGGCACACTCAAATATATTTTCATAGTTTTATAATTCCTGGCATAATGCGGAACTTATCTCTCTTTTCTGACCTGGTGAGCCAGCATCGACTACTGATGGGCGGGGCTAGAAATTTGAAGCTGGAAAGGCAACGGGGGGCAAGGACTAGGGCGCAGGGGAGAAATAGATTTTTTGTGTGTGGCCCAAATGTCAACCTTATTCGGTTGTTGTGCGCATGGAAAAATGCAGTGGGGTCCAGGGGCAGAGACACTGGTCAAGAAGTCAGGGGGCAAAGCCCCCCCCTGAAGCTGAAACACTTTTAACTTTTGGACGTGCATTGGAAGCCACAAATTTGCCTGCTTTTTAATATTTGAAAACGCAAAAAAATATTTGTGTTTTCTTGAAAAAATGACGCTTGATAATTTACACCTTGGCACCATCAACATTTTTCTTTGGCAGGAGGGAGCTGGGAAGGGAGGGGGCAAGGGAAGCCCCCCTCTGGCACCGCCCATACGACTACTTGACTTGTTACATAGGTTTATCAGTAGTTATGCAGAGACAGTCAGTACAGTACACTGGCAGTCACGCGAATAAATAACAAGATGGAGCGAAGTGTTACGAGAACTAATTTGACAAAAAACAAGATGGAACAATGTTATCAGCAACTGCACAAGAACCATCGCCAAATAAGGCAAACACACAAAGCAGACAGTAAACTATTACAACTATTATGCATGTGCATGTATTACAAATTAACACCAACTACATTAACACACTTCTCATATGCTGGTCCAAATGGCATTATCACAGAAAACGCAGCACATTGCTTGCTGCTCCACTAAACACTACCGCGAACAGAATTAACAGAGCTGTCGAAAGACAAACAACATGGTCTCGAACGAACTCAATCATACTTACACTGGCATACACTGTGTCTCAAAAAACGTGAATGACTAGTTTTGGCCACCTATGTAAATACTGTTGCTACACTACCATGTCCCTTACCATCTACTACGATGCCACTGACACGCTGTATGTTAAGGAACAAAAGAAAAAGATGAAAGGTTTGGATAGTTATTTTTCACCTAGTCTGCGCAGTTTGGCAGTATAGTAACGCTTCTGCAGCTCCAAAACTTCCATTTTTTTCGCTTGTTCCTTGACAAAGGATTTGTGCTGATTTTCTTTGATTTTCTGCTTTCGCGTATAGTACGTAAGCTGCTGCTTTGCCAGTGACGTAATCTCAGCTGACGCACTGGTGGTCTGAAGCTGAGGCTGAGGGCGACCACGAACGACAGATGAAGCTGATGACACAGCAGATGTTGAGGTAATACAAGCAGAAGATGACTGACCAGTGGACACAGCAGTCGTATTAGCAGCAGCAATAGTTGTAGTAGTAACACAGAGTGGAGTTAAAAAAATCTTTGCACAACAGACAATACATTTATATTTATCATACACAGGGGCTTTTATCCCTATACCTGGTAGCCACTGATCATACACAAAGTATACTTTTAGAACAATAAACAATATAAATATGGAAAATGCAAAAAATATTTAACCACAAAAATAAAATTACATCTAGCCAGACAAGATATTATAAACTGCAAACTAGTCTAAAAGCTGCACTAGGACAAGCTACAATCATCAGACTTATGGACACTTATCAAAGTTATGTACATAGCATAACACAAAAGATCTGTAACAATTAAACACAAATTATGTATACCGGATCTGATTTAGCGACGAGAGTGGAGGACAACTCATCGTACATGGACCAAGGTACTGAAAGCTGCAACATACATTAGTACCAGTAATGCAAATAAATTGTCTATACCTAATGAAATAACCATAAACACAATCATATCAATTAAGGCATTGTAAACTGGCAATCAACAACTTTAAAATCTAGCATCTGGACAACATGTAAAGCAGTGTCGAGTTGATGGTCTATATATTAACTAAATCATCAAATTGACACTGCTTTGCATGTGAATAACTTAGCTCAAGGCTGCTGGTTTGATTCCCGCCTTGGACTCAGTGGTCTGTCCACCTACGGGCTCTACAGTCACAAAAAGGGAGATAAGCATGCTGCCCCATGCCTCTTGTGAGGTATGGCCTTTTTACCTTAGATTTTACAGGGTCTACCAGTGCATATGCTGTCTATTATGATGGGTCATAAATAGAGCTGTCAAATTAACGCATGAATTAATGCATTAATGCGTTAATAAATTAGCACACGTTAAAAAGTTAACGCGCGTCAGAATAATTAACGCACATATGTAAATTTGTTAACTTACTAAATTCTGTGAAGCAAAAGTTCCAACATTCCGTTAAACTGCGGTTATTTGACAATCGAATGAATTCAAATAATTAAACTCTAGTTGCCGTTCTATCATTACTGTAAATAAATAATTATTTTGACGACAGGCTAATAGATTTTTATGCTAGGTATTACGACAGTTATTGTTGATTATACATTTAAAATGCATTTTAACTTTCTATATTTTACAGGCAGAGCTCCCCCCCCAAACGTCACCGGACCCGGGGTAACTTACCCTCTACTTTCTATCTCGATGGGCCTGGGTGCGTTAATAATGCATTAATTAATGCGTTAAAAAAATTAACGCAGTGCGTTAATGCATTTAAAAAATTAACGCTTCGACAGCTCTAGTCATAAATTATTACAACTCTGAAACAGAATCTAAAAAATTTAAAGTAAAGGAAGAGTTTAGAAATTACAATCAATGAATAACAACAATACAGACAACACAAATGACAACAAATCCTGTAGTCACAAAAGTGATGCATATTTACAGAGATGTTGTAAAGCCGCAAATTACAAATTATCGGTACCTGACAAGTTTCCATGCTGGTGGCTGAAAAAATATCCGGCATCAAAGCAACTTGCCCACCAAAATCAAAAGTAACTACAACGTACCAAACACAGTCACACACATGCAGTGCACAAACTGTCTTAATGGCCATTTCCAATAAAAAAGGCACCACCTGGAATCTTACACAACTAGAAATATGTGAAACAAGTGACCTGTCCCACTGCTGCACTATACATGCTGTGTTTAGTGCCTTCCCATTGAAAATGCATTACTGGGGTAAAAAATTAAGCCAAAATAAAAAAAAACCGGGGCATTAATTTTAAGGAAAAAAGTAAATCTGATCTCAGTTTGTGGATTCCAAAATGCTGTTTAAAATTTCATCAAAATCAGCTAAAAATTGTGGATGTATAGACAGAATGATGGACAGACATACAGACAGACAAATGCAATTCTACAATTTTATAATCTGTCCAAATTTAAAACTATGATCTCTACAAACTACACTACATATACAGTATTAGTAAAAAACCAGTGTGGTGCTTTGGTCCCAGTAATAAAACAACAGCTGCATAGTTTTCACTAACACCAATTACTGTAGTAATAAAATTAAACGTAAAATTTCAATCTGCAATAACAATTAATGAACAGACTTGACTCATTGTTGTAAGATGCATCGGCATCATAAGGGTTGAACAGTGGTGTTGCACGGTAGCCAAGCAGAGCTAGCAGTTTCTCGTCCACCTCTGTGACCTTTCGGACGAATGTACCTCCTCCCGTTTTATGCAATTCAACTTTGTCATCAGTCATATTCTTTTTAGCACGCTGTTTCATATTGTCCAAAGCCTGACAGTGACACAATGCCACATTCATTTTTCAGCATTATTGTGACAATGCCAATTACACAGGTTTTCATTTATGCAAAGATTTCTAGTTCTATTTAAACACATGGAAAACATGTATTCTTCACCAGTATTTGTGAAACTTTTGCAAAGTTAGACAAGTTTAAAATGTGAAAATGATAAACAACCCATGCCATCTATCAGGTCATGTTTTAGTCAATCTCGAGCGATTCACATGCTTAACCCTAAACCAGACACTGGACCACGGCATCGACAACTTGAAGCCAAAATGGATGTAACATACTGACATAACAGCAAAGTTGTTAAAGCGACTTCGTTTTACATGCAATATTAGCAGCAATGTGTACGAATGATGCTGCATCTTTTTACAAAATTGTGACATCTGTGCCAAAAAAGAAAGGTAATCTACCACTAACAATTTTTTGTTAGCACTAACCTTGCATTAATTAGAGACAACTGAATTTGACTGATCTCAGTTCAAATGTTTGAAAATGCTTGCACCACTATAATCCACACTAACCCTGGTCTATCCAATATACGTACGTTTTTCAGTCGCTGCCAGTCGCGACGCACAGTTGACGATGCCACAAACTCCTCAGCCAGCTGACGCGAGCCATCTTTAGATTTCGTAGAAATTGCATCAGTCTAACAAAGTAACACAGTATTTTATTAAAATATGTCACAGATGCACACAAACATAAACTGAGAACTAAGCAGTGGTAACTTCATAAACACTTTTTGTAAATAGACCAGTTAAGTTATAAAACTCGCTTATGATGAGGAGTCAGCATGACATTGTAGTTAGTAGTTTCAAGGAAAAGAGATCTAGATTTGTTCTGGCACGATTTTCGTTTGCACTCTGATCATAAATCCAACACATATTCATTCATTCAGTATAACAAGAGTAGTTTAGTTTCATGGTGACATTTGCATTACACTGTAAAAAATTTCGGAAAATATACGAAAAGTTTTCTCAAAATTATCCGTATTTGTTACGAAACTGGTTCCGTAAACATGGTGGTCCGTAAATTGACGGAAAGCAGACCAAGTTCCGTACACTGGAAAATAATTCCGCATATTTACGGATCTTTTTAAAAATTATCCGTATTTTTACGGAACTCGTTCCGTTGGCATTGCAATCCGTAAAATGACAAAAAATTTCCGTAGCAGATGTACTGATTATCTGATTGGTTAATGAATTTTGAAATGTAAACAAGTAACAATGGCGCCTGAGTTTGAATTTTAAGCTGTTCATTGCTGCTTAATTTGCATGTAATGCTTTTCTGTATGTAAGGTATCTGTTTATACCTATTGTGGTATGTTCATGTATATTTTTTCTGTATGCATTTAGTAGCAAATTGGTTGTTTTAAGGTGCTACATAAGGTAAAGTGCAAATTCACAGGTCTGGTTTGTTATTGGACAGTACAGAGCTGCTCTGCGATTATTGCGTACGGAGCCGCTGGCATTGCACAGATTAGAGAGTGCTAGTGACTGGGTTAAGAATATAAATAGATTTATGGTTAGAGAGATACATGTAGGTTTGGTGATTGGCAACTATATATCAAAGTGGTGGGAATGTAGTGGAAACATCCCTGTAAGCCCCTGAACAATCTATAAAGAAACAGCTGTGCACGTATGATTTGCTTTGTTATTATTTGTATTTGTGTGTTTTACTGCATAAAATTCGCATACCGTACTAACCGTACCCCGACACTTGTCCGTTAATTTACCCGCACCCCGAAAATCAAATCGGAGATCAAATTTGATTTGATTGGCGATAAAAAAACCGGACCTTAATGTGTAGGTCTGTGAGTCAAACTAAAGTCTGAGCTCATCTCGTAGTTGACGGAGTTAAAGCCAATTTTTGGCAAAAATTCTACAAATTTACAGTATAGGCCTACATTATCTAGGAGATAGCTCGTGCATATGTGGAATTATAGCCCATTTTGTCTTAAATTTTGTTGCCATGGCAACGGGGTCGAAAGGGGGAAAATGCAATTGGCAGCATTCGATGGCCCATTTCCGAAAGCCCCCTACAGGCGCAAAAATCTCGCAAAAATCTCTTACACAAATTGAGTTATATCCCATTTTGTCAAAAATTTAGTTGCCATGGCAACTAGGGAGGGTCCGAGGTAAAATTAAATGACACCATTAGATTTGCCATTCCCGAAAACTATAACCTAGAACCAAAAATTACGATTTTATATTATACACAGCCAAAGTTATGACCGTTTAAAGAATTGTTTAATTTTCCCCATAGGCGCTATTGTAATTTTTTTTTGATTTTTGCGAATAAATACGTTAAATATTGAATTTTAATTTTTTAATTCCAAAAAGGCACTTTCTTGTGCAGAACCGCGTCGTTTGACGTATTAAACGTAAAAATCCCTTAAGGGGTCTGACCTGTAGGTAAGTTGAAGTAAAAAAGGTATATAGCTATAAAAATTTTTGCGTATATTTCACCTATTTGCCGAAAAGCCCCCTTGTGCAGATTTGCATGAAATTTTGCATGAAGGGTCATCTCTCCGACATAATCAACCTTGCCAAATTTTGTCTCAATCAGATCAGGGGTTTTGATTCTGTGGGGGTCGAATTTTTGGCTTTCCCATAAGAAAAAGAAGTCGCCGTTAACTCATGGCTTGAACTACCGTTCAGCCTGTGATGTCGTCGACATAGGCCAGTGCGTAAGAAAAGAGTATATTTCAAAGTACTTTGGTTATCAAAACTTGGTAGCTAGCAGGTGCGTTACATATGCCAGCCAAAAGGCATCCTTTTAAACTAATAGTTTCCGCGGTGTGTTACGAAGGCCGTTTTGGGTACCTGGTAAAAGCCACCTGACATGTCGAGGGAGCTAAATATTGAAAAATTGTTTTCGGCAACTGTTTGAAAAAACGTCTTCTAGTAGTGGTAGTGGAAAGTAAGTTACTTTAGTTCGTTCATTTAATTTTCTCATGTCTACGCAAAGCCTATGCATGTTATTCTTTTTTTCTGAACTAATACGACGGGTGAGCCCCAAAGGCTATTGCTTTTTTCTATGATGTCGCTTTTTAAAAAAACATCAATTTGTCTGTCAATTTCTTTCCGTGCCTTAACAGAGTGTCAAAATGGTTGTTGTTTAATAGGTCTGGCGTCTCCTGTGTCGATGGTATGAGTCATTAAGTCAGTGCCAGGAAGTTCAGATAAATCTGAGGTGAAGAGATCCCAGTTTGCGTATAACAGTGCGATAAGTTTTATTTCGTTGTTCGTCGGAAAAACCGGTAGCATCTACTGCTAAACCCTTTGCTTGTAGTTTTTGTAACTGTGCTTTTGAGTCGATTGATGGAATTGGTTTTGGTGAATATTATTTGATGTATTCACTAATAGCATTGACAGGTATTGAAGAAGTAATGCCTAGTGGTGTGTGACGCTTTATATGAACACTAGCATTAGTAGGATTAAGCACACGGCAAAAGGTAACGTTGTTGTTAACAGGTACAACTGCACAAGCCATGCTAATGCACAAGTTTGACAGTGACGGCAACGGTTTTATTAAACACTGGCTATTATGACGTGCAAACGTTTTATTGACTAGAACAGGCAGGATTGCTTCAGTTTGTGCGGAAATGGCAACACCTGAACTTGAGTGCGCTACGTTTTGAGGTAATTTATTGTGAATAAGTGACTGCACTACCAAATCGTTACAAATTGAAACTGTTTGATTTCGAAAATCAATCGTAGCTCGTGTTATGCAAGAAGTCAATTCCCAAAAAAACATTGTAATTTAGCTCTTTTAAAACCGTAAAGTTGTGAGTGATCCGCAAACCTTGAATGTTCAGAGTTAATGAAACAGTGCCAAGAATTATTAGTGGTCTGCCATCAGCGGAGGAATAACATACAGGGTGGCCAAAAGGTAAAGGTTAAATTATGACTGGTAAACGTTTGACAAAATACGCTGAAGCACATGCTTTGGTTGCACCACTATCTAACAATGCGAGTGTTTTTACACTATTGCATTTCAGTCTTATAAAGTTCTCGTTTTCTATGGCTTGCACTACTTGTATGTCGGTTCCTCCGCTGCCCTTTGAATGGAAGGCAGGGGCGTGCCTTTATGATTATCATTATGATTAAGACGTCGGCTGCTGCGACAGACAGCCTGAAAATGGCCGATACGACTGCAATTATGACACTTAGTTTTTGCAGCTGGACAGAAACTATTGCAGTGAACAAGACCACACCTGTTATATTGTCCGGCGTTGTAGTGCGATGGTTCATTGCGTCCACGTGCTGGCGACTGCTGGCGACTGTTGTTGAAGACGTGTCGTCCAGGTGATGGCGAACGAGAGCGCGGTGGTGTGTTGGAGCGCACTCGACGACATGGCCTATCGTTGACTGTGTTGTTGTCAACTGCCGACACGTGCAGCTTGTCGAGGCGCTCCTTCAGCTGTTGAAAAGCAGGGTCGAGACGAGCGTGAAGGTCGCTGTTTGTCTTTAACTCAGTGTGACAGGGCTGGATTGGTAGTCGACGTGACGGCGGCGTCAGCGACGCGTGCTGACTGTATGAGGTCGTCCAGCCCCGAGGTCTGTGACTGGATGACGTGCGTGCGTAGCTACGGCTTTAGACCAGCAAGGATGGCGTGCTGGAGCAGGTGATCGTCAATGTTTTTCACCTTTTTGGCGATTCTGGTAAAATGTAAAATAAAGTCAGAAGTTGTCTCATCGATGCGCTGTGGGTTGGCAAACAGTTGCTAAACGTCACGCCAGGAGGTTGCCTGTAAGCGACCGAAGCGCAGCAGAAAGGCTTCACGGAACTGCTCCCAAGTGATCGGGTGGCTGGTTGCTTGGTCGTCGTCGTCCAAAACGCTTGCAGTGGTGGTGACTGCGAATGCATCAAAAAAGCATGCGGCTGCATCCCTGAGAAGAACAGCTACAAATTTCACTTTCTCATCCCCCGACATTTTCTTCTACGCCGCAAATGTTTCAACATAGTTGATAAAATTAAAGGCGTCTTCTGTGCTTTTACCGAAGTAAAATGGTGGAGCTATATGATTATCAAGAGACGAATTGTTTTTTTTAGCGGTTGGCAGCGTTACTGTGGCAGCACTTGCCAAAGCGCCGCGGTACGTTGTAGCAAGACCTGGAGATATTTTTTCAGCATAGTCATCCATAGCTGTAACCGTAAGCGGAATTTGAACTCTGGAGCGTGTCGAAAATGCTGGCCCTGCCAAAGGGTTATTAATTGGAGCTGAAGACCGTGCCGTGATGAATGTGAGTAGCGCGAAAAATGCTGCGACTAATTCTCGTTGAACGGCGTTGGCAGGTATGACTAAAATCGGCCTAGCTCAGGTCCATCAACTACTATCACTTTGCAGTCTGTAGTATTGATTTTGTTTAGCACCGCAAATAATTGTCAACGCACAGCAGCAACAGCGCCGTCGCATTAGACAGCGGCAGCAGCAACAGCAATACCATCTTGCTTTACAGCTGGGTTGTACGCATATATGGCATAAAGCGAAAAAATGTTCAATAGAATAACATCTGCGGCTGCAATAATGTAAACATCGTCGTCGTCATCGTTGTTATGCGACTGTGTCGGTTAAGTGTTTTCGATGTATTCAATTAAGTCTAGCAGTACGTCCATTTTTGCCGTATTTGTCTCAATAATAAATGTAAAGTGTACCTCAGAGTAGAGCGATGTAGATGTAACGGAAAAATTGTCAGCGTATTCTCACACCAACTGCTATAGAGGCCCCACAGCGGGATGCCCCCATAGGAAGAGTTGACAGAGAACGTAACGACAACGTTGCAATTTCAAACCGAACTTTTTCCGTACAAACTCAACGAACGTAAATGCTAAGATTTAACATGACGACAATATGATGACGAGCGCGACGAGATCAGACTTAACTCGCAACGCCGAGAGAACTGACTGAGAACCGAGAGCTGAGAACTAAGAACCCAGACTACTGCAGGACGGCGTTTATATAGAAATTTTGGACAAAGAGACATTGACTGTGCTTGTTTTGGCCCAGGACAGCTCACTTGCTTCTTGCTAACAGACAAAGTGGTGGTCGTGCCTAATTGACTAAACGGCGGCTAAAATGGCCAGACAATGCATGACTGCAAGGTCTAAATTCTGTGAAACCTAGGCGGTCGGCAAATACGACATTTCCAGAACTCTACAATAATTATGTCAGTGCGGACGGGCGTCAGAGGCAGTACGGTTTTGATCGCTATACCCGGAAGCATGTCGAGTTCGGACAAGGCACGTTCGCTTAGTCACGACTCATCAATTTTGATTGTTTCCAGAGATGCGGTATAAGCGGATATACTAAGAAGTCGACTGTTGTTGTGCACATGAGTGTCCACGGAGGCGGACCCGTTGACTCGATAGATTATTGCTCTTTGTCTCCTAGCCTGCTATACTCTGTACCTATTGAACTGTCCTGTAGCAGTATTATGGATTAGTTTGGGAACATTTTATTTTGCAAAAAAATGAGTTTTCGGTATGGCCGGATGTTTTGAGAAAAGTAGCTGAGTCATTGACGCGTAAAATGCGATCGGAGTCCGAAACTCTAAATTAGTTACTGGTTCGAAATAGAGAGCTGCACGGTAATGGGTACAGCGGTAATACCACGGTAATCCGCGGTAATTTCGTGGTAATGGGGACAACCAATAATATTTTACCGCGGTAATAACGGTAATGGGAACAGATGTAACGGTAATACCGCGGTAACGGGGATTAACGCCACGGTATTACTGCGGAAATAAGGAGAAATGCGCAGAAAATAGAGTATTCAAAATGCGGTTAATTGCTGTTGACGCCAGCAAGAGGTTTAATCGACGTCAGCAATCTGTTTCTCTCGCCTGCAGTGTGTTTTCTTGCCTTGTCCACTGCACCTGTGTGGCCCCCTGTAGCAAATAGAGTATACTAGAAATGACAATAGAACCGCCGCGACGGAAGTGATACCCTGGGGGCATGGCGACCGTGATGTTCCCGGCGCGACTGCTCAGTTGCAATTCCTGGACCCCTGGTACTGCCACGCGCTACAACCTGTCGACGAACTGATTTTTCTGCGTGGCCTGGTGTTTCGCTAACCATTTATCAGACTGTAGATTGTTTAACGTCTGCATAGCTAGTCAGTCAAAACATTAATGACATTTTTCTACCTTGTGTGCATAAGTTTGTTTTAACTTGTATGTTAAATCAATGCACAACAGACGCTTGTGATTATGATGCAAATTTGTCATTTGATTCGACTTGTGACTGAGATAAAAAATGAGAGCTGCATAGGGCAGCGACGATGGGGCGGGTATGAAGATCGGAGATGAGGTAGGAATGGCGATA
>Ga0209367_1011622_pt1 | contig 11643 bp, 8 predicted proteins | sample WorMetLIZISLAND2_FD_187412 | JGI IMG/M metagenome (GOLD analysis project Ga0209367, IMG submission 187412) | Marine gutless worms symbiont microbial communities from Max Planck institute for Marine Microbiology, Germany - Olavius geniculatus... ... | reverse complement strand
TACTGTACGCTGGGTCCGGTTAATACTGCGATGGGTGACTGCCTGTAGGCAGGTAAACCATCTCGAGATGTAACCAGCCGCCTAGGTCAACTCAGCCTTCCATCCCTCCGGGGTAGGTAAATCGAGTTCCAGCCTCTCTGGCTGGGGTTAAGGTGGGATGCATTTACCTGTGTCCGGTGGCAGGTGATCCCGTATGGCAGGTGCCGCTCCGAAGCTCTGGGATGGGTTTCCATGAAGATCTATTAGGCCAGTGATGATGCTAATCTAAGCTTGATATAGATTAGCTATACAGGTAGGCGGTAGGCGTGGTGTAGTGGTAACGCGTCTGATCCGATCAGCGAAGTTACTGTACGCTGGGTCCGGTTAATACTGCGATGGGTGACTGCCTGTAGGCAGGTAAACCATCTCGAGATGTAACCAGCCGCCTAGGTCAACTCAGCCTTCCATCCCTCCGGGGTAGGTAAATCGAGTACCGGCCTATCTGGCTGGGGTTAAGGCAGGTAACACTGTATGATCCCATATGACAAGTGACGCTCCTATTAGCTCTGTTGTCTGTGGGGGCTAATTAGCTCCGCGGTAGCGGGCCGTAGAAAGTTAAGGGGAAGACACACTCAATACTGTATACAATCCTGATTAGATTCTGCTTTATTCTACACAAATGTGAAGCGACTGTGTTCGCTTCCGCGTCACGGCAGCGACTGACAATATAGCGATAGCTATAACCTTTAACAGTGCGACAGCTAATTTGTGGAGTCAGATTGAGTGGAGCTGATGCGCTGCGTAAACATGGCAGGTGATGCTCTGTAGCTCTGGAACCGCTGGAGGAGCTTACAGCACCGCCACAAATTTTCTAGCCAGCTGGACTAAGGGTGTAACCATTAATCATTACATCAGTGATGATGATTTGTGTGCTAAAGGTCGGACAGTGTGTCAGATGATTGGCGGAGAGGCAGTGAATGCAGCTGATGAGCCATATGAACCTCGAGATGATGATGATGATGACCAATTCACGTACAGTCTTTACTCACACCACACAGCTCTCACCTCCGCTCCCCCCATCCTCAAGCCGGAGGTATTTGGCCCCAACGTCTTTGCCTTGGTAATTAGGAGATGTCTAGCACATACAATTTCCTCTGCCGGAAATTTGCAGTGTCTGTAGGAAAACTGCAGCTTCCTGCCCCACTTACCTTTTTAACCCACGACACCGCTGCACGCAAATTTGGTCCCCTGAACAATGTCTCTTTCCAGAGGCTTGCCTCGCATGATATTCAGTACTGCTGGTTGCTTTTGCAGCGACAGTTCACTAGTCTGAACAGTGCGAGAGTTAGAGTTGAGGTTAGGTTTAGTTAAGTCAGGAATAGAGATAGATTCAGTGAGTTTCTCGCTGACATTGTGCGCTTTATAAATTAAATTTACTAAATTTACTTACTTACTAAATTGTTTCTGTCTTGGCGGACCTTGGCCACATGGTGTGGCCTTTGGATACGGCTGTCCCTGACTATGGCGTGCTGAGTTTCAGACTAATGGCCCTTCATACTAATGACCAGTCACCACATTTCCCAGCAAAGTGTCATTGATGCTGCTTGTTATTAACGCACATACAGAGTGACATAACTGAACTGGACTTAACTGAAGTGAACTGAGCTGAACTGACACGGTTTAGTTTTTGACGAACTGACCCATGGGCAAGCAGGGCAAGTCACGTTGTCACCAATGCCATTAAATGGTGCCTACTGCAATGCATTTACTGCTTGTCTGTTGGTCAGTTTCATCAAAACGGTTCTTCTGAGACATTGGCGTTATATAAATTGCTACTTACTCACTTACTTACTTACTTCAGTTTAGTTACATTGCTCTGTATGCGCCTTTAATCTGTGGCTGTATTGTATTAATGCATGGTTGTTGTTAATGTGTGGTTGATTACAGGCAGTGGCAGCTGGTACTATGCCAGGCAGTGGTTCTGACGAGCTAATGAGTCTGGTCACTAGACTGGGACTAGACCAACCTGGGTGCCACCTTAGCTCAGACGTCCTACTCTCATTGGCTGGCAGCGGGGGCTGTGGTCAGCCAGTGGCAGACAGCAGACAGCTGCTCATGCAGCTGATTGGCCGTCTGATTCAACGGCAGCTCACCAGCGGCAGCATCAGCACATGTCAGGAGAACATCCTAAACATTATGAATGACTCTAAATTTAGTAACACACATAGTGCCTCATCCAGTAGACTCACTTCTGCTAGTGATAGCATGAGCCAGGAGACAGCAGCTAATACTGTGGAGAATGAGATGGACAAACTGCTGGCTTGGAAGAGCCGCATTGAGAGTGCACTAGTGGTGCCACAAGTGAAAAATGCTAACCCTAACCCTAACTTTGACCCAAACAGTCAACAAGTTAACAGTGCTGCCTCGAGCACACCACCAACTAACACTACAACCACAACTTCTCCTAGCAGCGCCAACAACTCTGAAACTGCCGCCGGCACAGACCCAGTCGGCATACCACCAGCATTACTGTCAACAACCGACAAACCTGTTGCTAATACATTGATCCCACTTCTGACACCAAATGTGAACGGTGCTAATACGCCGGTTGAGCAGAGCAGTCTAAGAACAATAGACTCTACAGCGAGCATACTGGCAGCGATAGCAGCAACAAAAACAACAACAACAACAGTTGACATGAATGCTGCTCAGACATTTCCAGACATGTCCAGAGACATGGTGACAAGTTGTACAGGGCCAACTCATGTGGGGTCTGTTTCACAACCTGCGCTCGTCACCTGTTCGTCTGCATTGCTGGTAACAGCACACCTGCCTCAGACATGTACAGACATGCCCAAGACACGTCTGGACATGTCCGAGACACGCCCACCTGTCCAGGAGTCGCCAGCTAGTCCAGACTCACCCATACTGTCACAAGCGTTGTCCAGTCCACGCCTGGTTCAATATCAAACAGTAACTGAATGCCCACCTTCTCCACCTCCAATGCCTACACCACCTAGACCCCCAGCTAACCTACTGATGATAGGTGTTGATGGGAGAGGTCCCCAGCCTCTCTCCCTGCCTCCCTCCCTTCTCTCTCCCTTTCTTTCTCACCTCCAGCCAGCGCTGCCACGCCCACCTGCTGTAAACAACCCGGCCACTGAACACGTTGAATATCCAGTCTGCACGGAGGAGTTCAGAGTGCCTTCTACTCGCACTGATAATGCACCTTTCACTGGGGGCAGGCTGCCGCCGTCACAACTACCTACTGCTGCCTCACCAAGTTTCGAGCCTCCAAGTATTGCTTCTCAGGGCGCTAGTGCTGACGGCCCCGTGGCCCCACCATGGCTTCGAAGCAACTCTGCAGCAGGCGTGGATACTGCAGCTGATGTTGACGGCCGTCGTCCGCCGCCATGGCTAGGGTTACGGCTAGGGCTAGGGGACAGTTCCGAACACGAGGCTAGTTGTAATGTAACTGGCAATCGTCGTGGTCCACTGCAGCTGCACCGAAGTACTCCAGCTATGGATATTCCTCCACATGGTGATCCACTGCCAGCACGTAATGCCAGTGAAATGGGTCCCCCGGCTGTCAGGACGTTCACGAGTCAGGGTGGAACAAACGTGATCAGTTCTCACTATGGAGAAGAACTTCAGTCTAAGGGCCCCAGTGATGCCTGGCAAGGGAACCCACGTGACCCCTCAACCAGCAATAGTCGCACTGCTTTTCAGCGACAGCCGTGTTCTAATCAGAACTCTGCCACGGCACATGCGCTAAGAACAGTAGCACCTGGTACTCAGCAAGGCGACGCTTCTGGTGTCGAGCAGAGCTACGGAAAAGCGTCATCTGCCATGTGCGTGGAGCAGGGGTCGAGGGTGAGACCGGTAGCAAGTAGTCGACTGCAGGCTCCCGGTGCTTGGCTGTCTCGCCTCGCATCACCGTCCGTTTTTATGTCAGCTTTACATCAATCTTCATCCAGATCACAGCACACAGAAGTTCAAACCGCTGTCCCTGCTAGTCATCACTTTACTGGTCATGAACGTCCAGTAGCAGAGTCTCAAGCTGTGTCTACACTGCGGACAGCTGACAGTCATACTTTCACTCAACACTCAGATCTGTCCCAGTCTACCGTACCAGCAGCCAATCTTCAGAGGAACTTGACAGTGAATGATCTGGCAACAGAGTTGAAGCGTGATGACATTTTCCATCTGCGCAGTGACAGTACAGGGAAGTCCGCAGAGAGCGGGATGTCACATGACGTCAGTGAGCGTCGTGATTGGTCGAGGCTGTCGAGTCATGATGATGGTGATTGTTCGTCGCTGTTACTGATGTCTAGAGCGGACGAGGTGCTACTGAGGCTGGCTGGAATGGAGACTCCACAGTTTGCCTCTGAGACAAAGTCAAGGTTAGACGACGATATGATTAGTCCTGCACTAACCACCGGTTCAGTGGTGATAACTAGGCGTCAACAACTACAACAACAACGACAGCAACAACAACATGATGATATCGGTACTGCTACGCTGGGGTCCACACATTATGCTGACAGCAATAGACTGACAGTACCTGCTGATAACACCGCTAGTCGCCAGACTGGACTGGTGGTGTCAGAAGTAAGATCGTTTGGACTAAGAACTCCTGTTGACAACACTGTTCGGCATAACGCCGGCCAGATGCCTGCCGCCAGTATGGATATAACAGAGGCATCTGATGGCGGAACTGCACTGAGACCAGCTGCTGCTACAGACGTTCAGCAGAGCACTATGCCATCAGTGACAAAAGTGCTTAGTGCTGGTATGGACCGGTTGAGCCATGATATGACAACAACTGCTGATGCTGATGCTGCTACGAAGTACTACTGGCACTCACCACCCTCAGCAGCCTCTACCACAGTACAACAACGACAACAATTACTACAACAACAAGGACAGCTACAACGACATTCTGCCAGCGCTACAGTACAGCCAACACTGCAGGCACGCCAGCAGCAACAACTACAACAGGAAGAGAAGGCGGAGAAATCGGCTGCGGTACTGTCTGATAGTGAAGAACTCGAAGAAGGAGAGATCGTTGACGACTGCACTGCAAGCCCCACGTTGGGCGCCAGTACCACAGCTGCTGTGGGCCGGGCTCAGCAGCTGCCGCAAGCGACCAAACAGCTGCTGATGCTTCTCAAGGCGGACCCGACCTCAGTCAGAAAGTCCCATACATCACAGCATCTTCAGGGTCGTGATAGACTAGCAGATAGACCAGAAACGTTTCACGAAACTGTTGCAGACACGTCTCAACGTCATTATCGTCGCTCCCACACTGATGATACAAGAAATGATGAAGATGTTGTTCTTCCGAAATACCACAGAACTGACTCGACTGGCACTGGCAGACGACGCTGGTAGCCTTGCGATTTAACTGTTAATTCCTATTTCAGCTAGTGCATTACGTTTGTTGACCGAACCTGATTTGCAGGGGTTTCAATTCCTATACCTGGTAGCACCCAGTGAAAAATACCGGGGACGTTTTGTTAAGCATGTACGAGCGGCATTCAAAAAGTTTTGCAAGTCGATATGTTAGACTGAAAAACTGTTCAAAATTTATACACCAATTAAACGCATGTTTCTCTTAAATACTTATGAGCTTAAAGCGGATATGACGTCATTGTAATGTATGACGTCACAGAGCGTTAAACAGGAACAGGAACGATTTGGAGTGAATTGGGCTCGCTGTTGCGTGACATTTCTTTAGTCTACCGTCGGATTTTCCAACACGAGGCCCTGGGACATGTGATTTTGTGAGAGTCCTAACAAGTGCGTTCGTGAATTTTTCATTTGCAATTATAAATACTCAATAGCCAAAATCTGTGCCAGCCGTGCAAAAACTATACCTAGAAGGAAACTTAAGACAAAGTTTACAACTCTCTAGGTCTCTGTATATTAGACTAATAAACTTGGTAAAATTTATACACCAGTAAAAGTTAAATTTCTCCAGTACTCGTATGAGCTTAAAGCGGATGTGATGTCGTTGAAATTTATGACGTCATAAAGCGTTAGACAGATACGATTTGGAATGCTAATGCAAACAGCACAAATGTACGCACGACAATTCTCCAGTCTGCAGCCAGATTTACGAACGTGAGCACCCCGTGATATGTGATTTTGTGGAAGCCCTGACAAATGCATTTATAAATTTTTTACTTGCAATATGAATACACAGTACGTGAAATCTGCGCTGGCAATTAATAAGAACACTTCTGTTCATTACGATGTCACGTCAGGATTTGACGTTGTCCGTAAAAATTTTTTGAAAAGTTGACAGTTAATGATGTCTGTCGCCTTTGTGAAAGGTTAAACATTTTTACAATGTACGACCTGGGGAGCCCTGATGTGTGGGGCCTGGGAGCGAGCTCCAAAGATCTCCCCTAAATCCGGCAGTGCCCGGCACTGCAGCCCAATCCCAAAGTTAAAATTACCCAGCAAGCTGTTCGCGACTCTGGCTTTGTACAATAAGACCACCCTACATACAGCAGAGACTTGCCTTACAGTAACTATTATCTTTTTTTCTAAATTTGAAAAATTTTCTCTCTGGTGTCCGCTATCCAAACAATAAATGACTCAAGTCTGTGGAAGAAGCCTGGCTGGAGGGACCGATATAAAACGCTTTATGACATATATCCGCTTTAAGATCACATGAGTTCGGGAGAAATGTGCATTTTATTGGTGTATAGAAATTGAAAAGTTTGTCAGTCTGGCATATTGAGTTGCAAAACTTTTTGAACGCCCCTCGTATACTACACTATGTCTCAAAAAACGTCCCACTTTGTAATTGTCCATATCTTTTACAACTGTTAACCGATTTTGAAATTTTTACTATCACACTCCTCGGACAATTGGCGGTAAAGTGTTTATTGAATATCTCACAACACCATAACTTTGTCTCTACATTACCTTGTGAAATATAAATGCAAGAATAAACTTAACAATAATTATAGCAACAGGCGTGTTGGAAGATGAATGACACTTTACATCATAATCGCTATGAATGATCAGTACAGTGATACACTGTATTAGACCCGTTTTTGTGGATATTTAATGTGTTAAATGGTGTGTTTGTTTCTGGCCTTTGTCGTTTACTAGGTCTGCCAGTTCATCCACAGTGGCCCTGTTTTCCTCAGTATCAGCATGCTTCAGCCTGGCGTTTTGATGCCTTTGGTCGGTGCTAATCTTTTCAATTATGTGTCCAGTTCTTCTCTCTTGCTCTTTATCGCTAGAATTCCCCGTGAACTGCAGTTTTCAAACTCGTATAAGTTCGTAGGCAGAGCGTTGTCCTTATTGCTAAATGCATGTTGCGCTACCGGTGTATCGTCACTCCATCAAAAATTATTATTTACAATAAATAATCTCTGCTATTATTTAGAAAATACAAGAAATGTATCAAAAACTAAACACTGTTCACTTTTGATATGAAAATCAATGGAAAATTTTCTCAGAAGATAGTTTTGCATATGCATTACTGAGATTTTTGTGATTTATGACAACTAAAGTTTCACATGGTAGCGTAGCGACGCAGTTATGGTGTGGTGAAATGTTTAATAACCACATGACTGCTACTTGTCCACAGAGTTTGCCGGCGAAAAAATTTAGAAAATCGCTCAATACTGGTGAAGATATGGACAATCACAAAGTGGGACGTTTTTTTGAGACACAGTGTACATACGCCGTGGGCCATAAGAAAAACGTGGCCCTATACTTTTGTCAATATCTTCGCTAACCTATTTTCAAAATTTTTCACACTGGCACACTCTGCAAACAATTTGCGATCTATCCCACCTCATGGTAAGTGCATTTCTACACTACCTTGTTTCTACACTACTAAATGTAAGCAGAAACTAACGATAATAACAGAAATTTAGGTAAATGAAAAAAAACACTTCAGACCAACATTGCGATGAATGATCTCTGTGACGCTAGACCCACACAGTTTAGTGCCACACAGTTTAGTGTCATACAGACCTTTCATTGCAATGTTGGTCTGAAGTTTTTTTTCAATTTTACCAAAATGTTTGTTATTATCGTTACGTATGCATATTTCAGTGATATTTCACAAGGTAGTGTAGAGACGCATTTACGGCATGGAGGGATATGTAGGCCTAATAATCACATTATTGCAAATTGTCTGCAGAGTGTGCCAATGAAAGAATTTTGAAAATGATCAATAACTGGTGAAGATATGGACAAAAGTAGTGCCACGTTTCTTGGCCCACCGTGTAGATTGCTATCGTCAGAAGTGCAGTTTTTAGCTGAAAATGTACCACAAACCGTTTGGTGGCCGGGTTCTGCCGGAACACACTAGGGAAGCTTACAGCAGTCCCCCATCCTCCCTGGTCGGACTAAGGGTGTGTGGCTTCAGGAAGGGAGGAAAGAGGGGAAGGAGAGGTGAGGGTGGGAGGAGAAAAGGGGAGAGAAAGAAAACCTGGGGAAGTAAAGGAAAGGTGATAAAAGATACAGAATGTAAGTGGGGAGAAAAAGGAGGAAGGAAGGAACTTGCACCCGATTTTGATTCTAGATTTGGGGAATATAGAAGCCCCTGCTGATTTTGGTGATTTTTTCGTCAATGGAGCCCCTCTGCTAGGCAATGCAACGTGGGCGTCGTGGGTGGGGGCAGGAAGTTGCCATTTTCTGACAGCCGCGAATTTCCAACACAATTCCGAGAGTCATTTGCAAATTTCCGACAGAATAGATAATTTTTGTATTGTTTCTCTTTTAAATGTTCTCCAAAATGGGCGTTTTTGGTCTCAGATTTTGCATTTTTGGACGAAAGTTAATTTTCGACGAAAGGATGGTTTTCTGGCAGCTTTTTTACAGACAAAAATTTAGGGTGTGCATCCCTCTAATTCCCTACCACAAAGCCATTGCTCCCTGTTCTTATATAATGCCTTTGTACATAACTTACACACAGAGTCTGGTAGCTGCAGTGCAATACAGCTGTATTGTTTGTATATATATGCTGATTGTTTTATTCGACTATTTCAGGGAAGTTGGTATGAGTACGTACAAGGTGATATATTTGTTCGAGACGTAAACAAACTATCGGCCTAGCTGGCGATTTGGGGTTTTGAATTACACTTCCAAGCGATTCTTCACTGTTACTCTACGGTTACGTATTGTGTATAGGCCTATTTTAATCCGTATCCGTAGCCTACAATAATAATAATAATTTAAATAGGCGTAGCTGGACAAATATCAGTGTGAAAAAAAACTCCCGCTGATGACGTCAGAGGTGTAGGGACGTTGCATGTATTGCGCGAGTCTTACAGGGTGACTACATGTGCAAATGTTGCCCAACAGTCGTGCAACATTTGCACATGTAGTCACCCTGCTAAGGAGCGTAGTTGGTACTTGTCCTAACTGAAGTAGCTTTTTATGTAGTCATGTGCTAACTAACATTGTGGGCAGTGTTGTTTTCTTGTTACTGGGATGCATTTCGTGTTAATTGCAAGCTGCTTATTATTATTATTATTACCATATTTTACGTTTGTGATGCGTTAGCAGCATTTGCTAACTGTTTGTTAGCATGAAAAAAACGCATGCGAAACGGGCAGCGTTGTCGTTATCTTGTGGTTACAGACTTAGGACTTTCTGATCAGTTAGCAAACCGTCTGTTAATTGTAACTCGCTAGTTAAGTTTGTGCGCGTTTCTGAACAAAACCTTGACTGGCCGTTAGCTAACTGAATGGTAAACTATAGTTGCTGGGGGCGCTGAATTTGCAAGGAATGGGCTATCACAGGGTCCAGGCTTATCACATTTCCGTTGGCGCCGGCCTGATATACCTGTATGAGAGTGATTGTATCTTGTTTTAAGCATTTAAGCATAAACTTTACGCTTGCCAAAACCAACTGTACATTCAGACACAAGATGATTTGAACGTTTTCAATTAGCTGATGATGTCAAATGTCTGCACGTTCATTTTCACTCACATTAACAATGGGAAATGTGCCTTTAATTGCTATTGACACGGACAGCCGACCGGGTGTGGCGTGTCTTAGATTGGCGTCCGAACTGTGTAGTTAGTTGTTGAGCGCCACTTTATTTTTATTTAAAAACCTGAGAATAAAGAAACTCAGCTCAAGTAGTGGATTCGGTCAGTCCTGTGTGGCACTGGGCTTCTCGTTAAGTGTTTACTTACTTAACTAGTGTAGACATTTACTTATTTATTTTTATGGGCGGGCTTAAGGCTTTACTTACGTATTGTTTGGGTAGCTTCTTCTACGTAGTTTTACTTACTTAATTGGGCGTACAGGGTTCTTGGCTAACTTTATTTTATGGTACTTGATTTGGAGGATTTTATTTTATTTGGTTTGACTTTTATTTTGCTTTGGTTTGGTTGGCGACTTTATTTTATTTGGCTGTCCTATTTTATTTTATTCTGGTTTTTCCTCTTTTATTTTATTTCCCTATTTTTTTTTGCTTTCTTTTAATTTATTTTATTTTACGGTTAACTGTACACGTCATCAGCAGTAACACGATAACCGGTTTTTGAAAATTAAATAGCATTTTCAGCTTAAAACATTTTAATGCTGAAAAATCGGTAGGCGGTTATATTAAAAAGTCGATCCCTGGAAGTTTATCAACGTCTGACTGACGGCAAAGTGGGCAATTATAATGTCCCAGCAATTTGTTTGAAATGGCATCCTATGAGCCGTATGAGAGAAACAACCAAATCAGCAAATGATTATTACGATGCACATGGATATCCAAGCGATAACCATGAAAACAAACAAAGTCAACAAGACAAAACAGTTTATTCAGAACAAGCAAAGTGGGCTTTCAATTCCCACTGGGGGGTCTGCCTCAGACCCCACTGCATGTGGGAGCTTCCAGCGCCCCCAGACCCTGTAGCTGTATTTAAAGAGCCTACTTCTAAAGCGGCAAGAACTGGAGAGAGGAGAAAGGGAAGAGAAGACAAGAAATTTGAGACATGAGACGCGCGAAAGCCTATAGCAGCTTCTGTTCGCAAACTGTCTGTCAGTCTATTTCCAGCCTTTTTGTCGCAGTTCATTCCAGTGTATGCTGCAGCCAAAGATCGCAAAAATCAATAAAAAAAACCCTTATTCCGGAAGTTCAGTGTCTTTCAAAGTCATTGATGTTGATACGACTGAAAAGCTCGTCACTGGTGCTTTTTGTGATAGGCAGCATGCCCATGCCTATCACGAAAGACTAGCAAACACCGGTAAAATAGCTTTTACGGGGGTACCACTTTTTGATGCCCTCGTGCACAGGTTTTGTTGAACCTAGAAAATTGAGAATCTACATTCAATGCTGAAAATTTCATATGCAACTTCTTTATGTCTTTCTCGATTAGTTTCAGCACAATTCACTCTTAAAAGTGTCTCGCAGCCACAAATCGCCAAAAAATCCATAAAAAGCCTTATTTTAACGTTCAAGGTGATCCAAGGTCATTGAATTCGGTGGCAATCAAGAGCCAGTGTGTGACTCCCTATTAGTGATTAATAGTAACCTAAGCCCTATCTCGTACCGTTACTGAGATAAATGTACAAAACATCAGTTTATACACTTGTTAACGGCAACATTTAAGGACTTGCACATCGAAAACAGCAAAAATTACAAAAGGTGATATTATTCAGCAGCACATTGACACACAGTCAGTGTGA
>Ga0209367_1011621_pt1 | contig 11644 bp, 5 predicted proteins | sample WorMetLIZISLAND2_FD_187412 | JGI IMG/M metagenome (GOLD analysis project Ga0209367, IMG submission 187412) | Marine gutless worms symbiont microbial communities from Max Planck institute for Marine Microbiology, Germany - Olavius geniculatus... ... | reverse complement strand
GAAACCACCATTCGATGACATATAGTCTCATTAATAAGTGTGCCAAAAATTATTATAATTGGACATTCATTGTTCCAGTTATTGCAAAAAATGTAGTCACATGCTTTTTTTTGAGACACAGTGTAGATGGCTGTAAAGCCTTAAATAGACGGCTATAAAGCCATAGTCGGCTGTGAAGCTGAAACCAGCACACAAGCACTGGTAACGTGTAGCAATCTGCTCTCACGGGTTTGGTCAGCTTTTAGTTAGCTCCTCACCTCCAGATTTTAGAAATCTTTCGGGTCATCAGTGCAGAGCCCCACCACCACAGCAAAGTGGCTGACCATGGTGGGGAGAACTACAATTATGTTAATTACATATGCACACGTATAATGGAGTTCTTACAATTTTAGGTTTAGCTTGTTTTTTCTGCATTTTGTGTTTGGCATTTCTCTAAAAGTTAAACTTACTGTTCCGTTATCATGTGTTTGTGTGCATTCCGCCTGGAAAGGCCATCCCTGAAATGACCTAAACTGTGTCGGATGGGACGTTCAACCTTACTCGCTCACTCTTGTTGTTCGTTATCTTTTTGATGTTACAGAAGGGGCGCAGAGGACGGCCAGTGGTTTATCATGCAAAGCATCATGTGCCGCATCATGCACCAAAAGCATCGACGGGCAAAGGTGTATTAGGCTCAGGACCTTCGGGTGGCAGAGGAATCTTAGGTGATGGTCCACCTGGTAGCGGGATCTTAGGCAGTGGACCAGTTGTCATCCGTCCAATTGGAATAGTGCCACCTCCGCATTCGTCATCTCACCGCAGACCAGCAACATCGTTTTGTGGCGGTACAGCATCAAGAAAGAGATTGGCCACTTCTGCAACCATTTCACAACACAGGCCGAATGCTGGTGATGATTCTGTTATCCCCCAAGCGCCTGGTAGGGTGATTCAGAAAATATGGAGTTTGGATTTTTTCATGACACGCCCTCTTATTTTGTTATGAAAAAAAATCTATGAAAATTTCATGGAAATTGGTTAATATTTAGAGGTTGCTACCGGCTGTCAAATATTTACATGGAAGGCCTATATATACACATGGATGTATAATGCGAACTTTGATAAAAACTGTGTAAATGCTTGTATTTTTCACTACAGCATATTAACAGTATTCAAATAATTATAGTTACATAATTTATGCTTTTTTGCTTATCTTGATCCTAGACAGACTTGGGTCATTCTGTTCCTACTGGAACATTGGACAATGAGGGATTTCCAATCTTTGCGATCACTATCAGTAGACCTAGCCTCCTCCCAACTGACATCCATCATTTGTAGGTCATATCTTTTTTGGTATTTATCTTCTTCTGTTTCCACCTTTTGGAGTCCACATTACTGCTGCACTGACTGGTCTAGATGGTAGATTTAGGACTTGACCAATGAATCATCTTATTTTCCTGTCCATCATATATGATTTCATAATTTTTAGCTTTAACTTACGCTGAGCCAAGATAGGTGCTACTGACACAACATACATCTATTGAATTACAGAAAAGATAGAAAATGCTGAAGATAAGGAACAGAAAAGAAGAAGCAGAGAACATACGTCATCTTCAGAAAAAGCCATGACCTACTCGCTCACTCTTGTTGTTCGTTATTTTTTTGATTTTACAGAAGGGACGCAAAGGACAGCCAGTGGTTTATCATGCAAAGCATCATGTGCCGCATACTGATACATACATACGCATACATGTGTGCACATACTGATTGTGAAGCACTACAAGTAAGTGCTATTGGAGATTACCCATCAATGACAGAGCCAGGATGGCTGAACTTGTTCAGTGACAACCTAGCTGCAAATCTTGAAGCGGTCAACTTCAGAAGCTTGACCATAATGCAACTGAGTAAATGAAACGTTGGCAGACGACTGCAGGAGTCTCAAAACCACATTTTATGCCACAAGTACTTGTAATGCTTCATCAGCACTATCTGCACATAATTTCTTATCTTATACCTACAAATGACAGACGTCAGCTGAGAAGTAGCTAGGTCTGTTGCTAGTGATCACAAGGAGTGGAAAGCCCTCATCGTCTAATGTTCTAGTAGGAACAGAAAGACCCAAGTCTGTCTAGGACCATGCAGTAGATAAGCAAAAGAAAGCATAAAGTATGTAACTATAACCATGTAAATGCTATTAATATGCTGTAATGAAAAATAAAATCATTTACAAAGTTTTATCAAAGTTCGCATTATACGCAGATGTGTATATTGTAAGGCAGCTAGTGACAACAGTTACGATGAATTTACTCAGAGAAGTGCTTTTATTGACGGCGAAGCTTAGTCCAACTGCACTGATCTGAAGCGATCAAAGTTCTCTAACATTCCAGAACGAAAAGTTATGCAACAAGGTCAGTGACGTCCACATAGTTACACTTCTTGGATCTCTGAGTGGTTAGACTTCTAGGCTGTGGGCTAGGAGGCGGATAACAACAAAACTTCTTGTAGCCGTGCTAATTCTATCACAGCATCCACATTACCCATTTTGGCGACGCAGCAGGCCACCAGGCAGTTCCTAATTATAATAACTGCCTGAGAGCAGTTTTAGCCACCAAAGCCTGAGGAATAGGTCAGTAACTGTGCACTGGACGCATAGTCCTCAAACTTGACCTAAATGCGGCCATCCATGTGTTGTTTTTCCTTCCAGGACCACGCCTAGCCAAAATGTACTTAAGAGCGATTTTAGCTGTCTTACAATATATAGGCCTTCCAAAAGGCTTCCATGTAAATATTTGACAGCCGGTAGCATCCTCTAAATATTAACCAATTTCCATGAAATTTTTTACAGAATCTTTTTTCATAAGATGCAGCAAAATGAGAGGGTGTCCCATGAAAAAATCCAGCTTCATATTTTCTGAATCACCCTAGTGCCTCTGGATTTGAACGTTCGCTGTACGTGGACAAATAACGTAGCTTCACCAGTTCGCAGAACAGTCACACATAAGAGTGCACCAGCACAAGCGCACCGCCCACCAGTGCCGAACGATGGGACAGTGCCAGCAGCAGCAGCGCCGATGTACCTGCCACCGCCTCCTCCTTCGAGTAACACTGATATTGACGTTCCACCTGAAGTGCGCCGGAAACTTGAGCGAATGTCTTTGCGTGCATCTCCTGACGCCCTGGTAACTTTTGCTATTTATTGGTGTTTAGGTTACACTTGACACTGTGTTAATCCAATCCATAAAGCATCATCTAGAACAATGCAGTCTCCAAAATTCTGTTGGCAATCCGTTCTGTGGTGGATTAGCTCTGGCGGGATTGGGTCAAAGTCAGTCCAACTCTGTGTCCATTCGCACTGTGTGATTTTGGCATCTCACAGGGATCTGTCTTTGAACCACTCCTGTTCACATAATTCGTCTCACCAGTTGCTACTCACCAGATTTGCTGATAGACACAATATCTCACAGCGTCAATATGCCATTGACACTGAAGTGTAATGTGCGTGCAGGCCTAACTGTGATGTGTCTGTGGTTCCTTAACGCTGGGCGGGCAATAAACCTTACCAAATTGGAAGCAATTGTGTTGTCCACTGCACAGAGGTAACTGCTCACAAATGTAACTGGCCACAGCATACTGATCACCAAGTCACTGAAGCTGCTTGGTGTCTCACTTGACGTACATCTGACCTTCAACGAGCACACCAGCAACAATTACCAAGCAGCATTCTACCACCTACGGGCCTTAAGGCACATCAGGTCATCGCTAATCAATGAACTGGCTCAAACCATCACCTCTGTTGTGGTTCACTCCTGACTAGACTACTGCAAGGCATTCCTTGTCAGCTGTCAGATACCAGTCTGGCTAAGCTTCAGCAGGTACAGAACTACACTAGCCATAATGAAAGCATGGTCACATCACACGCTTTCTGAATTGACTGCATTAGCTGTGATTGTGTGACAACAGGTGATACACATGATGGCCCTGCTAAGAGACAAATCACTAAACATTGGTCAGCCAGAACACCTGTCGCCGCCTGTCGGTCCTGCTCAGTGACTGCACACCGTCGTGTTGTCATCTTTGATTGTCTGACGACCAACTGTTGTCCCAGTCAACAGGCAACACAGCGTTCACTAGCCGTGCATGCAACTTGACCGCTCCTCGCATCTGAACAGTTTGCCTATTCGCAGTTTGAACAGCACCATCTGCTATCGCACTTCGATGTTACCTGAAGATCCACCTGTTCTCCAACACTCCAACAACACTGCCATCGACTAACTGCTACCAATTAACTGTGCATACGATTTCAACCGTTTTGTGAACTACAAATGCTGATTACTATTTACTTTCTTAAAGTAGACGAGTTAAGATAGAGATGAAATCAGTTAAAACACGATAAATGGATTATAGTTAAAATTGTTAAGTGCTGAAGATTGTGGATTCTTGTGTGGTGTGTAAAGTGTACAGTATTTGTCTGTGGATCACCAAAGCTTCAACCAGTTTGAATTTCTAAGTTACTAGCAGGGATGTATTTACAGAGTAATGTTGTGATGCTTTTTATTAATTCTTCCTGAACCTTTCGAGATACGTTTATCGTTTGTGTATGTTTGAAAGCAGTTAGATACAGCTGTACCAGTGACACGTTTGTTTCGATTAAAAACAAAGTTAGTAGAGCTGTACTAGTGAGCCCATTTTAATACTCGGATGAGTGACTGTCCAGTCGCTGTGATAAGGTGAACCATCTTGAGATGTAACCAGCCACCCAGACTCGGTTGTCTGCTTTTCATGGGATGGTGGTGAAATGAATATCAGTCTTCGGGCTGAGTAGTACTAAATGGCAATGGTGGATCTGTGGCAGTTGGATAGGTTTAATGGTCTGCAGCTGCCTGACACTGTTTACATTCGTCACATGAACCAGGTGAACTTCTTTGTCGGCTGTGCCATGATAGTGCACGATGAACATTGTTGTATCTCTTATAGTGATGACACACTGGCCAGTTTCAGGGGCCCGTTTCTGGTACCAGTCGACTGGCACCAGAAACTGATCAGTCTGTCCTACTTTTCTGGTGCCAGAAAGCGGTGCCGGATAGAACATGTTCAATTTCGGGCCGAAAACCAGCTGGAAAACTGAACTGTGATTGGTCAGTCTGAGCAGGCGACAACAGTGCTTGTTTGTAAACAAAAATGGAGTGGCATTTAATTTACGTTGCTTTTTCTTTTGAATTTTTTCAAGAACCTGAATGATAAAGCAGTGGCTATAACATCATCATTCTCAAAATCGGAATACATTTCTGTTTTTTTCTCTGCTGGTATCATTTGCTGGCTAAGTGTGTCATGGTTTCTGGCATCAGACAACTGGCACCTGTTTCCGGCGCCAGAAACAGGCGCTGGAAACAGGCGCCAGAAAATGGTCAATGTGTCATCAACTTTACTGTTACTCTACTGTTTGATTTTAATGTCTACTTACTAGAGCTGTCAAGGCGTTAATTTTTTAATACATTAATTAACGCATAAAGTAACACACCCAGTCCCATCGAGAGGGAGAGTAGGGGGATAAGTTATCACAGGCCTCGCGATGTTTGAGGGGCCCTGCCTGTCTAATATAGAAAGTTAGAAACACATTTTTAAACGTATAATCAATAACTGACGTTATAGGTAGCATAGAAATCTATTAGCATGTCATCGAAAATCAAAATAATTATTTATTTACAGTAGTGATGGAACAAAAACTACAGTTTAGTTACTCGAATTCATTCGATTGTCAAATAACCGCAGTTTAACGGAATATTTCAACTTTTGCTTCTCAAAATTTAGTAAATTAACATAAATTTACGTATGTGCGTTAATTTTTTAAAAGCGCATTAATTTTTTTAACGCACGTTAATTTATTAACGCATTAACGCGTTAATTAACACGTCAATTGCGACAGCTCTACTACTTACATAGGACTCCGGAATGCAATATTATCTATGTATAATGATTTATATTTAGATCATTTTCAGTGTATAAAGTCACATACGGTGTGTTGTTGGAATGTTAGCAGGCGGGTGCTGGCATTCCAGAATCATCGTCTCTTCAGACGTCTTCTTGTATGTGCAGCACATTTTATTTGATAGAATAACGGGACTATTTTAGTAGTGTTAATAGTAATAATGAGAACATTGTTGTTGTTAACATTACAATTAAAATTCATCTGCTACTTACTGTGCCAAGAACCAGATGAAGAAATGATGTTTTCTCTCCTCTGATGAAAACTTCCGGTGGAGGTGTATAATAATTTTTGGTCATATTTGATGAATTTTAATCGTGAAGTACATTTGACCAAATGAATCTATTCTTTGTTGTTATTATAAACAATGTAATAGATATTTTATGCGTGAGAGCTAGCATAGTGCATATTAGCTATGGTAATTCTCTCTGTCTGTTTGTCTGTCCGTCTGTCCATCCTGGTGTCACATCTCAGTACCGTTCCAAGAGATTTCTGGTTTTCACTATATGATAGCTTAAAGTCTCTAGTATTTTGTGACAAAATTTTATGCCGCTGGATGACGGGGGTTTCCACAAACGAGGGGGTGAAAGAGGGGCACTCCCCTTAAAAAGGTGTTATTAATTGGCTCGTCTAACATGAAAATAGTTGCAAATAGGCGCAGACGTGCAGCTTATCATAACAAGCACTGGCGACGAGCTTCTTAGGAATGTCAACATCAATGACCTTGAATGACCTTGAACCCTAAATCAAGGGTTTTTACTGATTTTTTGGCGATTTTTGCTGCAAAAGAGTGAATTGTGATGAAATGGATGGAGATAGACCAAGATTACCAACGAACAGGAACTGCTATAGGCTCTCACGCATCTCATGAGCTTTGGCTCAGACTTCTTGTCAAAGTATGCTATTACGTTACCTAAATTTTTTGGCTGAACATTTAGTTGTGCTTTTTTATTATTGTAGCTGGAGGTCCATCTGTTGATGATGTTAAGAAGTGGCTGAGAAAGGTGAAAAATTTATATCTTCTGTCTGTCGTAGGCCTCATGGCAGTAATGCAGCAGTTCTCATGCAGTTGTAGCTGTATTATGTTAATTGTAAGTAAGTAAGTAAGTAAGTACGTGCATATTTAAAGTGCACAATGTCAGCCAGTGGCCGAATCTGAGGCACTTGGCTGAGCCGCTAGGGGGAGCAGTAGGCCTGCTGGAAGCAGTGAGTTTTGAGGAGGCGACGGAAAGTGTCTGCAGAGGTAGAACTATGGATGTAGAGGGTAGTGAGTTCCAAACTGTGGGGGCTGCAATGCTAAAACCGTGGGAGGCAAAGGTTGTGCGGACACGTGGAACCGACAAAAGATTGGTGTTGGCAAAACACAGAGAACGTGTGGGAGTATGATAATTGAGCAGAGAACGTAGATAAACAGGCTGAGAGGAGTTGAGAATGTTTTACGTCAATGTGGCAAGTTTGAATTCAATGCATTGATCAATTGGGAGCCAATGCAGATCCTGGAGAATATCAAATGAGCGAGTACCACGAGGGACAGCGTGACTGGCAACAACTCTAGCAAGTGTATTTTGGACGCGCTGAAGACTGTTGATATTTCATACATAATTAGCAGGGCCCACAGTTTTCCGCGGAAAATTCTGCCAAATTCCGTGGGCCAGTTTGCAAAATTCCGTTTACTGCGGTTTTCCGTTTGTGCGTAAACTAAGCATTATTCTGTTTTAAAAAAACTTCAGTTTTGGGAGGCTGGCATGGTGCTAAGTTATGTTAGTAACATATGAAGAAATTTGTCAATCTTTTTTTATTTTCAGAAGTGCAATTTGTCAATTAGTCGCATTGTGTTTATTTACGATTGTGCTGTATTACGATGGTAATTATTAACTGGGACGCAGTTTTAGGCAGTTTAGTTTGATTTTTCTCCGTGATATAGTTAGTCTAATTACGTTATCAAGCTGACGATCATACTAATCATCGGTCATTTCTTAACTTCTGCAAAATTTCGCGGAAAAGGGCAAATTTCACGGCTCGGCTCGAAATTCTGCCGTTCGTGGAAAAACTGGGCCCTAATAATTAGAGTACTGTAGCACTGATGGCAGATACCGAAATATGGAATTTTTGTATCTTTTAGTGTGGCTTTTCAGAGTTTTAAGAGTTGTTTTTACTGGCAGGTTAAGTTAAGAAAACCTGAAATTTGTTGTGCATGTACATGCTTTTTCATAGTTATGCGCATTTTTAAGTTTCAGCGCTTTCTGTTCTTTTCTGTTAACAGCATGTTTGGCAGAGCACTTTACGCACTTTGCGAACTTGATAAGTGGTGATAATTTTAAACACTGATTTAACTTTTGTAATCTATTAAATCTGTGCTCAGATTCTTTGGCTAATGAAGATGTGGAGATTTTTGTTTGTTTTTGCTGTTATTATAAGCATCTTAAAGTATATCTATTTTATATTGCATTGGATGTATATTATAATATTGCAGTGAATTGTCAGTTGGATTTGTTAGTTAGAAATACACTTGATGTCAGGCTCTGCTAACAGACGTGTGCTTCATATTGTGAACATTTCAGCTCATTAAAGGAAAAACCAGCGGACTGTGGGCATCATATGTTGATGAAGAATACAAGAAATCATTTGGCGTCAAACCGCCATGGTCGTTTGCAGAAATGGGATCGCTGTATTCCGATGTCATCAGTGTGCAGCGGTAACATAGCTAGTTGTTTGAGTTGACTTACTGCAGTTATGTTTCTGCAAAGGAGATTTTATTGCGGGAATTGTTAGTGCATGACATTGTGTGGTGCAGATGCCCTTTCTGATATGTAACCATCACCACCAAAACATACTTCATCTACTTCACTACGGAAATAATTAATGTTTTTTAGTATGCACTATGTTCGCTGGTAGTTTTTTATTTTTCTGATTTAAGCCATTTGCCTGTGTAAGTGTATTTATTGTTTATATTAGAGCTGTCGAAGCGTTAATTTTTTTAATGCATTAACACACTGTGTTAATTTTTTTAACGCATTAATTAACGTGTTATTAACGCACCAAGGCCCGTTGAGAGGGAGAGTAGGGGGTAAGTTAACCAGGGTCTTGCAACACTTGGGGGGCCCCACCTGTAGAGTATAGAAAGTTAGAAACATTTTTAAACATATAGGCCTAATCAGCAGTAAATGACGTAGTAGCTAGCATAGAAACCTATTCGCCTATCATCGGAATAATTATTTATTTACAGTAGTGATGGAAAGGCAACTACAGTTTAGTTACTTGAATTTATGCGATTGTCAAATAACTGCAATCTAACTGAATATTGGAACTTTTGCTTCACACAGTTTAGTAAATTAGCACAAATTTACGTATATGCGTTAATTTTTTTAACGTGCATTAATTTATAAACACTTTAATGCGTTAATTAATGCGTTAATTTGACAGCTCTAGTTTATGTACTTTGAGCAGATTTTCACTTCTCGGTTGCAGACCATTCTAGTGATTTTGCAGTGTTTTCAGTAGTATAGTTCTGCATTGTGTCTCAAAATTAGCCCTTGCTTCAAACGCACCTTATTTAATTTGTAGTCCGTGAATCTTAACAACATATCATCCACTGGACTGTCGTAACATTACTCACCATCACGGCTATTATGACGTCTGCATCTTACCGTTATGTGCTCAGTGTATCGTCATTATGACGTCAGAGTTTGTTCACATCAAGGTTACGTTCAGTGCGTTGTTACTGACAAAGGGAGCAATGTACCCTCCTTAAACTAAAAATTTACATCAAGGCTAAATGTGTCCAGTTTAAGTCCAAACTTTAAAGACTAGTACAGAATGACTGTATCCCTGATTGTTTCAAATTTTGTAACAGTCTGTCAGATATTAACGATTTTACGCTAACTTATCTGTAGGGGGGTCTGAGGGAGGCGCTAATTTTGGGACGTGGTGCAGTTGATGTACAGTGCATTGTTAAAGTCTGCCCGACGGGGTGATGTTATTTATTGTCACTGGCGTTTGTGCTGTTTAGGATTAGTGAGGCTCGTGTTGTCTTGTATCCAGTTGCATCAGTTCAGAACTCAGTAAGCTGTTTATTGCAGTTTTGCTTCATAGTTTGCTGATTGCTTAGTTAATTTTTGGAATGCTGTTAAGTTATCTGAACAGATACTATTTTGGAAGGTTTTTTTTTAAAATTACTGTGGAGACTGTAGTCGGTCATTAATAGTGCAGAAATGTTTCTAGCTGCATGCCAGGTTTGTGCACGAAATGAATTTTGCATCAGTTGAACATAAACGCACAAAAATATGGGCCTTTTAAAAAAATTTTCTAGCAAAGTTGCTAAGTCAGCAACTTAAGGTTTCATAAGTTTTCCTTGGGAATTTAGTAAGTTGATTTTCAAAGCCTGAGTTGCGAGTTTCTACTTTGTAGCCAGTCATGAATTTAACTTTTTCCCGAGTATTTTTTACGATTTACCTTGAAAACCACATTTCTTTTTTAAAATTTGTTGCATGTATACTTTTACCCGAGATTTTGGTAAGTTTGATTTACAAACTTTGAATATTTTATGCCTATGGTTGCATTGGTTGCATGATAGGAAGCTGCTTCACTGCAAGTTAGATTGTTAGTATAATAGGCTGTTGAAAGTGTTTGTAGGTTCCGTTTTTTTAATTCATTGTTTATTTGCAAAGAGTAGTTACTTTATAATATGTGGATTACTGTATAGTGTTCTTTTTGATGAGCAGCGTGTGTGCATCGTTACTTGTTAATTAGTAAAAGAAGTTGTGAGTGATAATCGTGGTTTGAATTTGTAGACTAAATAGTTAACAACATTGAATGTTTTACTTGTACACTGTAGTTTTTTTTGCATTTCGATTTTTATATTGTCGTTAACTTTGTTTTAATACAGGTCGAGATTCCACTGTTCAAAAAAGGAGTTACCAAAGAGGTGGAGCCAGGTAGTCAAGGGTACTTTATTGTTCGGCATATTGCAATTTGCAATAGATGAGATTAGTGTGACAATTTTTCTTGATTGGTTTTATGCTGATTGAGTGCCATTTTCTCCGCACTTTTTAGCGTAGTTTTAAAACTGCCCTGTTTGACATTGTCTATCTATAGTAGACTTGAACACTCAGCCTAATCTTTGCCATTATGCATCTATGATTCGTTTGCTTTGATTTGAAGATGTGTTCTTATTGATTTAATTTGATTAGGTGATTGTATAATTGGTCGACCAATTGCCTCTTTTTCAGTGTCGACAGCGGTAGGTTATTTTGCAAAATGTCTTAGTTACATTCTATGTCTTGTTTATGAACTGTGCATATTGTATGTATTTTGTTGGCTTCAATAACAGGGAAAAGAATCCAGTCTGTAAAACTACCTGCTGCAGTAGGTTTGAAAGATTCTCCCTGGGACTTGACCTGACATGTAGCGTGTGCTGAACGCGGCCGCACGCATTGTCAGTGGCACACGGAAATACAATCACGGTCTGATCTCATGCACAATGAGCTTCACTGCTTGACGTTCCGGATCGAGTTAAGTACAAGCTGGGTATGCTGATGTAACGATGTCAGCACAACCAAGCACCTCGGTACCTGATGGACCACTGCTCGCCAGTCTCTGACGTCGTTTTCCGACAGCGTCTGCGTTCGGCCAGCAGTCACCAACTTTCCGTGCCGCGTCATCGGCTCAGCACCTACGGCCGTCGGG
>Ga0209367_1011620_pt1 | contig 11644 bp, 8 predicted proteins | sample WorMetLIZISLAND2_FD_187412 | JGI IMG/M metagenome (GOLD analysis project Ga0209367, IMG submission 187412) | Marine gutless worms symbiont microbial communities from Max Planck institute for Marine Microbiology, Germany - Olavius geniculatus... ... | reverse complement strand
AATTCTGTCTGTCCGTCTGTCCGTCCGTCTGTCACACAAATGGATTAGTTTAAAACGGTGCAAGCTAGAATCACCAACTCTTCATCGTCGGCTGCTTGGACGACTTTAGTTTCAGGATTAGTAAAGCTTTTCCATAAATTCGAAAAGGATCACCCCGAACGAGGGCGCTAAATAAGAGGGGTGGGAAAATTTTGCGATTTTCAGCCGATACGGCGTTGGCTGAAGTAGCGCCCTCTGGTGAGTACAAGTAAAACACTATAGTTTATCTGTCGCCGGTCTTTTGGCGCTCTTTGTCGACTGATTTTGTTTTACTGGGCTTTCAAAGTTCAAACGTGTACCGCTGTTACGCGTTGCCGTTTGCGTTAGCAGGGCTTTTCTTGTTATCTTGCTGAAATGCAAACTAACAAATAAGCATCGTGAATAATGTTGAGTTGTGTGTTGTATGATGAATGAATGACGCAGTGCGTGGACGGGTTTGTGTTTATCCTGTCTCAAGACGCTCGATTCCTCTACATCTCTGAAACTGTCTCCGACTACCTTGGTCTCTCGCAGGTCAGTAGGGTTCTATATTACAAAATTTAACACGAATGTCGAGCCTTGTTCAATGCTAGCAGTGGCGTGCTATAAATTTTATTAGGGGCCTTGCCTTTCTTCCCCTTTTTCGCTCTCTCCCTTTCTTTTTCTTTCTTCTGCTCCTCTCCATTTTTCCATCCCTATTCTTTTTTCTGGCCGTTCCATCCGTTTTCGTGTCTTAAAAAGTAGGACCCCTAAATTCCAGCTAGAAGGTCTGGGGGAGCGCTGTGAGTTCTGTGGGTCTGGGGCGAAGCCTAGCCAAAATCGAATAATATCTAACTAATTTACTCATCTAATTTGAAATTAAAGGGCCTGGGCCCCTGAGTCCTCTTGGCTACGCCACCGAAAGCTAAGTACTGCCCGCGGGTAGCCAATGTGACAGTACCATGCGCACAAACAACACAAAAAGCTCATGCGTCATTGACTTTTGACCTATGACCTTGACATTCAATAGACTTTTAGTGATCGTCAAAATACGTGTTTGCGCAAAATTTCATCAAGCTAAGTGCAGCGGTTTGTGAGTTATCATGTTAGCAGAGAAAAATAGAGATATGCTGAAAACAATACTGCCGTCGCTTCCGCGGGCATTAATAACAGTAGTGATAACAATACACGTTGAAAATATTCGCACTAGCTATTTTTTGGCCTACTCATCATGTGTTTTGAATGACCTTCGCAAACTGATTATTTTTTTATCGCCATATCAATCAGCATCAATTAGGCCTATTAGAGCGTCGCCACTTTCAGAAAATAATGAGCGTTAAATATTTTCGGTCAAAGAACACGGAACTCCGCCGTGATGTGTGACAGAAAAGCATACCAGGTTTATGAGTATAGGCTTGTGTTATTGCCATATGGCATGTGGTATGCCTAAAGACTAAAACATCTTGTGATTCTAGCTGCAGTAGGCCTATGTCGAAAACATTTCGTCTAATATAAACTATTACACAACGTCTCATAAAAACAAGTGGCACACTGAATAGAACTGAAGCAAAAATACCGCAGCACAGCAGATTATCATGTCAATTACAGTTTTGGTTCAGTAAAATAATATGAACGCAAACAAAAACTGCATTACTATTTTAATATTATTTGTCTAAAAATTGGGCGACGGAATTTGTAAGAGACGGACAGCAACTGAAAGCACATGAATTTTTTACGCCCAAACATAGTCTGCGATTGACAAAATATGAAAATCTATATTCACCATACTGATAGATAGTAAACAACAAAATAGATAATAATTTGTTGAATGAATAATGATGTATTGTGTTGATTTTCAGGTGGAAATGGTTGGGAATGACGTCAGCGATTACGTACATGAAAACGACCGGCAACTGTTGCTAGATTACTGCAACGCTATGCAGTCTGTTGATAGTTCATCTAACCCGACTTCATCTTGTTCAGCCAACAACACTGGTTAATCTGTCACCACTGACCTTATTCTCGTAAGCTTACATTTAATAAACGTTGGGGGGTTAAAAACGTCAAAACTCATTTTTACGACAACAAAACCAATCAAAACGCTCGTATTATACGTTAAAAAGTGACCCATTTCAATCTCTCACCACAGTGTCCGCAGTGATATCCGAAGCGCGCCACAATTTCACTCCAGTCAAGCGTGACGGCTGAAAAATGTCTCGCGTCTGTTTATCACACTCAAGTCCCACGCAGAACACGCCGTCGATCACAGTCATGAAATTAGCACGTTTCGCCACGGTCTGTGTAGGTTACACTCGCACAATACACTCTATAGCTGCCGTAATGAAACGTAAACCTAGGTCTATACTTATCTCACTCGACCGTGGGTTAACGTACACAAATAATGATGCTATAGGTACAACTGCGACATCAGAAGGCCCGCTGGCGAATGAAGACGGTCTGAGCAGAGGTTCTCTGACAGTACGTATGAAATCAACTCTGTTCGCTTGCAGCAAAGCACCCGATAGATTCACACGATATCGCGTACGTATATTTCTAGCCTATAGAGTATAGGCCTACGCGTATACCTCGTTATTGCGTTATCGTCAGTCGGTGTCCTGGCCGGAGCAGAAAGAGGTGGACAGTTGCTCTTTTCGCTAAATTTTGGGCTTTCGGAAAATTGTAGAAAAAAATTTTTTTGTCTGAAAATTTTCTTCCAACATTGCAAAATGTGGGGCAAAAAAAACTTCCGCTGCGAAAAATGGGGGCAAAATTGCACCCATAATTATATCTGTCGGAAATTTTCACTGGTCCACTGACACATTGTATTAGATCGGAGTCCCAGACTTCTTACGGGAAAGGGAAATTTAGCAAAATATTTAGTTGCAAATTGCACGGCAAATTAAAACAAGGAGTTGCATAGACTGGCGACAACGATTTCGCCTCTGACCAAGTTACTTTGGACTTGTTTTTATTAACACCAGCATCGCTCGAGTTTTTCATTCGTTTTTACGCGCGATAGCAGAATGCTTCGCGCGTCTTAGCCATGGCCTGGGCGTCTGTCCGTCCGTCTGTCTATCACACTCGTATACATGAGCTGTATCAAAACGGTGCAAGCTAAGGATCACAAAATTTTCACCATGGGCTGCCTCAACGTCTCTAGTTTTTCGTAACAAAATTTCGTGCCCCTGGGTGCGGGGTTCCCCTCGAACAAAGCGTCAAAGAGGGGTACCCCTTAATGTTATTTTGCCGTTATTGGCTCGTTTAGTGTGAAAACGGTTGCAGATAGGTACAGACATGCCGCTTATCGGAACAAGCACTGGTGACAGGCTTTTTAGATTTATCAACATCGATGACCCTGAACGACCCTGAACCTCCAAAAGGGATTTTAGTGAATTTTTTAGCAATTTCTAGATGCAGCGCACATTTCAACACTGAATTGAGACGAAATAGCTGGAGATAGACCAAAGCAACCTGCGTACGAAATTTTCAGCACTAAACGTAAATTTCAGTGGTCTAAGTCCCGACCCTTTAGGTTCAAAGAGGCCGGCGCAGGCGGGCGTCAAAGACGGCTACCCCTTCCCCTAAAAGTGGTTATTTTACCGTTATTGGTTCGTGTAGCGTGAAAACGGTTGCATATAGGCACAAACATGCTGCTTATCATAACAAGCAAGCTTTTATTGGTGTCAACGTCACAGTGGCGTAGCCAATGAGGGGCAGGGGGCCCAGGCTCTACCAATCATCCAGACAAAACGTAAGCATACGTTGCCTACAAACTGCACTAAATTTACAAATTTGATCACTTTATTTTCGGGAAAAATAATAAAAATTGTTGCCACCAGATCTCATCTTTTTAAAGCTGTTGTCTGACGAAAAATTGTAGCGGCTCGCAGCGTCCCGCAGCCGAAATCTTGTAGCCACTAGCGCTAAGTTACCAAACGCGCCTATAGTCACTGCGTATTTTAAATTTCACGTATTGTAAGGTTTTTTACAAAGATGTTTTACTTACGTTGTTGACTTCCGGTTGGCAAAAGCACAAATTTTGGTCAAGGGTTACCAACCTGTCCTCGGATCATTGCGTTCTAAATTACTTTTTTTGCATAGTACTTGGTCTTAATAGTCGATATTTAAAACAAAATTTGCGGGTTTTTGCTTAATTTTTGCTTGACAAATTCTGTTTCGCTTGCATAAAAAACTCGAACTAAGTTAAAACGATTAAATCTATGACTGCAGCGCCAAACCATCAAAAAAGGTACGTGTAACATTTTACATCGAACGGAATTTTATTACAGATAATAACTCATAAGACGTAAATCTTTGCATAAACGCTTTTTTTGAATTAATAAAATTCGAAGACAGGTTGATTACCTAAATTTATGCAAAAACAACTGACTGGTAGTATTGTCATCGCCTCGGAACGGAAAATTAAATGAACAACTTTTTTGTGTTCTAGTGTACCTATGTACAGAGACAGTGAAATTGTTATGGAAGTGAAGACAGAAGCCAGTGATCTCGAAGATGTTAGCCACTCCGTTCAACTGCAACATCGTATGTGATATTCACTGGCACTGAACTGTGGGCGCAGTTGCATTTTTCTTCGGAGAGCGTTTTCGCATACCTATGGTCAGTCACGGTTAGGGTAGGGTTAGGGTTCGGGATAGGGTCAGTGGTTAGGGTTTGTGCCAGTATCCATTTATGAGAAATTGTACGAAATTGTTCGATAAAGGTAGGTATTCTAGGTATGCGAAAACGCTGTCCAGGCAAAAATGCGATTGCACCCTGTCTTAGTTTAGGAGGGTGGGGAGGGGGTTGGCGGTCAGCGGTAAACTTTCGCAGACCATCACAGACATGGTGTTAGTACCGCCGAGGAGGGGGAGTTGGCGGAGGTCTACGGTCGTACGGGGGGGTCGACGACTAACTTTCGTCGACCGACCACGTCGAACTTGAACGGAAAATTAGACAGGCAATTTGCAGACTGTTAATTGACAATTTACATAAACCTGAACAAGAGAATTTTAGGAGAGAAAATTTAGAATTTAGGAGAGAAAATTTATACGATAAAACTAACCTGGTAAAATGGAACAATTTAGTAAATAAGTAAATTTAGAAGAAAATGGCCAAAAGAGAAATGAAATAATTTAGATGAATGATATTAATAATCTTTAATCGCAATAAGATGCAGCATACAGTAAAAAAGTACAATACAATGCAGAAGCTAATTACTAAAAAAAACCTAAGCTAAAAGACAATATTAAAAAGAAAACAGAGAAGACCATGTGTATGTCACAGCATACTTCTGAACAAACTTGTGAAGCCCACGAGCAATGCATATTAACCAGGGATCTCTCAATTTTTAAAAAATGCAGTGTGTGTGCAAATTTGTGAATTTTCTAGTTATCAGTTTTCCAGAGTTCGCCCCATGTCTATGTTAAGTGAACTGTGGTTTTGTTAAATATGATGAAAGCGATTTTTGTGACTAAATTTGAAGTTTATCTGATTGTCCGTTACCAAATTATGACACTTAAATAAAAATACATGAAGATCTATTTGTTGCACAATGGCAGTTGTTTTTCACTGTATTACATATGGGTACAATGTATTGAGAATATTAGAAACACACAAAACTGCAAATTTGCTGCAAATTATGTAATGTTTGCCACGATTTCACCTTAGTTATTGTGGTAATGACCTTCGTATTTCATCACCCACAATGTCTCTGCCAAATGACATTTTGTTTGAGTCGGTGCATCTGAAATTTAATGGCAATAAAGAAAATGTTGCAGATATGCAAAGAATGCCATTAGACTCATTGTTTTCATTATTTCATGCCATTCACCCAGTACTACTGCTTGCTCTCATTGTCGGAATTTTTGTTGTGTTTTGTGCTCATTGTTCTAGGTGAAGGTTCTGTTGGAGCGAAGACAGAAACTCATAGTAATGATATCACTGAGCATCCACATGATGACTGGTCAAGTATTGGTATGTTTGTTTTTTTAATGACTGATTCTTTGCAATCAGTATACTGTACTTGTTTTTCTTCTTTTCCTGGAGCTGATAATTTGTTTTTGTCGTAACCTGTAATACATTGAAGTGTTACATTTCACGCTGGATTCCAGCTTGGAATGGAGCAGTGTTCTAAAAAGCACTGAGCTTCTGTACCAGTTTTGCATGACAGACAGGCCAGAAATTGGCACTGGTTTTCTGGACTGTCTATCATCAGCGTAACATATGTCATGTTCACACAAAACCTTGACAACAGATAGAATCGATATGTGACAGTTTGTATGCAAATGGAATGTATAGCATATATTTTCAGTTTTAATTTCACAAGTTACTACACAACACTTTATTTTGACAACATGTCAGATTGTTAGCTTTGCTTTAAAACAGCTTTTGTTGTTAACTGTTTTGGATCAGTTTGTTTCTGTGCAGGTGAAAGTTTATTTGAGATGAATTTTGAAGCTGATAGTAATGATATCACTGAGTATCCTCCACATTATAATCAGCGCAGTATTGGTATGATGTTTTGCTATATTCTCTGCAGTCATTTGCTTTTTGTAGACCCTGAGAGCTGTAAAATAGGCCACCCCGTATAAATTATGTTTTGAGAATTTCTGAGGAATTTACCTAAAATCTTGCCAAGCCCATCGAGAGGGAGGGAAGCTTCCCTGGGCAACACGACGTTTGGGGGCCCTGCTGTCGATCAAACAATATATTTTTGCTATATGTTTGACTGCAAAACTGATCTTTTGAATTGGGCTTGTCATTTGTCAGTTACTGTGCAACAATTTTTTCAACAAATCTTGACTATTAAACAAAGAGATTATGCAGTAAGCTTATTCTGTCTGAGCCTTACTTTGTTGCATTCATGCAACTGCTAGTGTGTAAACGTTAAACATTGCATCATACACAAGCCTATGAGAGTAAGTAAACTTACTTGTTCAGAGGCAGATTTAAGCATGTTCAGCTTGTTCGGCCGAACAAAAGCCCCACAAAGTGGAGACCCTCACAGGCCAGAGTATGTTGGACAGCATCATCATCATCGTCGACAACCCTGGGCTCAATGCCCGTTGGTTTCTGACGCCATTGTTACTATCGCTGCCCACCGCTGCCTGTCTAGGGCAGCGTGGCTTAACTCCTGCAGGGTTGCCCCACACCACTGCTCAATGTTATCTGACCATTCTCGGTGAGGCCGTCCTCTTTTGTTTGAACCATCCATCTTTCCGAACACCAGGGTCTTTTTCTTTCTGCTGTCGTTCATTCTGCAGATGTGGCCGAAGAGGTGCAACTTTCTCTGTATCACTTTCTGCAGTAGGGTTTCTGCCAATTGAATCTTTCTGTACAATTCTTTATTAGTGACCTTTTGTGTCCATTCTATCCTCAGAATCTTCCGGTAGCATTTTCTCTCAAAGGACAGGATTCAGCTTTCACAGCTTTTTGTAACTGTCCATGTTTCACAACCGTACAGCATTGTACTGAACACACATGTCTTCAGGATGCTGAGCTTTGTTTCCAGAGTGAACGCCTTACTTTTCCAAATCTTGTCCAAGGTCTTCAGGTTTGCCATTGGCTTTGCCATTCTGACTGCTATTTCCTTTGAACAGTCCAGGTCATATGTCATGTTGCTTCCCAGGTAGGTGAATTTCTCCACATTTTCCAGCTCAATTCCATCTATGCATATCTTACTTGATATTTCCTTATCACCAAATACCATCGTCTTTGTTTTGTCGGTGTTCATCATTAGCCCATACCTCATTGCTTCTTTATGTAGTGAATGAACTGTCCTTTCCAACGTGCTTTCATCTTCCTTGATTATGTCTATGTCATCGGCAAATCGCAGGTTGTTTATTGTTGTTGGACAGCGGCGCAACATTTTCCGGTCTGTGTCCTTGTGGCATGTAATTTTGTGCTACAACATTTAAAATTTCATGTGCAGCACAACATTTTTTGGCCTATATATAAAGCTGCGAGACAAGAACAGCAATTTATGTGTACAGTTGTAATGCTCAACTCATGGTAAGTTTAACTAAGTTTATGTACATTAATTTTAGAAACATCAGGTGGGGCATCACATTTTTACTGAGTAAGGCCTAGAGCACTCTCAGGTTGAAATCCGGCCCTGGAACTGTTGCATAATGATACGTGATATCAGAATTCACATTTTTCATCTGTTTTATTGGTTTTGTTAATCGCCATGGCACTGACGAAGCCAGTCATCCACCTTGACCTGTTGGAGCAATGGGTGCTGTGCCCGGGCTGCCGTTAGCCATGCCCATGCCAAAATATTACCTTGGTAAGTGTATAAAATAAATAAATTGACACTAAATCCAAATTGTAACATCAACCTTGTTGTCTGAATTAAACATGTTTGATTTGATTTGATTTGATTTTGATTATCGTGGCACTAATCCTGCCTGTACTCACAGATTCTCTGTCAAGCTAGATTTGGTCAGGCAAACGTGGTTAGTTTTTAACAGGAATGGTATGGTGAAAAGTACTCAATTCTCAGAAGCAAAATTCAAAACTGTTTCCGGAGAGGGCACAGCCTTTTCCCCAGTCACTATGCCCCATGTGAATGTTTTTCCCGGACCCCACTGTGGCTCTTGACGGGCCTGGATCTTGCTCATAAGTTCTTCTAAGTCACCAGCTTAAGATTTTGTAAGTTTTTCTTGCAAATTTCATCGACAGATTTTCAAGGCTTAATGAAGATTTGCATAATTTTGATTTATGGACTTTTCAGAATCTAGCATCGATTATGTGTTGTGTTAATTGTACAGGTGAAAGTTCATTTGAGGTGAAGACTGAAGCTGATAGTACTGATATCACTGCTTATCTACATGATGACAAGCCAAGGCCATATGTATGTACAGAGTGTGACAAACGGTTTACAAGAAAAGAACATTTGAAACGTCACAAACTAACACATACTGGAGGCAAGTTGTATTCATGTGCTCAGTGTGAGAAACATTTTGCTACTCAGCATTACTTGAAGATACACATGAATGTTCACAGCAGCAAATACAAATGCACTGAATGTGGAAAGGGTTTTAGCAGCTGTTACCTGTTAACAGTACACGGACGAAGTCATTCTGGAGAGAAACCGTTTGAATGTACTTTTTGTAGCAAAACGTTTACAACTTCAGCTCACCTTGTTATTCACAGCAGAACTCACAGTGGAGAGAAGCCGTACAAATGTCCTGAGTGTGACAAGGCGTTTAGTCAGACTGGCAATCTTGAAACTCACATGAGACTCCACACAGGAGACAAACCATACATGTGTCTACTGTGTGACAAAAGTTTCAGTGACCACAGCAACTTGCGGTCACATAAATGTCAGGTATTGTAACACGGCAACAGAACACCTTATGACTGGGAAGCAGTTTAAGAGTAGCTGTGATCTGAAGCATCTTGTTTATACCTGCTGGGAATGACTTTCAGTCGAAAATTTTCAGTCTCACAGCATGTCGACAACCTGCTGCGTGCTACCAGTATCCGTTTGCTCTGCGAACACTAACTCAACACGGTTTACCTAACAATGCTTTACGTCTAGTGTTTCAGGCGATAGATTGAGTTACGTCTCTCAAGCTTGGTGGGGATTTTCCTCAGCGGACGATAGAAATTGCTTGGAAGCATTTGTACGAAGGTCGACAAAACTCGGTCACTGAGCTAACAGTTCAGCAACCTTCGCTAGTATCTGTGACGATGTCGATAGCATTTGAACTTTTTGCACAGATTACCGACAACAGTCAGCACCTGCTACATCCACTCCTTCCTCTTGAGTGTGAGCAGCACTACAGTTTTCGCAGCTGAAGTCACAACTTCCAACTTTCTGATTGAACATCAGTCACTAATGACAAAAACTTTAGCATAAGAATGCCCTATATTGACAATTTGTATTAGTGTGGACTATTTTCGTATCATTTCTTTGAGTTTCAGTCGTTTTTATTGTGTAACAGCATTTTGTCTGTTTTTATTAAACTTTAAATGAATGAATTAATGAATACTCTCACTGGTGCTAAGTCGTACTAATGCAGACACTGCTCAGACTGTTGCAGACAACACCACCATCTCAAGGCACGTCCGATGAAGTCACACAATTTGTCAGTAGACATTCAGCCATAGTGGAGACCTTAAGGACATATACGTCGTCATGAAAGTGTGAAGCTGTATGTTTGCTGTGAATGTCCAGTGTGTTTCTGCACTGCAAATGACTAAGCTGTCATATTCAGATATTGAATAGTTTATCTGTGGTTCAAACATAAACGAACTGTTGTCTTCAACAGATGTTCTGTTAAGCTGGGATAGGCCTACGTCAATGTATTCATGAGGCAAGATTGAGACAGGGAATAAACAATCTGTGGACAGTTGCTTGTCAGACAGAGTTGCAACTGTTGACTTAAAACTTGTCAGTGAGATTCTATGAGATTCAACAGATTGTGTCATGCTGCTTCGGTACTTGCTGTATGTCAGCCTCACAGTACAGTGTATTCACTGACAAAAGTTCTACCGATATTATGCAACATTTGTGTTGTGTTGCTTGCACCCAGTCCTTCCCACGTGCTTCTGTTAATTATCTGAGACATTTTGAATTACGTCTGTGTAGTCCAGGATCCAGACCCTCCAAAATTTGAGGTAGGGTCAGGGGCATCATTTAGGGGAGGGTCTACGGACCCCCAGGGATTTATGATTTCAGTTTTTTCTCTGTAAATTGTACCTTTGATTAAATGTAAAACAGCCAAAATGTCAACTGCGTTATCACTGCAAGAACAATACAACACATACGTTACATATTTACTGTCGGGCAAACATTTGTGTTGTTTGTATATGCTTGAGAATTGGCAACCAACTGGAGCAGATAGGCCTAATGTTACCAGAACTTTGAATGAATGAACAAACTGTTCAGTATTACAGTTTGAAGTAGATTTTAAACAGCATTATGATCTGATTACTATGATGGTGTTCACGTTATTGCATTTTGTGTTTTTTTTGCTGTGTTACATTAGTTTTCTGATGAGAGGACATGTGTGCTTGCAATAAACTTTGTATGTATGTATGTATGTATATTCATTTATTAGCAATGGTAACAATACATGCCAAACATTGTAACATAACAGAAACCATCGCTAAAGGAATAGACGGTCATAATGACACTTACAGCCGTCCCCAAACTATACGCAGATGTTTACTATAATCATAAGCATTTAACCGACATTTAAAAGAAGCTACTGAACAGGTTGGTTGATTTATGGATTTTAAATGGCAACACGTAAACTAAGCATAATATACTTATGCATATGTAGGCTAGTAAAGAAACATTTATTATCCTAGCAGTTGGACTCATCAGTTGAGAATAATTTTGTCAGTTCAAGTGTGTTACAGAACACGCAAGGTTGTTAGAGTGGAGAAGTGTTAGATTTATTGGTCTCTTAATGACTGTTACATACATTTACTGTTTAAACTGCATGAAATTTGTCAACTAATTTTCAGGAAATTCATTCAAATTGTTGCCATGAGATGTCACATTTTAAGGCTGAAAATGCACCAAATTCGATTTCGGCTGGGGCTCCGCCCCAGACCCCGCTGGGGGAGCTTACAGCGCTCCCCCAGACCTCTAGCTGGATTTCAGAGGGGCTACTTTTAAGGGGAGGGC
>Ga0209367_1011619_pt1 | contig 11644 bp, 5 predicted proteins | sample WorMetLIZISLAND2_FD_187412 | JGI IMG/M metagenome (GOLD analysis project Ga0209367, IMG submission 187412) | Marine gutless worms symbiont microbial communities from Max Planck institute for Marine Microbiology, Germany - Olavius geniculatus... ... | reverse complement strand
GGGGAGGGGACAGGAAGGTAAGTAGGCAAGGAGGGAAGAGAAGGAAAAGGGGAAAGAAGAAAGAAGAGGAAAGGGAAGAAGAACGGAAGGAACGGGAAGATCGTCCCACAGTAATTTCCAGAAATGAAAGAAAGTGTAAAACGTCTCATGTATGTATACAACAGTGTTTTATATATGCATGGCAGGTGGTACGACTTGGTGACGTGGTGGTACGAAGGTACGCCCCGGCGTCACCATCACAGAGTTACATATCACTAGTGCTGTACAGTTCACCGCAACCGGCGCCGACATTTACCACCGACAATGACGTCACAAAGTATCCATTCTTGTCTTTTCATTTCACTTCTAGTTTTTTTGTATGTCCATCTTTGTCACGTTTTATGCCTCCGCCGCAGTGACGTAAACGAGACCAAAACCAGAAGTCCTAGAAATTTAAACCTTCAGACCAAAACTGACGACTCCAGATCGGAACAATACCTTCATTAAACAACATTAAACAGAAGTTGAAACAAAAGTATATAGACTATACAAAATGAGTCTTGCATGTTATGTTTAGCTTTGTCTTTTCCTAAGTAGCTCGGTTTACTGATGTAAAATCAGGCCTCTATGTCCGCCGTCTTTGGCGGCAGTGGCGCGAACGCGTTCTATCAAACACTGGAGGGGGATTTCAGGGCATATCACCGACGTGCTGCAGGCGCCACAGTGTTGTGGCGCCTACATTAAGACGCCAAAGACGTCGATGGTGAGGGGAATTTGGAGGAGGTATCCCCTCCTCAGCCGACTGAGGGACCTGGGGGAGCGTCGTAAGCTCCCCCAGCGGGGTTCGGGGCGGAGTCACGGCCGAAAATGGACCTCGAAAGTAAGCATTTGACGACATTTTAAATGAAATGAAAAATACATTCCATGCCATGCAGACTACTTCCTAGACCAGTCTGAGAAGAGATGTAGACGGCAATGACTTGCATTTTCTGTCACAATTTTTTTTGAGGGGGGTTAGGGGTTTATGACATATTTCGGGCGCTTTAAACAGTGGGGGATATATCCCAGGCGCCGTTGACGTTTGCGGATGTAATAAAAGTTGCAGTGCGTTAAACTGAATGTGTGGATTCCAGGTGCGCCAACGTTCGTCTAGACCTTGCCGCCCTGCACGAGTCATCACCGAGTCTCGGTCCGGGTAGGAAGAAGCGCGCTCGGTCAGTGCGAGTCATCGAGACCCGGATGTCCTTCTCTGACACCGAGCTCAAGGTCACCGCTGTCGATGTGGCCACCGGACAGCTCGTCAACGTCGCCGTCGACTTCTTCAACGCTTGACTGTCCACAGTGGTGTAGGCACAAAGTCAAGGGGCCTTAATTAATTAACTCTGCCAACGAACGCTGAAAACTGTTTTTTTTTACAAAATGCACTTTACTGTAAAGTTAGATGATTCGAGAACGTTAATCGCACCTGTTATACACGTAAGGCAAGTGGCAACGGACGCTAGTACGTAGATCTTAGAAGCCTTTGTCTAGTTCTGTTCAATTAGCTTATTCCAGTATTGTTGGGCCAAAGCCTTGTGGCCTAATTGTTGTATTATGTACTAAGCCTGTATAAGAGAGTTACTGGTGGTTTGGTGGCGTAGCGGTTAGGACGTTGGACTTAAGATCAAAAGGTCGTGGGTTCAACTCCCGGTTGGGTTGTGACCAAGAAGTTACTATTTGGACGGGTGATTGTCTGTGGACAGGTAAAAACCATCTCGGCATATAACCAACATACACCACGGTCAACTCAGCTTTCTATCCCTCGGAGGTAGGTATACCAAGTACCAGCCTGCTTGGCTGGAGCTGTGGCCGTGTGGCGCTTTCACATGTGTCTGGTGGCAGGTATACTGTGTGATCCCATACGGCAGGTGATGCTCCGTAGCTCTGCGGCGAGTTTCCCATAAAAAGCTGTATATAGCGTTTATTGTAATTTACAACATTTACTTTTCAATTTTATCAGAATACCAACACTCGTCCCACAGTCGCCCCGATAGTGCCTATCCCCAGAACTATGCCTCCAGTAATATTTACAACAGCTTGTACACCGTGAGCCATAAAAAACGCGGCACTTCACTTTTGTCCATATCTTCTCCAATTATTGACCGATTTTCAAATTTTTTCACTACCACACTCTGCGGACAATTTGCAATAATGTGATTATTATATCCCAGCACATCGTAAATGCGTCTTTACACTACCTTGGGAAATGTAAATGTCAGTAAAATCTAACGGTGATAACAAAAAAGTAGATAAATAAAAACACTCAAGATCAACCTAGCAGTGAATGATCCATATGACATTAGACTGCATTAGACTCACACAGTTTAGTGTCATACGAATCATTCACCTCAATGTTGATCTAAGTGTTTTTTTTTCAATTTTACCAAAATGTTGGTTTGTTATTATTGTTATACATTCATATTTCTTTTATATATCACAAGGTAGTGTAGAGACACATTAACGGTGTGGTGGGATATATAATAATCACATTATTGCAACTGGTCTGCAGAGTGTGCCAGTAAAAGAATTTTGAAAACTGGTCAATAATTGGTAAAGATATGGACAAAAATAAAGTGCCACGTTTTTTATTGGCCCACCGTGTACTCAAAGTGACTGAACGAACGACAGTGTAGGCATGCATAACCGACGGTCGACTACCGCGCAATAAGTTATTAAACCATTGTCTCGAGTGTGGTTTAATATCATAACTTTAACACAAGCCTAAGCATGAAAAGCACCACGTTGATTTTGTGATGTTAGACTTTAACCGTAAAAAAATTCTTCTACAATAATTACATTCGTAAGTAAACAGTGGAAGAAGCTAAAACAAAAGTTACCAGCTCATCTTAAATCTGTTCCTGCACTACCTTGCTAAATTTGTTCGTTAAACTTCGCCCCTCCCCCCTCTACAGCCATTGCATAGCCAGGTTGCAGGCTGTCTTTATATCTTCATTATACACAGTAAAATGCATCGTAGCTTTAGCTGCTGAGATTTGCTAGCAGCAGACGTGTATGATGATACGATTATGGTGAACGGCTATTGATTTTTTTTCAACATGTACTATAAAATATACAGAGTTATGCATCATCTGTGTTATGTGATTATGTCGTCCGCCTGTTCTTGCATAGGCCCTACGTCCGCCTATCTGCGGCATGAACGGGGTTTCGTCCAACTTTTGTCACCAGCAGTGGTGGATACAGAGCTATGGGGAGAAGTTTTCCCTCTCCCCACTGTGGTGACAGTGGAGACAGCTGTTCTCTCCATAAAAGATGAAAATCACGTACAGACAGGGTTTAGACTGGTGCACACATTCATCGCAGTTTTGTCTGTTTTTGTTACTTATGAACACCGGCTAGGAAGATCCCTCCTTCTATGGATCATGGGACAAACCAGAACAAATTGGATTAATAATTTGAGGTCCAGAGGTTAACGGTCAAAGTTTTATTCTATATACACTGAATATACAGATTTTCTCACAACTTTTATTGCTGGTGCACCTTGCAACATATGCGACGATCTTGCAGTCTTCTACAACTGTAACTTAGTTTTTCTAGGGTAAATGTGTTAGCCACTGGCGTCATAAGGGCAAAGACAGGAGAAGGTTTTGGAAGACGGAAGCACTGCAACACACAGACATGGAGATAATTTGACAACTTGCATGCCAGAGAGTAAAAGTAAGTCGATTAACAAAAAATTTGAGCCAATGCTAACAAAATGCACGAAAGACTATAGTAGTTCCGGTTCAGTAGTTTAGCTGAAAATTGGGGTGTTCACGCTAAGTTAATATACAAATACCAAATTCTCTATCTAGATCGCATAACGATAGTTCTGTGGCACCACCTTGTGAATGATATAGACTTGTGTCGCAGCCTGAAATCTCCAAAATATCCATAAAACCGCCTATTTTGGCGTTCAAGGTCATTCAAGGTCATTGAATTTGGCGCCAATCGAGAGCCAGTGTATGACTTCCTATCAGTAACTAATAGTAACCTAGGCCTATCTCGCACCGTTACTGAGATACAGTGACTTATTGGCCAAAAATTGCAAATTTTGCTCACCCCCCTCTCATTTAGCGCCCTCGTTCGGAATGACCCCATCGAATTTATGGAAAAGCTTTACGGTTCCTGAGACTAGAGTCTTCCGGGCAGTCAAAGGTGAAGATTTGGTGATCCTAGCTTGCATAGTTTTTGACTGATCCACCCGTGTGACAGACGGACGGACAGACGGACAGACAGACAGACAGAATTGCGATGGCTAAGACGCGCTGAAAGCAGTAACTGCTTTCGCACGTAAAAATGAACTACCATGGCATATTAATATACAACACCATGCACACGACAGAACTTTATACAATAACTGTACACATAAGTCAAACGGAAAAGCAAACCAAATCGTGGGGACTGCCAGTATCTGTTATGAAAGCTGACTACAGAGAAACAGACAAGCAATGATTTATGAAATGGACTAAATCAAACTTAAATGAATTTCATTTCAGACCATTTCATTTCTGTTGCTCCATACGCATCTTTAGACAACGGTACTATTTGCATCCCACAGTAGCACAATTACTGTCTCATCAGTAGAATACGTTTGTGTTGCAGTGGAGTTTTGCCGACTGTCAAAGTAAGCAGTCATTTTCTTAAAAAAGGGCATTTTTTCCTCTTCTTCAGAAAACTTTGCAAAGTTGGACCCGAATTGGAAAATGAAACTAACCACCAGCCAGTGTGGGATTCTGCAAAATTCGGTAGAAACATTGAAATTCCGCAAAAAATGAGCAAATTCTGCAGCTTGGCTCAAAATTCTGTGGCACACGGAAAAATGTGGTTTCTAGCCAGTGGTGGGGGACAAATAGGCCTAACTGTCTACCCTAAATTTTTGGTTGACAGAAAATCGTCTTCTTGTCCAAAAATCTTCGGCAAAAAGTGCAAAATATGGGGCTGAAAACGCCCATTTTGGGAAAATTTAGGGGCAAGATTGGAATTTTGAGCACACAAAAATCTCCACTGTTGGAAATTTGCAACTGACTGTCCGAAAACTGTAAAGTCCTGCCCTTCCTACTTTTTTAACCCACCCACAATGCCACTGTTTCTTGTCATTACTTTCCACCAGGCCCACTGTTACTCCCCCTCCAGTGAGTCAGTAGTAGGGAACCCAGTTGCTATCATCAGCAGGCTGAAGTTCACCGAGGACTAGAAGTATGATGTCAACAATCCACCAGATACCGACGCCACCTAGTGTCAACAGTTTGCCAACCGCCGTACCTACATCCACAAATGACAGAAACTACACTGACTAAGTCAACGAAATAATACAACAACGATGCTGTGAATGACTTGAGACTAACGTGGTGAATCAGTAACTAATAAGATAGATAAATTCATCAAATTGCAACTGTTGTTTGCTGATCTGTTGACCTTTTGGTAACCCCTAGTTCACTATTGTTTTTCAGAACAATTTCTGTTCACCACTTGATGCTGCCATGACAAGCAACTTGTTATAAACACACATATGTACAATTTTTATGTCTAAATGTAAACAGATAAGTAAATAAAAGTTGGACAATGACAAATTTCTATAACTCATTAATGCTGGTGGAAATGAATGGTGAAAATAAACCTGGATGCTTTTAAAGCACTAAATTTATTCTGCAAAAATTTACCTATTTACACCGTGGTCCATAAAAAATGTGTCACTTTTATTTTTTGAATAGCTTCCTTAAACGTTGGCCTATTTTAATAATTTTTGGTACTCGACATCCGAAAAAAATTGACGCAAATGGCTTTAGTTTGGGCCACTTCACTTTAATACTATTGCTACACTACCTTGTGAAATGCAGAAGTCGTAGTTTGGCCATTGCCAACAATGAATTCATACTGGACAGGCACATGCATTGTCTCAGAAGTGATTAACTGAAAAGCGACAAACACGATTGGCAACAAAATTTATCAACTCAGCCTTCCATCCCAATTGGGTATACAAATCGAGTACTGGCCTGTCTGGAGCGGCACAGTTGCAATTCCATGTGGCATGTGACTCTTCATAGCTCAGACATGGCTATACAAATCTTTAACTTCCGAGACTACCAAGTACTTGAATACCTTGGAAACACAAAGTATTCGTTATGCATTTCAGTAGCTAAAAATTGTTTCCTACAACATAAAACACTGCAAAATCGTATTATTTATGTAAAATACCCAGTAACGTGGTGCAGGCTACCTGTGTGTCCAAGACAAAACCGATCCATGCCAAGGAAACCCAGCAGAACAGAGTAGATGAGTGTGTTGACAAAATAATGCCCAGTGTACCTGAAGTCACACAATCCAGCATTCGTACCGTACCAAGTCACACCCCGCTGCATATACCAAATGCGAAACAATGGCAAACATTTTTGTTACTATCTGTAAAATTCATCTTAGCTCTGCAGAAGATAGCAGCAGTAATAAATAATGAACTGAATGACAAATAATAATAAATGATAAATAATAATAAATAATAAATAAATAATAATAAATGATCAATCGAATGGTTGACTAAAATGTCAACAATAACAAAAAAGTTGCGATTCAATGAAATTAATTTCTATGTGCTTATTTTATCACTATATTTAAACACAAACAGGAAGCCCAGCTGTCGTTAAGGTGGGGCCGACCATACTGGCTGTCAATGACCTCAAAAGTCATCCAAGGTCAATGATTTTTATGTGCGAAAGCAGAATGCTTCGCGCACCTTTGCCAACATCTGGGCGTCTGTCTGTCCGTCTGTCTGTCTGTCACACTCGTGATCTGTATCAAAACGGTGCAAGCTAGGATCACGAAATCTTCACTGTTGGCTGCCCCAAGGTCTCTAGTTTATCGTGACAAAATTTCGTGCCACTAGGTGCAGGGGTTCCCCTTGAACGAGGGCGTCGAAGAGGGGTACCCCTCTAAAAAGACGTCATTTTGCCGTTATTGGCTCAAATAATGTGAAAACGGTTGCAGATAGGTACATACATGCTGCTTATCATAACAAGCACTGATGACAGGCTTTTTGGATTTATCAGCATCGATGACGTTGAACGACCTTGAACCCCTCAAAAAGAGGTTTTTAGTTAATTTTTTGCAATTTTTGGATTCAGCGCACATTTCAACACTGAACTGCGACAAAATGGCTGGAGATAGAGCAAGACAACCTGCATATAAAATTTTCAGCATTCAATGTAGATTTTAGCAGTTCAAGTCCCGACCCCCTAGGTACAAGGAGGCCGGCACAGGCGGGCGTCAAAGACTGCTATCCCCCTAAAAAGTGGTTATTTTACCACAATTATCTCGTGTAGTGTGAACATGGTTGCAGATAGGCACAGACATGCTGCTTATCATAACAAGCACTGGTGACAGGCTTTTTGGATTTATCAACATCGATGACCTTGAATGACCTTGAACCCCTCAAAGAGGTTTTTAGTGAATTTTTCGCAATTTTTGGATGCAGCGCACATTTCAACACTGAATTGCGACGAAATGGCTAGAGATAGACCAAGACAACCTGCATATGAAATTTTCAGCATTCAGCGTAGATTTTAGCAGTTCAAGTCCTGACCCCCTAGGTTCAAGTAGGCCTGCACAGGTGGGCGTCAAAGACAGCAACCCCCCTAAAAAGTGGTTATTTGACCGCAATTATCTCGTGTAGCGTGAACACGGTTGCAGATAGGCACAGACATGCTGCTTAAACAAGCACTGGTGAAGGCTTTTTAAATTTATCAACATCGATGACCTTGAATGACCTTGAACCTTCCCAAAAGGGGTTTTAGTGAATTTTTAAGCAATATTTTTGGCCTTCAAGGTCATCCAAGGTCGATATGATTAGCAGGCAATTCGAAAGCCAATATGTGACTTCCTATTAGTGACCTATGGTAACCAAGGCCGTATCTTGCACCGTTTAGCCACAGTACATGTGTGACAGAGACGACAGACAGACAGATGACAACCATGACAAAGTGTCAATCTTCAAGCTTACAGCTTAATGGTCAGCCAAAAATAATCCACAAGACCACACAATGCCACATTACATAAATTTTGCTGAAGTGTGTTGGCAGCTGTTTTGCAATAATCAAAATGGCACTCTGCACATTGGGACATGGACAGGCATCAACAGCCTGCCAACGACACTGATATAATGAATGTAACAATGATGATGCTGATTAATATTAGAGCTGTCAAATTAACACATAATTAACGCGTTAATAAATTAACACACATTAAAAAAATTAATGCACATGCGTAAATTTATTTAATTTAAATTTATTTAATTTACTAAATTCTGTAAAGCAAAAATTCCAATATTCCGTTAAACTGCGATTATTCGACAATCGAACGAATTTAAGTAACTAAACTCTAGTTGCCGTTCCATCACTACTGCAAATAAATATTATTCAGATGACAGGCTAATGGATTTCTATGTTAACAGTGACAATGTTATTGTTGAAAAAATGTGTTTTTATTTGCTTTCTAACTTTCTATATTCTACAGGCAGGGTCCCCCAAATGTTGTGGGGTTTGGAGTAACTCCCCCTACTCTCTCTTTCGACGGGCCTGGGTGTGTTAATAACGCGTTAATTAATCCATTAAAAAATTAATGCAGTACGTTAATGCATTTTTAAAAATTAATGCTTCGACAGCTCTAGTTGATATATTTAAAAAATTATCATAAAACAACAGATTTGTGAGATATTTCTTTCATAATGCTTATTAAGCAGTACTAATTTATGTTAGCACAATGCACCAAAGTATTTAACTAAATAGTCCGCATTTGTGGTGCATTATATGCCAGAACAGAAGTACGAATCATAGGTGCTGGATAAATAAAGTGTTCATACTTAATACATGGAAATTCTTTAATGCTCATGAAAACTCGGTCGCCGTAGCATTCGATACCATCGAGAACTTCACATTTCACCCGTGTTCGCTCGACCTCATGATATCGCTGGCCACCAAACTAGTAACCAAAAACAACCATCGCAAAACATATAATTATTGCCATGCTGCAGCGTTCAATTGACAGGTTTATTCCCGACCCCCAAAAGTTATATAAGATTTTTGAAACTGCACTACAAAAAAGATAAAATCAACCGCCAAATCTCCAGTAATTTTTCCACAATTCAAACACTGCCATTGTAGAAGAATTTATGCAAAAGAAAATGCCAGTAACTATCGATAAGAGGGCAATTCTGCACAAATGACTTGTAACTGATACAGTTAGAATAGCCATCAAAACAAACACTAATGACCTTAACACAGCCGTAACCAAGTTCATCTTTTGCCGTCGAGTTTCCTTTCAAATCCAGAGGCAGATCACATTTCAAGAACTCCTGAGGCCTGCATACAAATACAAAACTAAGCTCATTGCAAACGGTTAATAATTAGTAAAATAAATTATCGGTATGATAATAACTTGACATCAAGAACATTATTTGATAAAATTTGTCAAAGCCACCAATGCTGTCAATGCTGGTAGCCTAAGCAACCGCAAGGTTTCACCTGTATATGCACTCTTAATACAGACAACTGAGTAAAATTATTATTACAATTATTATTGTTATTTTTTTTATACCCCCGGTAGTAAAGATCCCGGGGGTTAAAAACAAAAAAGGTAAAGTTAAAAACTAATCCATGGATGGCCACAGGTCTGAACACGTGGGAAAGCTGTCGTGGAGGATGACTGCATTAAATCGTTGCACTGTGACCGAAATTATTATTATTATCCAAAGGTGTCTCAGAATTTATCTATATCAAGTGCATGGATTGACCATCAATTATTACTATTATTATTATTTTTTTTGCCCTCGGTACTCCGATCCTGAGGGAGCCTAAAAATTAACTACGCAATACAAAGGTGAGTACGATCGTCAGTCCGTGCAGTCAGCGGCCGGCAAACTGTCGTGCAACAAAACAGCATTGAAGTGCTGCACCAAAACAGAAATCATTATAACTATTATTATTATTATTATTAAATTATTCCACTTGTCGGCAGCTTTTGATAATTACTATTCTTAAACTTGACAGTCGTCTCTTTAAAGTCACCATTAAACCACCAAAATTACTAAAACACCACTATTACTACCAGGCTACTGTTGCGCACAAAAAAACGAAAGATAAAAACGGGAAACAATTCAAGACAGCTCACACATAGGAACAGTTTATCAGTAGCGAGTACGGGTCAAAGTCAACGCCACAACTTTTATTCCAACACGCACTGCTGTCAAATGGTAGTATATCGTCACCGAACGCCAGCTGAGTGAAAAACACTAAGCAGATTAAAGCTATAAGATAATATTCTACTGACATGACCACTGAACTGAATATATAATATTGAATTCAGTGGACATGACGATATTTTACACGAAGTTTACTTTGTTTACAAAGAATGTAAACACGGATATGACGTCACTGAACCGACTAATATAAGTAAGTAATGACCATTTCACAACGACGATTCATGACGATTCATTCATTCATTCATTCATTCACAGTTTAATAAAAACAGACAAAACGCTGTTACACAATAAAAACGAGTGGAGCTCAATGAAACAATACGAATAGTGTAAGCTAGTCTAATACAAATTGTCATTTACATAATAAAGTTTTTGTCATTGGTGTCTGGTGTACGATAAGGAAGTTGAAAGTTGTGACTTCGGTCACGAAGACTATATAGTGCTGCTCGCGTTCAGGAGGAAGTAGCGGATGTAGGCCTAGTAGGTGCTGACTGTTGCCTGTAATATGTGAAAAAAGTTTGTTGTCGGCATCGTCACAGATACTGGCGAAGGTCGCTGAACTGTTAGCTCGGTGACCGAGTTTTACCGATCTTCTTACAAATGCTTTCAAGCGATTTCTATTGTCTGCTGAGGTAAATCCCCACCAAGCTGAAGAAGCGTAACTCAATCAGTTGATGACTATCGCCTGGAACACTTGATGTAAAGCATCGCTAGGTAAAAAATGTTGTCTTAATGTTCGCAGAGCAAACAGTGACTGGGAGCACATAGCCAGGAGGCTGTCGACATATTGCGAGATCGAAAATTTTCGACTGATAGCCACTCCCAGCATTTTAATCGATTCGACTCGCCTTAGGCCTGAAATTACCGACGGCGGTTCAGACTGGGATCCCTTGCTTCTTGGTCTGACAAACACCATCTCCATAGATTTGTCAAGATTTAGATCCGGGTTATTATCACGTGCCCAGTTGATGGTATTAGTGAGCTCAGCAGGACCCGAACTGATGTTCCCGGCTAGGATAATCACGTATGTGATTATCCCACGACTCGACTGGATTGTTGAGTTGACCGAGTCGCATCAGCGTAGAAAGTAGGACACAAAAGTACGTGCAATAAAATGCAAAAAAACAGTAACAAAGTTAGAGCCAAACGCTAGATAGAACAAAAACTGGAGAATAATTTTATTGGGCCGACCGTTGATTTTAAGGGATGTATTGTGGCTAAACAATAAGAGACAGGGCCTAGCTAGGGTTGCTACTGATCACTAACAGAAAGTCGCATAAGCTTTTTACATGTCGCGAAAATCATTGACCTTGAATGATTCTGAAGGATCATTACTCATGCCAATCCAGTGGCGGATCTAGGCTTCAGCCAAGGGGGGCGGAC
>Ga0209367_1011618_pt1 | contig 11645 bp, 5 predicted proteins | sample WorMetLIZISLAND2_FD_187412 | JGI IMG/M metagenome (GOLD analysis project Ga0209367, IMG submission 187412) | Marine gutless worms symbiont microbial communities from Max Planck institute for Marine Microbiology, Germany - Olavius geniculatus... ... | reverse complement strand
ATCGATGACCTTGAACGACCTTGAACCCCTCAAAAAGGGGTTTTTAGTGAATTTTTCGCAATTTTTGGATGCAGTGCACATTTCAACACTGAATTGCGACGAAATGGCTGGAGATAGACCAGGACAATCTGCGTATGAAATTTTCAGCATTCAACGTGGATTTTAGCTGTCCAAGTCCCGACTCCCTAGGTTCAAGGAGGCCGGCGCAGGCGGGCGTCAAAGACAGCTACCTCCCTAAAAAGTGGTTATTTTACCGCTATTATCGCGTGTAGCGTGAACCTGGTTGCAGATAGGCACAGACCTCCTGCTTATCATAACAAGCACTGGTGACAGGCTTTTTATTGCTGTCAACGTCGATGATCTTGAATGACCTTGAACCTTAAAAATATTGATTTAACGTGATTTTTTGGCGATTTTTGGGTGCAAAAGAGTGAATTACGACGAAATGGATAGAGATAGACTAAGATTGCCTGCGAACAGGAACTGCTATAGGCTTTCGCGCGTCTCGTGAGCTTTTCTCAAATTACTTGTCTTTAAATGTAGACCGCCAAGTCTTCATTGGATCACCTCATCGTCTGCCACTACCACGAGGGGTCAATGACATGGCGTGATTGGCTGGTCGTCCAGGTGGCATCCTTATGATATGGTCTGCCGCCTGAAGTCGTCTCTCTGCTGCAATGTTTTGTAATCTTCGCTGCCCAGTTCGGCTTAGCACCTCCATGTTAGTCACGTGGTCCTTTCCAGAATCTTCCCTAAGTTGCGCTGGTGAAAGACGTCCAGCTGCTGACATATTCTAGCTGTACTCTTCCAAGTCTCGCTGGCGTATATGGCTGTAGAGAAAATGAAAGAGGTGTAGAGGTCTAGTTTAATCTTGAGGCTAAGCGTGCTGGATCGCCACACGTTGTCAAGTCGTCGGAAGACTGCTGCTGCTTTTGCCAGTCGAGTGTTGATATCTGCTTCAACATCTCCAGCGCTAGATATTACACTTCCGAGGTAGTTGAATCTCTCTACATATTCTATGTTCCCTTGTGCAATGGCTATTGGCTGTGGTGATGAGCACTGGGTGATTCCCATGGCCTTCGTTTTTTCCCGGTTTGTATTCAGTCCAACTTGTGCACTTTGTTCTTCGAGCTTGGTAGTCATCTCTTGGCATACGTTCTCTTCCACCGCGACTATCGCTATGTCATCAGCGAAGTCCAAATCCGTTAAGCGGTTCCGCTTCTGCCAGACGATGCCGTATTTCGACTTGTCCATAGTTCTGCGCATGATGAAGTCGATGACTATGATGAAGAGGAATGGTGAAAGGATGCAGCCTTGTTGAACCTTGTCGAACCCCTGAGACAATCTCAAAGAACTCCGTGTAAGCACTTGCAGTCTTGACACAGCAGCTGGAGTTGTCATGCAGTGCCTTGAAGATGTTAATGAACCGTTTTATTATTCGTAGCCTGTGCTAGAACTAAGACTTTCTCCTCAATTGCTGTAGATATTACGATGACAAAATTATAAATGTTACGACATCCTAAAAAGACGTTGTTTTGCAGCTACTGGCTTGCCTACCGTGAAAATGGTTGCAGATAGGCACAGACATGCTGCTTATCACAACAAGCACTGGCAACAACCTTCTTAGAAATGTCAATATTGATGACCTTGAGTGACCTTTAACCCCCAAAAGAGCAGGTTTTAGTAAATTTTTTCACGATTTTAAGCTGCGACACGCATTTCAGGAATGAATTGTGCCAAAATGGCTTTAGATAGACCAAGACAATCTGCATATGAAATTTTCAGCATAGAATGTAGATTTTAGCAGTCCAAGTTCGGACCCTCTAGATTCAAGGAGGTCTGCGAACGTGGGTGTCAAAGAGGGGTATCCCTGTAAAAAGTGGTTATTTATCCTCTGTTGGCTTGTCTAGCGTGTAAATGGTTGCAGATAGGCACAGCCATGCTGCTTATCGTAACAAACACTGACGACGAGCTTCTTACTTATGTCAACGTCGATGACCTTGAATGACCTTGAACCCTAAAAATATTGATTTTAAGTGATTTTTTTGCGATTTTGGCAGCAAAAGAGTGAATTGCAATGAAATGGATGGAGATAGACCAAGATTACCTGCGAACAGGAAGTGTCATATGCTCTCGCGTGTCTCATGAGCATTAGCTCAGATTTCTTGTTGAAATCGATGAAGTCTTGTTGACGAGGTCTTGTTGATGCTGTAGGCTCTGTTCAGTGATGTTGCGCAGGGTGAATATTTGTTCAGTTCATGAACACCCTTTTCTGAATCCTGCCTGCTCATCCCGTAGGGTGCAATCTACTGCGTCTTGCAGTCTGTTTAGCAGCACTCTGCTGAAGACTTTGCCGGGTGTGGATAGTAGTGTGATTCCTCGCCAATTATTGCAGTCCTTGAGACTTCCCTTCTTTGGCAGCTTGATAATCACACCTTTCTTCCAATCTCCTGGGACCCCCAAGTCCTGCCATATCATGTTGAATAGTTCAGCCAGTTGTTCTGCTACTGTCTCCTTGCCACGTTTGAGCATCTCAGCAGATATCTCATCCACGCCTGGTGCCTCGTTGTTCATTAGGCTACTGACTGCACGTTGGACTTCTTCAAGGTTGATGTTTCTCTCGTAGACCTCGAGGGAATCCGCCATAAAAGTGTCCCCAAAGTCTGCTGTGGACAAGGGTTCGGGCTGGTTCAAAGGTAAAGGTAAAGGTAAAGGTCATCAATTTGTATAGTGCATCGTCGTGAGCATGTGCACGCGTCTAATGCGCTTTTGTCACTAACCAGAGCCGCCTGCCGCACGGCCACCATGTGCAGCCTGCAGACACAGGCTGGCGCAGCGGCCGGCTAGGCAACCCCAGTCAGCTGTACCAATTTCCCCACCTTCCGTAACCCATGCGAATGAGTTACTACTCATTTTACCATCCCACGGAGGGTAGAAGGCTGAGTCGACCTAGCTGGCAGGCTTCAACACCTCTTCAAAGTGCTCCTTCCACCTTAAGTTCTGCTCACTCTCTGTTAGAAGCAGGCGCCCATCCTTTGCCATGATTGGTACATAAGTATTGTCTTTGGCACCCGCGAGCTGCCTTACTACGCCGTAAAGTGATCGGATGTCATTCCGACTGGCTGCTTCTTATGCTTCTGTACACTTGGACTCTATCTAGTTCTTTTTGTCTTGTTTGCAGCTTTTCTTCACCTCATTGTCAAGTTTACTATAGTTGGCAGCTTCAGACTGTGCTCTTACTCTTGTAAATGCCTGATCTTTTCTATTCTTTGCCTCCTTCCTGTCATCAATAAGGTTCCAGGTTCTGTCTGATATCCAGCGCTCTCTGTTTGTGCCTCTTTTGCATCCAATAACAGTTTCTGCACTGGCCTTCGCACTGGTGCTGAAGAGTTCTCATTAAAATTATCGCTGTTGTCTTCAGGGAGGTCGGGAAAGAATGGTGGGAAACCGCGGAGTGAGCGTCGTGGTGCTGCGGGTGCTGCTGAGGACCAGCTGACACTGTCCAAGTCAGCTGACATCCAGCTGGACATGGTGCCCATCAAACCTGCCGATCTTCTGCCACTGAGGTTCTGCACAGAGTTCACGTCAGTTACATAAACTAATCTCAAGTCACAATCTCTCATTCTCTCTCTACACCATGTTCCAAAAAACAGTGCCGGTGAATAACACCGTGAAACATTGGTCAGTTTTGATAATTTTTGGCATGCAACATCACAATGAAACCTGACAATCTGTGTAGATTAATTTCAAAAACAATGCAACTGAACGATAGAGATTTTTTTTATTAGAATGCTGTACAAAGACACTTCACAAGACTTTGCATGTTTAAGCTTTCTTTGATGTTTTTAAAATATACTTTCTTGTATCTGTTCTGTTTGTAAACCAGAGTTTTCTTTATAAATATGTTTTGCTATAGTTATTTTTAGCTTTTGGACACAACGTTGGCAGTTTTTGCAAAAGTTTGCACATATTTTTAAACGTATTTATTGCTTGCCTTGTTAGAAGTTGCGTTTGTTAATTTTTCATTAAATGAGTAATCGAGTCTGTGCTGTTGGTGCTGCTGATGATGCTGCTGTATTAAACAAATACTGTAAATTGTGTTGTATTGTGTGGAGGTTCTACACAGAGTTCCAGTGGCTCATGGACTTTGCTGCCTGTGGAGTGATCATATACAGTCTGACGGAGGTGTACTATGTGCTGGGACGGCCTCAGCAGACAGAGGTGAACCTAAGCATGCTTTGGTCCATTCTCATCATAGCATTTGCCATCAAGACTCTGTTCTCAGTCACCGCAATCTACTTCCGGACTGATGAGGGTGGTGAAAGGATACTCTGCATTGTCTTCGGCTTGTTCTTCCTCGTAGTTGCGATGGCTGTGCTTATCACTCCAGACAGTGTGCTGGACTTTGGCTTTGAGGTGGCTTATGCAGACTTCACGGCAGCGGCTGATAGTTTCTTTGAAAGACAAGGCCTCGAGTCGGCTGGACCTGTGTCTCTAATGACTGTTCGTATCCTGTTGGCACTGGTGTGTTCGTTGTTTGGGGCGCTGTTGACATTTCCCGGCCTGCGCCTAGCCCGCATGCACACTGATGCGATGCGACACGCCCGGGAAAACCCCGGGAAACAACTGCTGCTGCTCATCAACATGATTCTACCGCTTGCAGCTGCATTGGCCTGGGTACGGCCACTGGCCCGTGAGCCACTGGCCAGGTATGGGTTAGCTGGCGAATGTTTTGAAGTTGCTCGCATTGTGCTGGTGCTGTTTGTCTGTCTGGTCCGTCTGTCTATGGTTCGACTGCATCTCCAGGCGCATCTGAACATGGCACATGACCGTGTCATGGCATTACGTCGGGAGCCAGGGCGGATAAGTGCAACGGAACTGCAGAAACTGGTCGTGAGGGTCTACTATTACCTGTGTGTGGTTGCCCTGCAGTACCTTGCACCCCTTGTCATCCTGCTTTTTGCTGTTCTCATGCTCAAAACCCTCGGCGACGTCTCTGCTCTGCGGGTGATGGGATACCGTGTAGTGTCGTCTGCAAGCGCCGTGACATCGCCTGCAAGCACCATGGTCAATGTGTATGGTAGTGAACAATCGGCAGCAGCACCATCACAGTTTTATGTCAGTGACATCTCTTCAGCTGCTGTCCACTTCTCACAGATTCTGACGTCACTTCGACAGATCTTTGTGCCATCGTGTTTCCGTTGTCTTCTGTCCTTCACCACGTGGTGGCTGTGTTCGACCTGGTTTCTCACGAGCTCCTTCGGTCTCATCTACTATTCTTACTTTGAAATGTAGCAAACTGCCAAGCGAGTTATGAAGTATTTTATTTTATTTATTTATTTGTCTTCAATGGCAGGCTCGAGGCCCATGAACACACAAAACACACACAAACACAAAGACTAAAAAAAGACCAAAACAAACTACTTCGCCAACATTTAAAAACTGGAGATTTAAAAAACAAGTCCGAAGATAAAACAGCATTGACAAGCGAATTGTCACTAATCTGCAATGATCGCCATAGTGAGAAAGTAAACTTATTCTTAGTCATAATCTCTGTCTATTACAGTAGTTAGTTTGTTGACATTTCGGCCAGTGGCATTGTGGGTTAAAAAAGTAGGCGGGGCAGGAAATTGCAACTTTCCCACAGACCCTGCAAAACCTTGAGTGCATATTCAAAGGTAACAGACTAGCACTTTGCAGTCTGTACACTGACTGAATCTAGAACTCACTTCCCAGGGCGTTGCTTGCTGTGCTCTGGTATTATGTAGGTGAACGTTTTTATTTCGAAGTTTGCTCCTGAAAAATTGCGTTTGTTGTCTTGGTCAGTTTTTTGGCTTTAGTTGGGTGTGTGAATTGTTGCTATTGGCATCTGGCCTGCGACAAGTTGACACTCGACAGTAAGCAGAATGATGGTGAAAGCCAGTAACAGATTGTCTTTAACAATATAGAACATTGTGACAGTTGCATCTCAGATGAATATATGAGTGAGTATGAATCTCTGTTCCTCACAAATGTTTTGTGTTAGACCTATTCGTGACAATGTGTGACTTCACTTATTGACTTAAACTTTTGCTAAGATTTTTGCTCAGTGGAAACTTCGGACATAGGCCAAAGTTTCTGCTTTCAGTTTTTAGTTTAAGTATGTAGGCCTCTACATAGACCAAATTTTAACTCAGCAATAAAACCAAAGTTGTATAGTTTATTCAGCAGGTTATGCATTTGACTTTATTTGTTTGTTGACTGCTGAGTCGATGTATATGTCAGCTGCTGGCTTACATACAGGGTGGGCCAATAAAAAATGTGGCACTTTACTTTTGTCTATTATCTATATCTTTGACAGTTATTGACCGATTTTCAAAATTCTTTCACTAGCGTACTCTACGGACAGTTTTTACACGTGAAAGCAGCTACTGCTTTCAGCGCATCTTAGCCATCACAATTCTGTCCATCCGTCCGTCCGTCACACGGGTGGATCAGTCAAAAATGGTGCAAGTTACGATTACCAACTATTCACCGTCGGCTGCCTGGAAGACTCTAGTTTCAGAAACCGTAAAGCTTTTCCATAAATTCGAAGGAGGTCACCCCAATCGAGGGTGCTAAATGAGAGGGGGTGGGAAAAATTTGCGATTTTTGGCGAATAAGTCGCTGTATCTCAATAACGGTGCGAGATGGGCCTAGGTTACTACAGGGTGGGCCGTTTTTTGGGTCTTTATGCTACCTTGTGAAATATAAGTAAAATATGAGTGTATAACAATAATAACAAAGAAACATTTTGGTAAATGAAAAAACACTTCAGACCAACATTGCGGTAAATGGTCTGTTATGACACTAGACTGTGTGGGTCTAACACAGTCTAGTGTCATGTGGGTCACTCATCATAATGTTGGTTTGAAGTGTTTTTTTATTTACTTAACTGTTATTATCATTAGTTATTTCTTATGTTTATATTTCACAAGGTAGTGTAGAGACGCAATTGCGGTGTGATGGGATATATAATCACATTATTGCATATTGTACGCAGAGTGTGCCAGTGAAAGAATTTTGAAAATTGGTCAATAATTGGCAAAGATATGGACAAAACTAAAGTGCCATGTTTATATTATGCGCGAAAGCAGCTACTGCTTTCAGCGCGTCTTAGCCCTCGCAATTCTGTCCGTCCGTCCGTCTGTCTGTCACACGGGTGGATCAGTCAAAAACGGCGCAAGACAGGATCATCAAATCTTTACCATCAGCTGTCTGGAAGACTCTAGTTTCAGGAACCATAAAGCTTTTCCATAAATTCGAAGGTGGTCACCCTGAACGAGGGTGCTAAATGAGATAGGCCTGGGCAAAATTTGCGATTTTTGGCCAATAAGTCGCTGTATCTCAGTAACGGTGCGAGATAGGACCTAGGTTACTATTAATCACTAATAGGAAGTTGTACACTGGCTCTAGATTGGCGCCGAATTCAATGACCTTGAATGCCAAAATAGGGGGTTTTACGGATTTTTTTGGCGATTTTGGGCTGCGACACAAGTCTATATCATTCACAAGGTGGCGCCACGGAACTATCGTTATGCAATCCAGATAAAGAATTTGGTATTTGTATATTAACTTAGCGTGAACTGCTATAGGCTTTCGCGCGTCTCGTGAGCATTAGCTCAAATTTCTTGTGGTCCATGGTGTAGAAGCGTTGCATTAAATTAGCTCTTGGCAGTGATCTACGCTGTGTCTCGAAAAAGCATCCCTGACATTGTCGATTGTAACTTGAAAACCAATTACGGATTTTGATAATTTTTGGTACAAGTATTCCTGACACAACTTGCCATCAAATGACCATTCAGTTTCCCACTTCACCCCACGTTTGTTTCTGCACTACCTGAGGAAATGCAACCACCGAAATATCACTTTTATAGAATGCAAGATGATTGCTTAATTAACATAACGTGTAAAAACATATTTTGTTCACATTTCTGACACTTTGGCTAACAATTAATTCAGTTGTCCATTTTTCAACTGCCTGCAGTAAAATTGCTTGAACTGTTGGCCCACTTTGCGAACACGGGCAAGGAGACGTTTTCTCCATTTATTGACAGCAGTATCTATAAAGTTCTACTCCAGACCAATCCAGGCTGTACCAGTCGCTTCTTGACTTGACAAACATTACTAAACTTCGTCTGATGGACACACTGCTGCACGACAGTCAAACGTTGTAATAGACCGGCTGTTGAGGCCCAGAGATTAGGATAGATGGAATTTATTGACGTTTTTTCAATTCATTTTAACACGTGTTATGCTTGGTCTGCTTTCCCCAGGTAGCGCAAAAGCAGACGTTGGGTGATGTGGAGTCTAAAACATATATTTAATAGCCAGTTGTATCAGAAATATTTTTGGCCAAGTATTATTAAAATTTGCTAGTTTTTGTTCAAGTTACGAGCAATAATGTTGGGGATGTTTTTTTTCAGGTTTTCTATCTATTTCAACACATTTCGCTTGATCTGCTTTCCCTAAGTAATGCAGAAGCATACATTGGGTGATGGCAAGTTGTGTCAGAAATATTCGTACCAAAAACTGTCAAAATCTGATTTAATTTTCAAATTACAGTCGAAAATGTCGCGGATGCTTTTTTGGGACACAGTGCAGATCTGAGTTCATTGCACTATTATCATTAGATGCTTGTTGATTCTCGTTAGCGGCGTCGTGGGTCGCAAAAATAGGAGGAGGGTCAGCAGGTTGCATTTTTCCAGCAGACACTGCTGATTTTTGACAGAATCCCAACAGATAACTGAAAATGTCCAACACAGGAGATAATGGGTGCTCAAAATTTTAATTTTTCCGAAAATATTCCCATAATGGCCATGAGGGTTTTCAGCCCCAAGTTTTGCATTTTGGATGACAATTTTTGGACAAGAAGAAGGGTTTCCAACAATTTTTGACAGCCACAGTGCGACTGTCTGTTGTAGTAATGAGACGGCGGCGGCACTGGTCGCTTGTAGTCCATGCCCCCTAGCTGCTACACAGTGTTGTCAGTGCTTTCTGCTGATAGTTAAATCAGTGGTCAAACTCAAGCTGAAGAGATGGGGAATTCCACCTCTCTTTTTTCCCCTTCTCTTTCCCTCTCCTCCCATGTCCTCACTCCCTTTTCTCATCCCTCACTTTTTCTTCCTCTCTCTCCCACTTTACCCTAGAAGCAGAGTCTGGGGGAATGCTGTAAACTGCCGAGTAGAGTTTGCGGGATCAAATGTGGTGCTTTTTGCCATAAAATCTGACACCTGGTGGCACCAATTTTAGTAATTTTGCTGAGAGTTGTTTGGTCATATGTGGGAACTACACAGTCTGAAAATAGGAAGTGGGGAACGCAGTGTCCCCCATCATTGGTGTAGGAACCAGGGGGCGAGGGCGTCGGCCGCCCCCCAGATTCAGGCAAAACGTGGTGAAAAATTCGGGCAAAAAAGAAACAAAAGAAGTAAGAAAAAAATATAAAATGCAGGACAGAAAAAGCAAAGCAAAAAAAGTTGTCCAACGTGTATACCCGGTACTGCAGCTGCGTGCGCAGGTTTTCTTGAAGAGGCATTCTAGACTTGAACTGTTGAAATCTGTGTTTTACACTGAAAATTTCATATGCAGGTTGTTCTGGTTTAACTCTATAGTGATATCGACGCAATTCACTCGTGAAGTGGGAGTCACAGCCCGAAATCGCAAGAACGAAAGTCAATAAAACCTTTATTTTTTATTTTGCTGTTTTAGGTCATCCAAGGTCATTGCTTTCGGTACCAAACGAAAGTGCATGTACGACTTTCTATTAGCGGTTAATAGTAATGTTGGCCTTATCTCACACCGTTTTTGAGATACGGGAACTTAGGGCCTAATGGTTAAAAATCGTGAATTCTTCTACCCCCTTCCCTTTATTTAACTCCCTTGGTTGGGATGATGCAGTTTGAATTTTTGGAAAAGCTTCATTGATCCCTAAACTACAGTGTTTCATAAAAAGGGACCCCTTTTTGTTTTTCTCATAATTTACTCAAATTATGATCAATTTACACAAAATTTTTATAAGTTGTAGCTGAAGAAATATTAATTCGCAATATTTAAACTAAATATGGCAGTTGATTAAATATTCTTTGCTAGTCGTGACGTACTGCTGACGTCATAATGTCGTGAGTACAAGCTTGCTTGTCTCAACTAGTGCTGTCAGTTGCCATCCTACTTCGATGGTGAACTTAATCTGGTTCGCTAATGAAAAATGTTTATCATGTCAGCACTGAGCAACGTGTGGACATGAAATCAGGCGTCTTGCGATCCAAAAACACAACCATTTTGCAAGCTCCGTGTGCTAGTGCACTGTTTTGCTCGAACACGTGAAAGTCCAGCTATCCCCACAGACACGTAAATGCGATTGATTTGCACGTTTTTTGTGGCTCCAACAGTAAAACTTCAAAAATTTATCATCAGTGAACCAGATTTTTCACCATCAGAGCATGGTAGCAACGGACAGCACCAGTTGAGACTAGCAAGCTTGTACCCGTGACACATTATACGTCAGCGTTACGTCACGATTAGCAAAGAACATTTAATCAACTGCTGTATTTTGCTAAAATATTTTGAATTAGTATTTCTTCTTCAGCTACAACTTGTAAAAACTTCATGTAAATTGATCATCATTTAGATGAATTATCAAAGAAAGAAAAATGGGTCCTTTTTGTGAAACATCGTGTAGAGTCTTTTGCGAAGCTTAGATGAAGGTTTCGTGATCTAGTCTGCACTGTTTCCAGTGGCGTAACTATAATTTCTGGGCCCCCCGGCAAATATTCGCAACGGGCCCCGTCCAAATTTGATTCTCAAATATGGTGATACCGGCTTAATTTTTTCAATAATTCGGGTCACTTTGGGCCCCCTTTACCGTGATGGGCCCCTGGGCCCCCCGGCATTGCCGGGGCTGACGATGGCTAGTTACGCCACTTTCGATACAATTGCAGAGTGTGACGGACGGACAGACAGGCGGACAGATAGACAGACGCCTTGACGATAGCTAAGACGTGCGGCATTATAGTGCTGTCGCGCGTAAAAGCATTGCCAGTAATGTATCCACAGGTAGCGGCGGCACTCAAGGCGTGCAATTCTTCCGAGAAAAATTTTGATTTTTGGTGTCAACTTGCTGTGTTTGGCTGCATTTTGACACTATTTAGAGAAAAACATTAGCTAAAAGTTCCACGTTAGGTGATCGCCATTTCTGGTCTCCTGAGAGGTCGTTTCCCCCATGCAGCTATGCTCCGTAGAGCCACGCCATGACTGAAAAATATTTGCAGGGACGGATCATCCATTAGGCTGGTGAGGCTGAAGGGGCCCCGGACAGCAGACCCCTAAATTTGTAGACAGTTGCGGCCTGCTATTTCTAAACTAAAACTTTTGCCAATTCTGCGTACAGCAGCTTAATTTTTTCCTGCTCGTAAGCTCGCAGGTTACTTGTACGTCCGCTTTTTAAATGTTCCGCCGCCCTTGTTTGCCTTTATTGTTTAAGCAAAAAAAGGTAGCAGTACAAAAATAACTAAAATAAAGTCAATATTGCAAATATATGTACGAGGGGCCCTCAGTCGCTTTCAAGCCTCAGGGCCGGAAGGGACCATGATCCGGCTCTGAATATTCGGGCAAGTTGCCTTCTCTACCCC
>Ga0209367_1011617_pt1 | contig 11646 bp, 7 predicted proteins | sample WorMetLIZISLAND2_FD_187412 | JGI IMG/M metagenome (GOLD analysis project Ga0209367, IMG submission 187412) | Marine gutless worms symbiont microbial communities from Max Planck institute for Marine Microbiology, Germany - Olavius geniculatus... ... | reverse complement strand
GCAACGAAGCGATATGTGACTTTTTCATCGGACAAGTCTCAGTGCCGTACAGCAACACAGGCAGACACTTCTTTTTAAATAGTTCGAGCACAACTTCCTCACTAGCAATCCTGCCAACTTTTCCAAAAATAACATTAAAACTGCGATACACAGCTTGTTTAGAATGCCTAAAAGAACAAAAATACACACTTGACGACGTAATATAAACCCCCAAATACCTAATTTTGTCACGTCATTCCAGCTTGGCTTTATCGATATTTATTATGTTATTACAGTTAAAACTTATAACAAGGTCCAACACACAAGCACGAGAATTTCTTAAGTGTTCATAACCATATCCATCCACCTTAGTTCTGTTTCACAAACGGACAACAGTTTTTCAAGTGCCGAGACAGAAGGGGCTAACAGAACAATATCATCAGCGTAGAGTAACACACTAAAGCATACATGTCTAATATAGCAGCCCAATCCCAATGGCCTTTATTTCATCAACAACACTGTCAATGAACACAGCAAAAAGATAAGGGAAGAGAACCCCGCCTTGTCTTATTCCACAACTTAGTTTAACAAGCTCAGAAAAATAAGAGCCCCACTTAACACATGTAACGCCCAAAATCAAACCAAGTTTCTAACAGCTTTACTAGGAGTACAGGGATATTTCTACGCATAAGTTGAATAAAAAGTGCATGACGATCCATTTTGCCAAAGGCTTTGGAAAGATCTATAGAACAAATGTTAACTGTACTACTGTATTTAACATAGTAGTCAACAACCGATCTCAAAGTATACAGCGCAAACAAACAGCCTGAATTATGCTTAAAACCAAATTGGTTATCGCTTGTGATAAAATAATCGGCAAACCGATCTTAGACCTTAGAAATGACAGGGCTTATAGCTATGCTACGAAAGTCGTCCACAGATAGTTTTACAGTAAGCGTTGTAATTACTTTTCAATACAGGAACAACGGTAAAAGACTTAACAAAACAACGTGGTACATGTCCATTGATAAGCATAATATTAAATAGCTTGGCCAAAATGCACGGTAGTGAGTAATGGCTAAACTGTAAATGTTCAGTCGTGATGCCATCAAGTCCAGCGTAACGTACAGCAGACAGTCAATCAGTCAACGAATCAGACAATCTAGTTCAGTTTATAGTAGTCCAGATACATTTTGATACATTGGCATACAGTCACTCGTGTAAATCGGAAGTTACTTGCTGAATGAATGTAGGTCTCCTGGAAGTTATGTCAGAAACAATATTTGTACCAAAAGTCATTAAAATATGGCAAAATACGGTAATCTTTGTTCAAGTTTTAAATTAATAATGTTGCGGATTTTTTTCCTAAGACACCGTTGACTACGAACAGTACTCATTAAAGCAGACTACAGCAAGATGCAGATTGAAGCAGAACTGTATAGCCTATAACTGAGATATGGATCCGCTAGTGCTGCTGCATCTGTTATGGTCAAAACAATGGCTAGAAAAACCTAAGTTTTGGATATTATTTTGTAGGTTTTGAGATTTTTACGGTTTTTGTTTGTTTTGAGGAGTTTTGATGTACAAAGGACACTGGACACAAAATTACGATGCAGAAAGAAAGTTCTGTACACAATTTTCCTTCACGTCGTTTTCTATAGATTATAGCAAAATTGAAAAAATTACGATTAGAATAAGAAATTAAACATAACTTGCAGCTTTAATCGTAAAACTAGCAAATACCTTAAAACCTCAAGTTTAAACTTTGGTGGAAATTTTAGGTTTCTACATAAAAACCTATGGGTTTTTTCGAACCATTTTTTCAGCGCTGATTGCAAACATACCTGAACGTTGAGCGGGACGACCGACGTCAGAGGCGAAGTGCCGAAATCACGACACGAGATCGACAGCTGGTGCTTGTCGCGGGTCTCACGATCGAGACGACTGGACGTCACCAGCTTGAGTTCGGACGTGTAGATCTGCTGTAGGGCGAAGTTTTTGTCGTCGACCGAGCAGATAAACCGTCCATTGTCGCCGCTGTCGGCATCAACCACTGACAGGTGAGCAACGAACGTTCCAACGTCAGAGTTCTCACGAACCTATTGATGCAGCAAGCACACACATCACTGCACAGAATCACGAGCTTGTGATGAAACGACGCGATCACACTGTCGTCACTCATTACACTTGCGGTGCGTCGTGCATACATACCACTACTCCAACCAGATTTAGTAATCATGTACACACTTTCAACTGTCAACATGGCATGTATCGTCACAATAATATATACGTCGTACGTCAACGCTTAATTACATTCGCAGCACAGTGAACAACTTCACGAAAACTCAGATGGCTTAATAAGCAAGCAAATAAAAAGTAAAAAGTAAATTTACACACAAAGTTGACGTCGTATTCATTTAGGACAAAGTAAAACGAAGCCTGTAATACACTGGCCAAACTACCTGGTAGTGAGAAACAAAACAGGGTTATTTGCAGAAGTAGCTGTCATCAAAGCAATCTAGTGAATGGAAAATAGTAAGCAAGTAAGTAAGTAAGTAAGATGCAGACCTGTGCGAAGTTGGATGAAGTGAGAGTGTTGATTTTGATGTGTGCAGAATTGTCGTTGATGTCCCGCACTCTGACGATCACGGACGAGTGCGCCGGCAACGAGTCCGGACCTTGGTCGCTAGCTGTCACCGACAGTAGATACACCGAACCAGTCTACAGCCGGCGCACACACATCGATACAACACGCGACGTTTGTGAAAAAAGTCACGACTAATCACGGCAAACGTTAAAATTCACGACGAACGGAAAAAAAACTTTACGGTTTACGTAAAGTCTGTGAATATCTCCGCCAATTCGTGTACTGTACACAGACAGACAGACAGACACACAGACGGACAGATCGACCAATCTCATAATCTCCTCCAATTCACTTCGTTCCATTGGCGGAGATAAATATTCGCCCAGTGCCTGCATATTGTGCGGCCGTCTGCAGACAGACAGACGGATAGACAAGGCCCGTTACGCGGCCGCGCAATAAGAAAATTAGGCGTGAAAAAATTTTCCGCTAAAAAAACGATGCTTAAAGGGAAGTACATGATAAAAAGGCAGCTCCATTAGCTTCGCTACTTACTTACTGGAGGAAGTGCTCTTAAGAGTCAGCCTGGCATGACTTTGATCTATAGGTAGCCTATCCAATCTTTCTTACCTGAATTGATTGCAACGAAAAAAACCAATGACTACATGAAAGCTCTTACCTGTTAACACAAGGATGATGATGACAGCGATTATGATGATTAAGACTATGATAGGAAACTTCAAAGAGCTATGCTATAAACAAAGCGTCGCAGACCGTGCAGTAAATTTTGAGTTATTACACCGAAAGTTAAAACTGAGCAAAAAACCTAAGTTTTGGAAAAAGTTTTAAGTTTGTAGATATTTTTAGTTTTCTTGGGTTTTAAAATTTTTTAACTTTTTTGTAAAGTTTCGCGTAAAAAAAACTGGACACAAAATTACGGCCCCAAAAACCTGGAAAATTTGGACTTAAATGTTATGTTTAACCAAATGTGGTTTGTAAAAAAGTCGTATTTCAAAAAAGCCTAAGCTATCAACTTACAAAAACTTTTAAAAATTTAAAATATTTGTTTTAAAAACCTTGTAAAAATTGATAAGATTTTCATGCAAATTAGGCCCCACATAAAAACGTGACGGTATATATAATTTATTTCGTCTTTACGGTAGCCAACACAGATTAAAACCAATAAAACACAAAAACAGAATTTAAAAAAAATAAAACGCATCCACACAGAAAGAAAACGAAGGAAAGTAAAAGATCAGAAAATCTGTGCAAAATCTGACCTCAAAATCCAGGTTGTTCTTGATGTAGATTTTGCCAGACTCGGCCTTAATGCCGAAGAGATGACCATACTGTTCGGCTGTGTGCTGCGAAAACTCGTAAATAATACGAGCATTTTGTCCAACGTCTCTGTCCCGTGCTCTTAGTCGAAGTATCACCGTACCCACTGGTACGTTCTCGCTAGCCCATACCTAAACGTGCAAGTACGAGACTTATATGGCCTTTTAACTATGCAAGAAGAAGAAAAAAAAACATACAACTTAAGTCAGTTAAATGACGAACTTTCTTCACAGCCAGCGCTCCAACTGCATCAGTATACACCTGTACATTATGCCACAGTACTAAAACGGTATACACCATGTGACCATTCTTCATGTCAAATCATTTTCTATAAACTGTAGCAAAAATTAGCAATGCTCAAAAGTCACCATGACGCATTTAGAAAAGGGACGTTTGCACCTCATCTTTCCTTAAAAGTGACAAAAATAATAACAAGAAAAAAATTAATCAAAAGAGGAAGGCAATAAGTCAAGCCTAACAGATAAAAACATTTCTGCTATATACACTGTGTCCCAAAAACTGTTGAGGGATCCCTGGTTAATATCATTCATCTAAATTATTATTTTATTTTCTTTTTGGCCATTTTCTTCTAAATCTACTAAATTGTTCCATTTTACCGGGTTATTATTATCGTACAAATTTCTTCTTTCAAATTTCTCTTGTTCCGGTTTACGTAAACTGTTCGTTAACAGTTCGCAAATTGCTCGTCTAATTCTCCCTTTAAGTTCGGCGTAATCAGTCGACGAAAGTTAGTCGCTGACCCCCCCTTCGAGATAACCTCGGATTTATAACGGTCGGCGGAAGTTGACTGCCCCTCCCCTTAGACCGCCGACTCCTCCCCCTACTGCCGACCCCGTGGCTGAATATAAAGCCGATAAACTATCACGTGTGGGGTGCAATTTTGGAGGCTTACCGCAAGCTTAAAACAAAGCCGAAACAAGCGCCGAACTCAAGGAAGCGCTTTAGGTTATCTGAGGCAACCTGCCACAAGGATCGATCGACAAGACGGTGAAAGACTTATCGAAGTAAGCGACTGAAGGCTTGCGTTGTAGCTTAGAGCTGGCGGTGGACACTTCGAACATTCGCAGTGACAATGGAATTCTGGCATCTAATCATTATTTAACTGTGTTGTTTTAACGATGTTATTAAATTGGTGTTGTAGCCAAAACATTTTTAAAATCTGAAAAATCGGTAGACGGTCGTGTTAAAAAGTCTGTAATTTCGTCGTTTTGTCAACAGAATCACATTTTACTTGGCAGTTGGATTTAGAAAGTTTTAGTAAATAAAACTGTTAAATTTCAAATTAAAATTCTAAAGGGCTGCTGAGAAAACAGCGAAAATTTTTAGAAAACAACTTTTTTGCCCCACCCTGTAGGCTACGAGTGACGCAGCTGGTTAAGTACATCGACGCGTAAAGCTATTCGTACTTAAACCAATAATCCCATTCATGAGCACCACACAATAAGCAGTACTTTCATCGTGCCTAAAAATAGAACTGCGAACCAGACAATCGAGAGTTTTTCTACGTCGTAGACTACATGCAACACCAATCGAACATTTGCCGCACTAACACCCAAGCTCCACTTCCAATACTTCGCTGTGCTACGGATTTGTTGGACATGTCGTAGGCCTTCGATTTGTTGCAGATATGTATTGCGTAACTTGTACACAGACCGCAACAAGTCGATGTCAGTGGCCTACGGCCTTAAACCCGTGCCGAAAATCTATGTAAATTGTATGAGAGGTGTGCGGTCCAGAGACGGCGTAGGTGATTTGCAGAAATCTGTACATCTGACTAAAAACGTTAACAGTTAGTCATGACATGCGAAATCTTTTTACTAGAACAGTAGTAGTATTACTATTTATTATTAACATTTTTGTATTAGCAGTAGCCAGTAGAGGAGGTATGGTGCGACCTCGTAGGAAGAGTTGTCGAATTGCGGGTTGTTATCATTGGCGTCCTGGATGCTGATGTTGACCAGAACTGATCCGGTCTTCGGTGGGTCGCCTCCATCAACTGCCAGCACGGTGACGAGGTATTTGTCCTCGAGTTCGCGGTCCAGACGGTCTCTCAGCACCAGTCTCAGATCAGTGCCGCCATCGGCCGTGGCTCGTGACGTCAGCTCGAACTTTCCGTCACGCGGTATGACGTCATACCGGTAGATGGCGTTACGACCGCTGTCCAAGTCGGTCGCTGCTGGCACGGCGAGGGCGGTGCCTGGCTCGGCTAGCTCAGAGATCTCGTGTGAAATGCGTAGTTCAGGGAAGATTGGAGCATTGTCGTTCACGTCGACGATTTCCACTTTTACCTGCACGGTGCATTAAGTAAGTAATTAAGTAAGTAATAAAATTTTGGTAAAAAGGGATATAACAAAAATTTAGTCATTACAGCGACTAGGACATCTTAACTATCGCTATTAGGTGTAAGTTGACCTTAAGTAGGCCTATCACTTCATCAACCAAAAGTGAGAGAATTAACTTAATCGTTGTAGGCCCCTATAAGCGATATATAAACTGATATCATTCTCGACGGTTTGTTCAACAATAATAAGTGTAGTTACTAGGCCTGCCTATATGACCGTGTGCAGACGGGTACTTCCCTCGAACAAAACTTGACGATCTTGTTTGACTAATGGGATGTTTACACGATCCAGCAAACGTCCAGCAAACTTCCAGCAAATGTATTCAAAATACACGTGCTAATGCTGAACGTTTGCTGGATCGTGTAAACACCCTATAACATAACAGAATGGTTGACTGCTTTCTTTAGAAGAAAAGAAAAATCTCGAGCTTAGTTTTCTGACCCTGATAATTTTGAAATACTGGATCGGTTGAACGGCGACGTCGAACTTGACAACACAGACGTCAACGCGCGGACAGATGGACTCACGGTCCAAGCTCCGTGACGTCAGATGGATGTCTCCTGTTAGTTCATCTACCACGAAGTTTGGTCTGTCCAGCTGCGACTGCGTCAGCATGGTAAACCGGAGGCTTGCAAGAACCGCCGGCTTGTACTGATGGTCAAGTCCATAATCGCGGACCAGGTTTCCAACCAAGCTCCTCGGTGGAAGTTCCTCCAGCATGTAGTACTCGAGGAAAGTCTGTTTTTCAGGCTGTGGATTTGATGTAGCCTCTGATGACGTGAACAGTAACAGACGGCAGAGGACGACTTGGGCCAGAACACAGCTCAGCGTTAAAGACATCGTCATAACGTCGGCGACTAGTTTATTTCTCAGCGTTACGTTACGTTAGGCTACTGGCGGTGCTGGAGCGGAAACGGAAACGCAAGTTGACAGATGGAAGATTGACGGCGCATGCGCGGTGAGCAGTGCCACGTGACGATGACGTCATAAATCCTCCCACGAGCTGCAGGCCGTGGCCGGATATTGAGTCAATTGTCCGCGCCTGAGTGAGCCCGGCCTATACACGTGCGCACGTACGCATATACATAGCTAGTCATACAAAGGGTTCCAATACAAGGACGAAAGTGATTTCGTAAAAAACGAAGTTGCTAATCGGTGCTGCCCCCTGGTGTTGGCAATGTGTTGGCTGGGAGTTCAATCCCCAAATCTCCCCTTCCCCTATTGGGTTAGGGAACCACATTTAACACAGCATAAAATGTCACTGGGTCCCGCAAGTGTGCCAGCCAAACGGCATGTAGGCTTAAATTCGTTGCACGGCTTAAGCAGGGTAAACGAATGCGACAAACGACTGACGACAAAAAATGGGAATGGGCAAAAGCTACAATTCGCTCGCTCTCGAACGATTAAACGTAAAAAGCAAGCCCCTGCGTTTTTGTCATATCTGCATCATGTGTTAAACTATTTTCAAGCGTGTCACCGATAGGCCTAATACTCTGCAGTAAGCCTGCAATAAAGTGGTCGATCATTAAAGATCCCATCATACTCAAAACGTGTAGCTACACTACCTTGTAAATTACAGACAGCTTTAGAATGAGCGAGCTGCATTATTGTAACTTGTAGTCTGTTACAAACCTCACCACATAAAAATATGTTCCAGACGCGTTTAGATAAGATGGTTAATGTATTTCAAGTTTACCATAACCTGTAAAAATTTCACGTTTTAAAGACTCATAAATTTCATGTAATTTTTAAAATTTTTCAAAGCCAAACAAATTTTATCAAAATTTGTATCGACGTTTTTAAAAAATAATATTGATTTAGTCATAACTTACGAATAAAATGCCAGTCAAGTACAGAACAATTACAAGCAAGTTGACTGATTGCAGTTGTGAAAGTTTGGAAAATTTCATCGTAAATTTTTCGTTACTGAGCAGTAATAATATACAATTATATTTGGACTTTGTTGTTCCAAGAAAATAAAAAAACAAAAAATAGCAAATTATAATATTTACAGCCAGTTCCAATATGTGTAGCCTAAATATTCGCGAGTGTTTCACATTTTAATATTCGTAATATGCGCATGCTCGATTTATGTTCACAACAACGGCTTGCGAGGACTCATATTATACCGTTAATGAAGTCTTTCTTTCATCTGGCAATGGGCTTTGTGTGTACTATTGTCAACAACCGTCGTTGCCATGGTAACTGCGTCTGAATCTATAGCTGCTATACTGCTATCACAGAAGCCCCATTCATGCAGTGTACTAGTGCTGTGCCACCGCAATAATTTGTTACTCGAGTAGCTTAAGTAACTTTATACACGTCTTCAGCTCTATGCGAGCCACGCAGTTAGACTGTTGCGCGGAAAATATTCCAACGACGTATAGGAGGCTTCTATTTGAATACGCCAGCCTGGCCGCTAATGACTTGATTCATATTTTATTTCATCATCACCATCGTATTCATTGCAGCCGAGGTAACGTGCTTCGTCATTCGCTTGACGGTCTCACGAGTATATGACGTACATGAATATCAAACAAGCACATGCTGTTCTGTGATACGTCGGTGCTAAAATGAAATGAAATGCGCTATATTGCGTGGGTATTTATAACGACTTATGTCGTTTTTTCCGTCTTTGTCACGTGACCCAAATGGTGACAGTGTAAAGCGGAGGTTGCTGCAATTGACGGTGGCTGCAAAATGTTAACTGGCGAGCGTTAAATGAAACAGATACATCGTTCCACAGAACGCACTACTCAAGACTGGAAAACATCATTTGATAAAACACAGGTTTTATTTTTTAAACCGTAAAAATTTAAAAAGTCTAATCTGGATGTTAAGTTTTTTTACATGTAGGTTTGTATTTGTTGCAATCAAAGTTACATATCGCAGTTTATTACTTAGTTTTATATTTTAACTGTGATTTTCGGGTTTTGCAACAATATTATTCATATAGAAAAAACGACACGACATTGAGAAGGTGTGTAGGATAATCGTACTTCGTACTTTAAAACGTTAAAACAGTTTTAAAACTCTTAAAACCTTTAAAACCCCTAAAAAGAAAAACCCAAAAACTTTTTTTCGAAAAACCTAAGTTTTCCAGCCCTAGTATTTCTAGATGGGTACGTATTCTGCCGTTGACGTAGTGAACTAATCTGAAGCCATATTCAGTACAAACGCGCTCTGACAGTCACCGACCTATAGTGCTTGTGCTTGCTATTTGCTTGTCGCTATAACAGCGAAACCTTGCCGATGTGCAAACCGATACGATACGGTACGTTACGTTTGCGCAGCACTAAAACGGCTTAAGTGATGACATCTCATCACTAGACGCTGACATAAATGGGATAAACGTAGCTTGAGTATAGAAACCGCTGACTTCCCATGTCTAAACTGACTAATTAGTGTAGGCCCTAGTCGTGCTGAACGTCGGGGAACGTCGTTCCCCGAAATGATGTCAGGACAAAGGAAAACGATGATACAGTAGCGTTCGGCGTTCCCCAATTAGGCTAAGCCTGCAAAGAAAGGAAAAGTCTAGCCCTCTTGTAAACATCTAAAATAAAAAATAAGCCTATACAAAACTTGGTGTTACCAAATGCGTTTTCAGGGTGCGATAATGCTCTAAAATAAGTTTGCGGCCAGGGTTCCGTTTCGGACACCGATGTGAGAGCCTACATCACTCTACCAAGCAAGAATATAGGAGGCGTTCCTCCGGACATAACACTGGCACCACATCACTGAGACTAATGTGCCTTTTTGACAGCGATATGTGTGTAAAGACTAAAAAGCATTTTGTTTAGTTTTATTGCAGCTGTACTATACTTTATCCTACTTACTGAATTAATTTTTTGTTCGTACAGTTTTGTCTTTTGATGTGTTTATTTCAACGCATATGCTATCTTTCAAAATAAAACATAAAAGTCATTCTCACATCAAAACAACACGGATGTAGTCTCGATTTCAACGTCTCGGTCTCGAGACGGTCTCGAGACGTACTTACGTCTCGTCTCGGGTCTCGGACCATTTGGTCTTTTTGAGACATTTTGCGCAGAAGCGCGCAATGCGTAGCTGCAGTTAGACCAATGCCAATAGGCATGATATTATGACCATAGTTCGTGGCTTAGATATGCTCGTTCACAGCCCCTTGTACACTTTCGTGTACTTATTTATCATGAAGCAAAATCACGTCATCTCAATCTGTTTGTCAGAAAATAATGTAGAAAATTCTACCTTAAGCGACTACACTATTATGTCAGTCAAATATAGACGATGTAAGGAACACTGTGTCCGAAAAAAGTAACCCCTTAGACATCGTACAATAAAACTGTCAAATGTAAACGAATTTAAATGACATTTCGTGCGTTTAGTCATCAATAAACTGCTAAAAGATCATCAAATTTCGCTGACAAACATTATTTTTAGCAAAGTTATTAACTGTCAAATATCGATAACAAAATATCTTCGTTACCAATATGGCGTTGCACGAGTAAACCTCTTTGTTAGTGTACATTTGAGTAACGCCAACAAACAACATCTGATTCTGGCAAAGTTCTACAACAACAATGCATCTTTTAACTGAAAAAATGCCAATTTTTTTAGTTACATTTGCAAAAGCAAACAATAGCTGCAGCGGTGTTTGTAAAGTCAGCCTAAAACACTTTAGTTTCAGGTCTTTGTGGATGACGTCAGACACAAAAACCTGAAACTGAAGTGTTTTGGGGTGACACCACAAAAGCCGCTGTAACTATTGTTTGCTTTAACAGATTTAACTAAAATGTGGCAGTTTAATTGCCATTTAAAGACGCAATGTTAATGCAGAATTTTGCCAGAATCAAATGTTGTTTTTTGGAGTTACGCAAATGTACACTAACAGAGAGACTTACTTACTAGGGGGTTATTTTTCTGGACACAGTGTATAGTTTACTGGATTCAGTTGTTGCTTGCAACTTGCGATAGGCCTAAACGTAATCGGTATATCGGTGATAATCTTTAAAATAAGGTCGAAAAGTGACGATAAAGCGTTAACCTGTTCACTTTGAAATGCAATTTGTGGCACTTACATGTCATTTTATTTTAATTTCAACAAAGCTGCAAAGACGAAAGAACAATGCATATAAAATTTGGTCATTTTCAACGGTTTTCTCCATACGTTTCGACTAACGTCGCGGAAGCTGCAACGTATCGTCTCGGTCTCGTCTCAGTCGTGGCTCAAACGGTCTCGATCGTGCACATCCCGCAAAACGGCTGTACACACGCCAAGAAAACACAGACGCTATGCAACTGACACTTGTGTCAGCACCTCAGGATTTTCTACGTATAGACGGAGAATGATAAATTCAATTACATCAAGGCTTGGCCAATGTCCCAGGGCCGGCCCGGGCC
>Ga0209367_1011616_pt1 | contig 11646 bp, 12 predicted proteins | sample WorMetLIZISLAND2_FD_187412 | JGI IMG/M metagenome (GOLD analysis project Ga0209367, IMG submission 187412) | Marine gutless worms symbiont microbial communities from Max Planck institute for Marine Microbiology, Germany - Olavius geniculatus... ... | reverse complement strand
CGCTAATGTTGCAAACAAACGGCACAAACATGCATTCAGTCTACTCCATCGAGAGGCGGAGGCAAATTGAAAACTGGGGGCCTGCAAACGCATGGTACAACTCCAATTTTTTACGTGCGAAAGCAGCTACTGCTTTCAGTGCGTCTTAGCCATCGCAATTCTGTCTGTCTGTCCGTATGACTGTCCGTCTGACACACGGGTGAATCTGTCAAAAATGGTGCAAGCTAGGACCACCAAATCTTCACCGTCGACTGCCTGAAGCTTTTCCATAAATACAAAGCGTCACCCCTAACGAAGGTGCTTAATGAGAGGGGGTGAGCAAAATCTGCGATTTTTGACCAATAAGTCGCTGTATCTCAGTAATGGTGTGAGGTAGGGCCTAGGTTACTGTTAATCACTAATAAGAAGTCCTACACTGGCTCTCGATTGCTGCCGAATTCAATGACCTTGAAAGATCTTGAACGCCAAAATAGGGGGTTTTATGGATTTTTTGGCGATTTCGGGCTGTGACACAAGTGTGTATCATTCACAAGGTGGCACCATGGAACTGTCTTTATGCGATACAGATAGAGAATTTGGTATTTACATATTAACTTAGCGTAAACACCCCAATTTTCAGCCAAACTACTGAACCGTAACTGCTATAGGCTTTCGCGCGTCGCGTGAGCATTAGCTCAGATTTCTTGTTAGAACCCACACAGAACCGAACCGAACTGGAAACACAGCATATTAGAACCGAACTAGAACCGAACTCTTAATTTTTTTAACTGCAAAGAACCCGAATTGAACCAAACTTTTATGTTTGGTAGAACTCGAACAGAACAGAACCGTAGCCATGAGTTTTCTTTCCCATCTCTAGTTTCAACCTAAAAAAATACTGGAACCCTGAATAATAATAAACCGCGTTTTGCACTTTTTAACCCTGTGCAGCTTGTTTCTAATGGTTCGCTGGTTGATGCAGCTTTAGTAAGTCAATGATTTCGAAATGTCACACATCACCGGCAGCAAATGTCAACAGCTGAAAAATCATTGACAAAAAATGCGGGTTAAGTGAAGTTTTAAAAAAAACGTTTTTGCCTAACCTTGGGGAAGGACCAGCTGGTACGTCGGAGCGTTTATGATGAAGTTTACGTGGTCCTGGTGACCTATGTTGATGTTTCCGCCGTTCATGCTGCAACAAACGAGTGGTTAAGGTAGTAATTTTGATAGCAGCTGTGCACTGCATAACTGTGCGTAGGTCACTGATCCCGTTTACTTGTTTGAGCGCATGCCAAAATGGCTAGCGTCAATGAAGAAAATGGCACCAAGAAGTAATAAGCCTAACTAATGATAATTATATTGATGAATTAAACTAACGTGAAATTAAACAATCAAAGCGAAATGTGATAAAATCACAGAAAAAAATTTGCTAAAGCGCAATGAAACACGCAAGTTGTGTGGAACTATTTTGTTGTAGTGAGTGTGTACAAAATGGTACATCGGTTTGTTATTTACTTATTTATGAGACGAATGTGGATTGATGACATTAAAAACTGGATGAGTTTGGACTCGTATGAAGAAATTAAAAATATTGCACAAAAGAGACATAAATGGAGGGCCTGTGTCCGGACAGCATGTCAACCTTCTGCATCAGAAGATGACAGCTGATGATGATGATGAGTGACAAAGGTTGCTATGGTTACACACTCGGCTATCGCAGAGCTTGGGAAAATTATTAGGCCTATATCACAAATTACAAAGTGAAAGCGTTCGAAATAAACACACCTTTGGGTCTGATGTCTGAGGTGAACGCGTACTGACCCCAGATTCCCCGTTATAGGCTCGCGCTCCATGCGCTCGCCATGGCCCCCACCTTTGCGAAATCCTAAATACGCCACTGGCATGGACCTATTCATGAAGGAGTAGCCTTTAGAAGAGCTTTAGAAGAGAAGAGTTCGTTGTTCTGACCAGGTTAAAATAAAAATTGTAAATTGAAGAAAAAGGATAAGGAAATAAAAAAGGGAAATGATGAGCTCTGGTGTAAAACTTTACTGGAAGAAATTTCCATACACATTCTATACGCAATCATTCCGATGTACCACACGCTAAAATTCTAAATACTTCACTGTTAGGTCCAAGAAAAGAGTTCATTGCGGTTACGGCGACAGTATAGCATAATAGATAAATAACAGTACACAAACGTATGAATACAATATGGTTCGAAACATAAACACATATAACAGCTTGTATATGATATTATAGTCAGATGTTAATCAATAACTAGGCCTACATTGTACAAAGAAGAGATGGAAAGATATTTGTTGCAGTAATCTCTTGAGAATAGTCGGTTACTCGAAAATGAACGAAAAACGAATGTGATGCTTTTGCCCAGGGGGCACCGGAAGTCGACTGTATGGGGGCTACTCATGATCAACGGAAGTCGACTGCTCCCCCGCACTGGCAACACCAGTAGAATGAGACAGATTATAACAAGCATTACTTCATTTCCAACGAACTCACTTACTCCAGTTTGAATTAATTGCCAGAGTTCATGAACCGATTCTGCAGCGGTTTTAGTCGCTACAGTCGCTTTTGGTGGCAGGGTGAAGACTAAATCAACTTTAGCTTTCTGCGAGCACACTAGAAGAAGTAAGGCTTTAAATTTTAGACTCAGAAGCATGAGAAAGAAACTGTTTAAGACTGTTATTACAGCATTCAGCAGTATAACCCAATTTTGCCATCGAAAGACTGAGAAATTGGTCATTTGACTTGAAACTGTTAGCAGTTTTTCCCAAAGTACGGAACCAATTTGATCATAAATTCGTTTTTTGAGATATCAAAGCGTTCAAAGCCACTTCGAAGTCGAGCTCTGATTGTGTTTCGCTAGCCAGAAGATGTTCGAACTCAGCCGATTCTACGGCTAGTTCTGGTAGTCTGGCGTTAATAGATTGGTTTAGCTCGTTTGAATTTTGGAGGTCATCCAACAGACTGTGATTATTAGCGAAAAAGTGCCTCAAGACCACCATGTTATGCGGTACTTTGATATTTGTATCAATTTGAGATGAAAAATTGCCGCAGAATTTTGAGCTAAAAAATGTCTCGTTGTGCACTTGAATTTCCGCTTCGCATGGAATGTTAAAAATGCTTTGTGAAGTGCTAATGTTCACTTGCACAATAGTGTTTCTATCGTCCAGATCAGGATTTTCATTTGAATTCGGGAAGGTCTTTTTCACGATTTGTTGTCAGTGTTGAGATATTGTTTAAGAGAATTTTGTTTTCGCCTGTTCTATAGACTTACGGTTTTAGTGATCCAAAAGTAACTTTGAATTTGCATAATTTTTGATTTCATCCAGGTTGGTGCCAAATAATGCGAGTGTACAAGTTTTTTCTTTCGTGGAATGCAGATGAATTTTCTGGTTATTAGTTCTAATTAGACAGTTTGTTTTTTGTTCGAATGTGCAAGGCAAATCTGATAGGTCATCCACAACGATGTAATAAATATTTAAAGGATTGTACACAATATAGCGAGGACCTCCGGTAAGAACCGTGTGGTACTTTTGTTCGTCTGGAGCCAAAAGAGGAAAGTACATTGTTTTCCAAATAAGCAATGAAGCTGCAATTTTATTTCGCGTAATTGGTACTGTGACTATAACGACCAAAGTCTTTTCATTGTTGCCGTGTTTATAAAAGGCTGTCGCTACCCTACTTTCAACGCAGTAGTAACAAATAGTCTTATACACTAATTCTGCGTCAGGCGTATGCTGTTTTACACTAGTTGATAAATGTGTAAGACTGCTTTTTAAGTGGTCCTTGTCCACGAGATGATGACTTAAGTCTATTATTAGACAAGTCTTTCAGTGCCAAATACAAACTTTCAGATTCATGTAGGTGCTTAACGGCTAAGTCTATCTGTTCGATAGTCTCGCTGAGCAATTTTTGAGTGGTCTGGCTTGCATGACGTAATGCTTGTAACCTGTCGTTCTCCGTCCCTAGTGTTCAATGAGTAAGGTTGAGTAACTGATCGATATGTTGGAATCTTTCCGACGTCAACTGTGTTACTCTTGTAACCAGGTTTTGGCCTTGACTCCAGGCGTTTACAGCCTGTTTTGATCCTTGCAGGACTTCATACATCAAGTGTTTAATTTCCTCTACGTCACTGTCCGTGGCTAGACCAAATGTCCGTCCGAGGGCTCCACCAATGAGGGTTCCTAAGCCTCGCTTCTGTCTTGGTGGGCTCTCTAGGTCCAAGATTAGTTCGCTGATTTCACGCTGTCTCATGTGTAACAAGGTTCTCATATCTTGCCTGAGGTGAAATAGCTTTCTAGCGATGTCCAATATGCTGTGGCATTCGTTACACTCATTGTATCTGCACTGTCCTAGGCATGGGTGTCCAAGACTAGAAGTAAAACTGTCTCTGACTAGTGACGGTCCCCAATGCAGTCTAGGTTCATTTTGCAGTGCTGGTATGTCTCGCAACATTTTTTGGTGTCGGATATTAAAGTGAAACACTATACGACCGTGGTTGCTCGTGAGTTGGACTCTGTTACCAGTTGCTTTGATCGCGTAACCGTAGTTTGTTCGTAGTATTTCGTCGTCTGCTGCTTGGGATGATGGCGTCAGCGTCAACTCCAGCAACAGCACCAGCACCAGCGTTGTGGATACGAGGGGCGTCATTGCGCTCGTCCTGTTGTCGTTCGTCTTCCGCACGTCTTCTTCCTAAAAGACATGTTTCCTGCACTCAACAGTTAACAAAGAAATCAATTTCAAGCCACTCTTCTAAATAAATTTGCGCTGAGCACATTAGGCAGTAGTTCTCTGGTGATCCGGTCAGCACGTAGCTGATGAAGTGACTGCCAAGTGGATGGCTGTAATAGCCATAAAAGGTAGAATTGGCAATACGTTGCAATTCTTTCTGTGTTACTATACGCTACCTCTACAGCCCTAGGCAACTGTGAAGTAACATACGCTCGATTTTTACGCTCCTGATCTAAAATGTCTACGTTGTTTATACTCAATCAAGGTTCCTGGGCCGATATTTTTTTATCTCCCTCCAGCTCGTTCTGCTGTCTGCAGATAACGTAAGATACTGTTGTTTGCCGTGCATCATTCTGTCGGTCACTATTCTCCTACACAGAGCAAATTTGCTCTTTCCATTCGGTTCCTGTCGGCTTTCAATCGCCGAAACTTGGTTGTCACTTTTATACGTTTTTAAGCTGTCAAACATGACTAGGTTTCGCAGGGGTTTTCCGCTACTAGCCTCTACTAGTTTAACTCTTTCAGTACTACCGATCGTAATTATATAAAGTACTACAGTCACTTTTAAGGCTGAGTACTGAGAGAACTGCTCATAATGACGTTCGCAAGTAGAAAAATACATCGATTTTGATTTTGCAATTGCATGAGTTATATATGGGCTAGGATAATAATTTTTTCACCAGTGTTTACAGTTTTTCTTTGTCTTTCAAATGGTGCAGCAAGCTATTTATAGTTTTGTTGGAATTAATTTATAATGAGCTGCAAAACTTTCCCCATGTTCCAAACACCAAATATTTGGAATACTGAGAAATTTCCTGCTATAACATAGGAAATGTCTGTGACAAAGTTTTAGTTTTTTAGTTCCTGAACACTGTGACACAAAATTTATTAAAATTGATCAACAAGTGATGAAGATACACTGATTTTAGTCAATGTAGTTGAACATCAAAACAGAGCATGAAAGCCAACTCGAAAAAGTTCAGGCACAGACAGTGTAATATACTAACATATTTATATGTAAAATCAATTCAGCAAGTGTGTCACAGGCCTTGAAAGTCAGGTAAAGTCTAGACAGCCGTTGACAGTAGTTCAGTATGATGTTTCTTGAAACAGTCATTGTCAATGCACCGGTATATCTGACATTGCTCGCACTTCATCGTGACCTCATGGCGATGCTTCTGGTCGTAGCAGCGCTTGCAACGGCCTCGTTTACTGACTTTCACTGGCCAGTGTGCAAAGCCAGCAAGGTCAGGTGTTGGTAATGACTTGCGCTTGCGGCGGCCTCTGAATGACCCAATCATCTGTTCCGATAGCTTCATTCGAAAGTCAGTCTGTGTGCGTGGTTTCAATTTTCCCATCCTTGTTGTCAGCTTGTGATTTGGACTCTCCCGCATACAGACGAACGCATTGCACACACAAACATCAAACAGAAACCAGAAGATGTACTTCCACCATTTTACTGCTTTGCGGCAAGTGCTGTACTGCATACGCATTTGATCGGCACGATCAACACCGAACATGTGAGCGCTGTATTGTTTGCAGACTACAGGACAAACAGTATCCACACTGCTGCCATCTTTTTGTCTGCGTTGTACTGTGTCAACTTCAGTCGGATCACAATTTGTTGCCAGGAAATTTACCTGCTTTTTATTCTTCCATGCTGTGGCAGTTAGTGCACCTTTCTGAAATATCGCAAAGTCTCCTTGCTTGCGAACAAGCTGTTTTCTTTGGATTGCAGGTGGCATATCTTTACGGTTGAGCCGCACTGTGCCACAGCAGTACACGCCATTGTGCAACAAATCTGCAAATAACTTTGGACTACTGAAGTAATTGTCCATATAGACATGATGATTTTTCCCATATAGACGTTGACGCAGTTTCTTCACAACTCGCTCTCCTAGACTCCCTTCTGCTGGTTCTTGGCTACTCTTGCCTGTGTAGATGTCAAATTCATTCACGTAGCCATTTGAGGGATCAGCACGAACCCAAACCTTGACGCCAAATTTTGTGGGCTTAGCAGGCAAATACTGCTTGAAAGACAGTCTGCCTTTGTAGGCAATCATAGCCTCATCGACTGATACCTGTTTGTTTGGCAGGTAGTTACCAATGCATCCGTTGTTCACTGTATCGATAACAGACCTCACGAGACAGAGACGGTCATGGCCTGGCGTTCCTCGAGCAGGATTTTGTCTAGCATCATGAACGTGCATGTACTTCAGTAACTTCTCAAATCTCTCTCTTGTCATGATTTCTCCAAAAGAAGGATGTCTGAAAAAACAGTTTTTTGTCCATGCAAGTTTGTGCGAGGGCATTGGAACAACTGACAATATCAAATGTAGTCCCAGAAATGCTTGGAATTCTTTTGTCTCCGTGGGACGCCATGACGGATCAGGCTTTTTAGTTATACATTCAGCAGCATACCTGTTCGTTTCTGCCACAATTTCTGTCAACAATGTAGCAGGAAAGAAACGTTCGAAAAAATCCAGTTCACCGCCAGTGGTCGGCAGTTGGAACGTTGCTCCAGTTGTCTCAGAGAACGACGCAGGAGTTACAGACGTCAAATCTGTTGTCCATTGTTTACCGGCATCGCTAACGCTAGCATCGTTCGAATCAGATGACTCAGAAAGTTCGTCAGATAGGCCTAAATCATTAGACGAAACGTCGCTGACGCTAACATCTGAATAAAGATCAGTTTTTGCATCGCTGTCTGTTTGAAAGTCACTTGTAGCAAAGCCCAAAAAATCGCTTTCACTTTCACTATCCGCCATATTCAACGTTTGTTTACAAGCAGCAGCCAGCGCCTACAGTGCTGTAAATGGTATCATTTTATTGGTTAGCTATTTATAAAGTCGAATCTCATTGGTTTGTGGCTATATAGGTGACCCACAAATTATATATGCAGCCAATTGTGACGCAGTATTACGTGACGCTTATATGCGTCACTGGGATTTTACGGCCATCATAGTTTGACGCACACGTGCGTCACTGGGCTGACAGATGATTAAAAGTTTGACGCATTGATGCGGCATCAGTACTGAAAGAGTTAAACACGGGCCCCGTTGATTCATGTTGCACTACATCAGCGATTATAAACGGCCCTTTTTCGTAGGGTCGTTGCGTCAGAATTCTATTAGAATTGGTGGCACTCTGACATCCTTCAGAAGTACCCAGTCTCCCGGCGCAAACTGCGAGGGAATTGCTTTGTATTTCTTGTCCATACACGTGTATGCATGGTGATTATTTAATGCTATTTTCATTCGTGATATTAAGGTACGGTGTACATTTGCAGAGTTTGACCGAGTAGCCTAGCTAAAATACATATAACATTGTGAATAATATTTGCCTAAATTTAGTTCGTCGTTTGCTGATAGAGGCTTCAGACAGATTGCACAAATCCTCAAAATCATGTATGTTCACACGTAGGTAATTTGTAAACTTATCTTCGTGACTTCTTGATAGTTCAGGCAGCAATGTCTGATAGACGCCGTACTGCTCTCGTTGGCATAGATAATCGCGAATCCACACAGAATGCTTTCTCTGCGATTTTTGCGTCAATGCTGCGCTTAACTGTGATGCACAGCTTAGCATCAAGCAACTTGCTGCTATCATAACGTCTTCCTCCTCTGATGACATCATAATTCATATTTTATTTTAATATCCAAAATCAGGCGAGAAGCAGACGACACGAGTACATGGTGCTGTGAATTTCCACAAAATCTATTTTTAGTCGCCAACTTTCATGATTTCATGATTTGTGTCAGCGACAAAGTCCGCGGACTTTCATGATTTGTGTCCGCGACTTTGTCGGGAACTTGTCCCGGACTTTGTCGCAAAGTCGGTATAATGGAATTTGGGCTTCACCATGATTATACTTGCGTTTGCCAAACTTACTCTCATCAATTTCCACTGCCTTTCCTGGACCACCAATGTGCTCTGATTTCTTCTCAATGACGACACTGCAAACTTCTCTACAGAAGTTGTAAAAATCAATGACCATATGATTACTCAGTTTTGTTTCCTGAATGACTAATTCCTGTGGATATTTGTGAGGCCAATAGTAGACGATTTTCAGAATTTGTTCCAGTGATAATTTTGAACCACAGAAGAATGAGTATTTGTGAATAGTGTGCTGATCACTGCAATTTCTGTTATCACATCTCTATACATAATTGTTAGGACGACTTTTGTCAGTGATTAAACGAGCTGTTCCACTTTCACAATGTTCACATTTTTCCCTGAAGTCAATAAGTAGTTTATGAGAATACAAAAAGTCAAACAGTCAAACAAACGAGACTCAATGCGACAGATATCACACAATTTCTTGAAATTAATAGCTGAATGTCTTTCCATACTCCTTATATAGCAGACAGTGAAACAACCAATGAAGAAAAGGTCAAGTGGAAGTAACGGTCAAATTTGGCAACGTACTAATGCACATGATGCAGTCAATGGAACGTGAATAATCGTAGGTTATTTTAATAATTGTAGGTGGAAAAGTTGTAAGGTTGTATATTATAACCTGGGGAGGAGGCGCTGCTTCCTCTGAGCGCCTCCTCCGCTGCATTTTAGTTAGAAGTAAATTTTCAGTGCGAAAGGAGCATGAATAAATTAGTGCGACTCGGTCTTTCAGTAAATAGTAAAGCACGACTGCGTGCATGCAGTGCAGAAATGCTAAAACAGCCAAAAAAAGGTAAATGCAACTTTAGAAAAGTTACTTTTGACGATTATAGGTATATTGGAGAAAATTAGACTGACATAATGCATATAATGTTATCTTGAATGTAATTTAGTAAGAACTACATTTTCTCTGCAACTCAGCACAAACAGTGCATTGGTCAAGCATGATCCCATTTACTTCTTTGGGCGCATGACAAAATGGCTGGCATCAATGAAGAAAACGGGAGCAAGAAGTAATGACTAATGACAATTATATTAGTGAATTAAACTAACGTGAAATTAAACGGACAAAGCGAAATCTGTTAAAATCACGAAAAAACATTTGCTAAAACGCAATGAAACTCGCAAGTTGTGTGGAACTATTTTGTTGTCGTGAGTGTGTACAAAATGGTACATCGGTTTGTTATTTATCAGTTTGTTCCCGGTATCGTCTTCTTCACTCTAGCCAAGATCTCTGTACACGACCTTAGCGACAATTGTTTGCTATGGTTACACACTCGGCTAAAAAGCCACCATTTTATCACAAATTACAAAGAGAAAGCGTTCGAAATAAACATACGTGTATCCGACCTTGATGATTTCAGGTAGTAGCTCTTGGCTTCTCAAACGCCCTAACTGTAACTTCAGTTTATGTTGTTACGATAAAACAACTACTAATCCAGAAGTGTTCAAATGCAAATTCTTTGAGCTTCGCTCAGAGTTTTCACACCATGTACAGATCTACACAGATGGGTCCAAGGATGGAATTAGAACAGCTGCCGCTGTTGTTGCACCCAACTCTGTCAAAACAGTTCGCTTACCGGACAATGCTAGTATTTTTGCTGCCGAAATTCATGCGCTGGATATGGCGCTAGACATCATTCGACGTACAAGAAGCAAAGATTGTGTGGTTTTCTCGGACTCCTTGTCTAGCTTACAAGCAATTGAGAGCTGCAAAGTTGAAAATACACTGATCTTAAAGATCCTGAAGGATCACAACCAACTAATTAACAGTGGTAAATCTATAACTTTTTGCTGGATTCCCAGCCATGTGGGTATCCGAGGAAACGAGGATGCTGACATCGCTGCTAAGGCAGGACTGGATGTCGCCATCACCAACATGAGATTTCCTGTTAGCGATTTGTTAACTTGTGTCAACCAATTGTGTTTTAAAGAATGGCAACAACTGTGGAACCAGTGTACATCAAATAAACTTTACAGTGTGCAACCGGTCGTTGGTCGCAGTGTTAGTTCGTCACTGGGCCACTACGACTCAGTCCTCATCAACCGTCTTCGAATTGGACATACAAGACTTACAAACTCTTATCTCCTAAAGGGAGAGAGTCAGCCAGTATGTGAAGCTTGCCATTCTCCGCTCACAGTCAAGCACATTTTGGTAGACTGCACCTGTTACAGTGCAGCACGTCGGAGATATTTTGGGAGTGGACACACTCAAGGACGTTTTGAAAATGTTGCATCTCGCAACGTCATCGCTTTTGTTAAAGACATCAGCTTTTACAGTCGTATATAATGTTGTTTTTACATTAGCTTAATAGCCTTGATTTTAACAAGTATTTTAACTTTGCTTTTAATACATATATTAACTGCTTTTAACTGGCACTGAATGGCCTATTTTGTGCTGATGTGCCGTTAAGAAACTACTCACTCACTCACTCTTGTGAACCGATGGTTATGGTGTGTCCTTGGTGCAAGTAGTTTTGCTCAGAACTCATGCTCATCTGCAACAAAGTAATTTTAGTAATTTTAATAGCAGCTGTGATTTAGTGCGCTAATGCAAGCAGCATTTGAATTAGGGTGATTGTTGCATGAAACTTTTTCAGTCTGTAGCTGGATTTACCAAAGTGGGGCTCTTTGTCATCTGATTTTACAAAAGCCCTGACATCTACGTTTGTGAATTTCTCATCTGGGTCTGTGAATACACTATAGCCTAATCTGTGGTAGCCGTAAATCAAAGCACTTTAGGCAAAATATGATGCAATGCCAATATCTGATGGTATCAAAAAAATTTTATTAAAAATTTCACTGTTAATTATATCAGTTGTGTTAGTGAAAGGCCAACCAAAATTTGTGACTAGTTACATGGGCCCCTGATGGACAGGGGGGGCCGAGAGGGGCCCGGAAGCAAGCCCTGCACAATTTCCCCATATTTCAGCACTGCAGTCCAGTCCAAAGTCTACAGTTACCCAGCTGGCTGTTCATGACTATGACTTTCTACACCAAGACCACTCTGCATAC
>Ga0209367_1011615_pt1 | contig 11646 bp, 7 predicted proteins | sample WorMetLIZISLAND2_FD_187412 | JGI IMG/M metagenome (GOLD analysis project Ga0209367, IMG submission 187412) | Marine gutless worms symbiont microbial communities from Max Planck institute for Marine Microbiology, Germany - Olavius geniculatus... ... | reverse complement strand
CCATCATTCCGAACACCACGGTCTTTATCTTTCTGCTGTCGTTCATTCTGCAGATATGCCCGAAGAGGCGCAACTTTCTCTGTATCACTTTCTGCAGTAGGGTTTCTGCCAATTGAATCTTTCTGTACAATTCTTCAGTGCAGTTGGTCGAGGGATTAATCGCAAACTGTAGGCCTACAGACCGTATATAGTCATTACGTCGTCATGACAGGTCACGACGTGTCGAGATCGGTAGTCCGCCGTCGACAGAACGTCGCCTGCAATGAAACATTCACGTGTACAGACTGAGTCGCGACGAGGAGCACTCGACATCGAAGCAGCGGGACAAAACACGTCAGAACAGCATCACGTCATCAAACGTCGCCAGGTGTTTTGCATGTTTTACAGCGCGTCTCAGCCATCGCAATTCTGTCCGTCTGTCCGTCACACCCGTGAATCAGTCAAAAACGGTGAAAGCTAGGATTACCAAATTTTCACCGTCGGCTGCCCGGAAGACTCTAGTTTTAGGAACCGTAAAGCTTTTTCATAAATTCGAAGGGGGTCACACCGATCGAGTGCGCTAAATGAGAGGGGGGTAGAAAAAATTTGCGATTTTTAACCAGTAAGTCGCTGTATCTCAGAAACGGTGCGAGTTAGGGTCCAGGTTATTATTAATCACTAATGGGAAGTCGTACACTGGCTGTCGATTGTCACCGAATTCAGTGACGTTGGATGACCTTGACCCCCAAATAGGGGATTTTATGGATTTTTTGGCGATTTCGGGCTGCGACGTACAAGTCTACATCATTCACAAGGTGGAGCCATGCACGCAACTATCGTTTGCGATCCAGATAGAGAATTTGGTATTTGTATATTAACTTAGCGTGAACACTTTAATTTTCAGCTAAACCACTGAACAGGAACTACTATATGCTTTCGCGCGTCTCGTGAGCATTACCTCAAATTTCTTTTTTCATCTATTGCCACACAGTTTCGTCATATTGTGAACGAGTAACTTGACGTCACGCATAAATCTACTTCTGCAACGTCCGCAAAGCAACTGTGCATTAAAATAATTCCATTGGTGGTCTGCAAAATTAACCAGAAAGCAGTTTCCTCAGTATTTTACGCACAACAGCAGAATGCATGCTTCGCGCGTCTTAGCCATGGCCTGGGCGTCTGTCTGTCTCTCCGTCTGTCACGGTGTCACCCTGCTGTATTGTATCAAAACGGTGCAAGCTACGATTACGAAATCTTTATTATGGGCTGCCCCAAAGGCTCTAGTTTTTTTCGGACAAAATTTTATGCTCCTGTGAGAGGGGGTTCCCCTCGAACGAGTGAGTCAAAGAGAAGTACCCTCACTCTAAAAGAGACGTTATTTTGCCGTTATTGGCTCCTCTAGTGTGAAAACGGTTGCAAATAAGTGCAGACGTGTTGCTTATCATAACAAGCACTAGTCACGGGCTTTTTACTTTTATTAACATCGATGACCTTGAACGACCTTGAACCGCCAATTGCAATTTTTGACTGCAGCGCACATTTCAAGAGTGAACTGCGACAAAATGGTTGGAGATAATCTGCGTATGAAATTGTGAGCATCAGACGTAAATTTGAATAGTTTAGGCTTAGTCGCACCTCCTAGGTTCGAAAAAGCCTGTGCACGCTATCGTCAGAGTTTTACCCCTCTAAAAGAAATTATTTTACTGATATTGGCTCTTTTAGCGTGAAAACAGTTGCAGATATGCATAGATATGCGGCTTATTAATTATAACAAGCACTGGTGACGAGCTTTTTGTGAGTGCCTATCTCGATGACCTTAAACAATTTTGAACCCAAAAAACGGGGTTTTAGTGAATTTTTCGTGATTTTGCGCTGCGGCACACATTTTATAAGTGAATCGCACCGAAATGGCTGGAGATAGACCAAGGGAACCTGTGTATGAAATTCTCAGCATCAAACTTAGATTTTAGTAGTCAAAATTCCGACCCCTAGATTCAAGGAGGCCTGCGCACGCGAGCGCCAAAGAAAGGTACCCCTTTAAAAGTGGTTATTTTACCGATATTGGCTCGTCTAACGTGAAAACAGTTGCAGATAGGCATTAAACATGCTGCTTATCATAACGAGCACTGGTGACGAGCTTTTTAGCGGTATTAACATCGATGATTTTGAATGACCTCAAACCCCTAAAATAGGATGTTTTAGTGTTTTTTTTGTTATTTTCGGCTGCGGTGCGCACTTTAAGGGTAAATTGTGACGAAATGGCTGGAGGAACTGTTGAGGCTGTCGCGCGTCTCATGACCTTTGCTCAAATTACTTGCTACTCACGTCGGTGCCGATATTCACTATTAAAAATTATTGTTGCCATCCCATTTCTCATTTGTTGAGTTCAAATTACATAAAACCGACAATGAAAAACAAATATGAACGGGACTGCAAGTTACTGAAGGTGCACATACAGCGGCCGTTATCAATATTAGCAAAATAAATATCACCTTTAATAAAACAGACGTAGAAAGCAAGTATTGTGACAACATATGACAATATAGAAGCATGAAAACATAAACCTTAAACGTAATGAAAGCAACGTGCTATTTTTACGGCAGCCGTACGAATAACCTATAGGACGTACGGCAGTCACAGATTCGATTATACTCGATAAGCGGCAGCACTAGCGTCGCTCTCTAGCTTTAGCGTTGATGCGTAGTGATGTAAAATTGAGGTTAATATCAAGGTTAGGGCTTAAGGTTAAAGTTAAGGTTAGCGCATTTCAGAAAATTATGTGACGATAGATGGACACCCAAACTAAGGCTGTAACATTGGCCGTGAATGCAGTACCCTGAAGGCAAGCATTACACTTGCCGATTGTGCGCAACCCGTAATACCCTGAGAGGGTTGAGGTCCTCAGTTGGCCGGCTGCCGTCAGGGCTTGCCTATGCGGCGGTACGGTGCTTGTACGTACCGGATAAGGCCGTTTAAGACGGCTGCCGGATAAATAGTCGGGCCTGGTAAGATTGGATATTTATTCGACTACCGTATAAATAGCCGCTATATGTGATTGATGTTGAATATTTTGTGCCTAAAACAAATGTTTACATAAAACGGTGAAAACTAGAAAGGCAAATAGGCCTATAATAATGTAGCTGCAGATGGTGACTGAAAATGTCGTTTAAACGTTTTTATAAAAAAAAAACAATAAAAAGTTTATAAACGTTTATTACAGCAGTGGCAGGGGGTGTTTACACGATCCAGCAAACTTCCGGCAAATTTAATACTGGACGTTTGCTGGACGTTTGTTAAGAGTAAAGAGTGCAATAAGAGTCAAAAGCTATATGGACGAAGGTGAGCGGGAGTTTAATAGCAAGTGGGCGGAGAGGTCAAGCCATTTCTGTCTGTCTGTCTGTGTGTCTGTCTGTTTGTCTCTCTGTCTCTGCAGTCAGTGCCTGGCGTCAGCTGAATTATCTGCCGGAGTCAAGGCGGCGACGGCGTCACTCGACTTGCGTCTGATGGAGATTGACTACACGCGCGCTGACGGGGCTGATCGTCTCCCAGTAATTTTGCCATAACTAAGCAACTAAGCAGAACGTGAATTTCTATAGCGCATCAACGCCAACAAAAGACCCAAACGTACTGCATAGGCACGTTAAGTTACTTTGAAATAGAAAATGACTTTAGTGGTCGCCACTTTTCTACGGTTATAAGCTTACAGGGAGTGAAGAACGTCCCGCAGGCGAACGATTCGCGAATGTGCAAGAATGGAATGAGTAGATATTTGCACGTCGGCGTCCGGTCCGCAGAATTGAAAAAGAAGGAAAAGACAAGAAGAACAGTGGAGAAAAGGAGCAAGGTCAAGAACAACCTAGGTTTTTGGTAACGTTTTAGGTTTTTAAGTAGCTTAAGATTTTCAAAATTTTAAAAGTTCTTAAAAAGTTTCAATGTACATAAAAATAAGATACACGTCTTTGAGACACAAGAAACAGATCGTATATATTATTTTTCATCAGGATGTCATCGCTTTTGCTAAGAGCATAATGCGATGTCATACTATAAAATATAAAATTAAATGTGCTTATATAAAAAAGCTTTCAAAGGCCTTAATTTTGCATTTTTTTAGTTTAAAAAGACCTCATAATAGGCTTTGAACCAGTTTTTACAGCGATTAGTAAAAGTTATCGCCTATATTTCCAGGGCGGGTGTCGTGCATGTGATGGGGGCGAGTGCTAAGATCATGAGTGACTGGTGCTCGAAATCGATTCTGACCGCAGTCATAAATTGATGTCGCACCGACTCACGTATAGCCACTCGGCTACAGTTCCCCCTTTCTCTTTCTCCTTCTCTCTGCGTGTGTATATGTGTGTGTGTGTCTGTCTGTCTGTCTGTCTCGCAAGATGATGATGATGATGGGTAAAAACGAGCGTCCGCACCGAGCGAGAAAACGACCGGACGTCCCGTTTTAGTAGCACGGCACGGCACAACAGGGTGCGGCAAAAAAGTGGACCCCTAAAGTTTTACGCTGTTTTCTCAACAACCGTTTGGAATTTTAATTTAAAATTTTACAGCTTTATTTGCTGAAACCTTCTACATCTAACTGCCAAGTAAAATTTGATTCTGTTGAAAAACGACGAAGTTATAGACTTTTCAACATGACCGCCTGTCGATTTTTCAGCATTCAAAAATGTTTCGGCTACAACACCAATTTAATAACATCTTTGAAACAACACAGTTAAATAATGATTAAATGCTAGAATTCCATTGTCACTACGAATGTTTGAAGTGTTCACCACCAGCTCAAAGCAACAATGCCAGCCTCCAGTCGCCTTATTTGAGAAATCTTTTACAGCCTTGTCGATCGGTCCCTGTGGCAGGTTGTTCCAGGTAACCTGAAGCGCTTCCTTGAGTTCAGCGCTTGTTTTCAGCTTTGTTTTAAGCGTGCAGTAAGCCTCTGACATTGCACCCCATAAGTGATAATCCATTGGGTTTATATTCAAGGAATTTGGAGGTCATTGGTCTTTTGTGATATATTTTGATAGCTGGCCGGCAGCCAGTTCTGTGCGCTGCGCGGCGTTGCGCGCTGTGTGTGCTGACGCGTCGACGTGCTGGAAGATGAATTCGGTGGGCAGCCGGCGATTGCTTTAAAGGAACGATAATTTAATGATAATTTATAAACAATATAAATTGCTGTTTATCAAAACGTCACTGTGACGTCATTGGCAGTAACGTGTAACCAGTTTTTGAAAAGTAAACAGCATTTTAGCATGAACATTTTTGAATGCTGAAAATCGGTAGGCAGTCATGTTAAAAAGTCTATAACTTCATCGTTTTTGAACAGAATCACATTTTACTTCGCAGTTAGATGTAGAAGGTTTCAGTAAATAAAGCTGTAAAATTTTATATTAAAATCCCAAACGTTTGCTGAGAAAGCGGCAAAAAACTTCAGGGGTCCACTTTTTTTCTGCCGCACCCTATACATCTACACACAGACGATACTTTATAGCAAAGGTCTCCTCAGCACTTCACTCAGAACTATAAGCTGAAATATACGAGTCTCCATAGCGAACTCGGCGTCTAATAAAAACGACGCTCGACATCACGTGTGTCACTCTCAGTGAAGAGTCTCCAGAAGCCTTTATGAGATTACGATCGCCAGGACATAAAATTTTATCCTACCCAAGACCTGTAGACGAAAAATTTTGTTGTCCGAACTTTGTATAACAGACTGGATTCTGCTATCTATGTGTAATGGTTTTACTCAAAGTTGGTGTTAACTTAAAAGTAGATTTGTATAGATTTGTATTTATACAACCTAAGACAAAAAACAGCGGCACTTTCCTGCTTAATTTGTTGTCTTATAGAATGTAGAAGTTTTCACAGGAGGACGCTACCGTTTCTGCCGGTTCCCTTCTTTCAATTAATTTACATAGTTTTTTGTTTAAACAGTCCAAATTAATATAACAAAGTTTAATTAGTTCATTAAAACCATTTATAAGCTGATAGATTGTGTGACTAGCTATCTGTGGTTGCAACATAGTGACAGTTGTAGTTCGCCAGGTGGCGCTACTGCTGGCTACAAATAATTACTTATTGTTGCATAACTTGCCGTATTAAAACCAATATATTGCACAAATTTTACAGGGTGGTCCAAAAAACGGACAAAGTTAATGACACCATGATTCTGCAACCGTATATCATAGAGTCATGTGGTTTTCAGCAAAATGTTTCAAAAGAATTTTTTTACGTGACAAAAGTCAGTATTTAAATACAGCAGTTATAGTTATAGTTATTCGACCCGGAAGTGATAGCTTGCGGAGCGTACTTCAGTTTTACTCGAAATGTTTTATTTATTTTTTTGTCAACACGAGATCTCCGAGATGCGTAGGCCGATCTGCGCGAAATGTTGCAAGTGGTCAGTACTAGGCCGAATTTTATAATGCCGGTGCAAATTTTTTTTTTTTTGGGGGGGGGGGTACCCCCAAAAAATTTAGGAGCCAAAACATGCAAAATTTGGCCCGATTTTAGACGACTTCGAAATTCGACGGCGAATATCTCCGGAACGGATGAAGATATTCAAAATCGGTGAGTTACTCGATCGACAGCAATTCCTTCCACGTTCGGCGAAACAAGTCCGGTGAACTTTGGTCCACTAACAAAAAAGTTATAGGTGTGCATGTAGACCCACCTTAGGTCGACAATGCGCGTTCTGCGTATGCTAATGCATTTGACTTCGAGCCACGTGACTTCGCTGCCGGGGAAATTTCAACCACCTGAATGAATCCCCCAATTGGACTAGGGCGCCGGGCGGACTCACGTTGGGCTTTGCCCCAAATTTCTAGTTTTTTTTTGAATTCGCTATTTGCAAATGTATATTGTGTTTCTGTTTTAGCAGACTGATAAAACAAGTGTCGTGATTCTGTACATTTTATTTGTTAGTTTGTCTGCTTGCTTGTTAGTATTTGCAAACTCGCAGTGCTACGACCACAGCGTCGTGACATGTAGACTATAACTGCACACTACAAGAATGGTGTGATGATGACAATGATGTCATATCTTAGCAACCGATCATCCGATCTACTTCCGGTTTGTTTCTAGGGTGGAGTTGTAGGCAGGGCCTTCTATCCGCTTTTGAATCGATGAAGCAGCCCCCTGGATAGCTGGATTTGGAGAGGGGGTTGCGAAGTCAAGCTCCGCGATGGGGGATGGGCGTACAACCTGAAATGTCAGATAAAAATTTTTAACACGGTTTCTACTACTCTGCAGAATTCATATTCCCTGACTTTTTCCTAACTTTCCAGGACAAAATGAATCGTTTTCCCTGACCAATTTGTTCCTGCGAAATTCCAATGTCAGTTTTCAATCGTTTGCAATCACACTAGAAACAAGGGTGGTGGACAAATTTAAAAGTGGAGGTAGCCGACATTTGAGAGCGAAGCGAGCGGAAATAAATTTGCGTACAACACTTCAATTTTTTTGCGTGTTTGTTAAGTTTTGCACCATGGAACTTTTAAATTGACTGACTTTCTTTGACTGTCTGAGTTTTCCCCGACTTTGGAATGTAATATTCCCTGACTTTTCCTGATCATCTGACTTTACCTGACTGTAAGAAACATGTTTTAAGCTGTCACAGATTACAAAAAAGTCTTTTCCTTTTGTGAAAGACACAATCATTAAATTACCTATTAATACGCCCAGTGACTTCTATCCCTATAGCCTACTGGTGGACATAGCTTGCGCCCAGTGAAAAATAAGGGGAAAGTTTTGTTAAGGGTATAGATCAAAACTTCCCGCTATTTTTCACTTGATAACCAATGCCCTTAACAAAGTTTTTTCCCCAGCCCCATTTCCACTGGGTAATCTACACCATTAACAAGGAGCACGAAAGGGGGGCTTGAGCCCGAGTTTGACACAAGATTTGGGGGACAAAAGCCACTGAATACGCCAGCCCAGCAGCGCATTTCACACAAGAGTGTATAAAAGCAGTGGCCAGTGGGGCAAGCACTGGTCCAGTCACTCCAGTGGTCCCATTGCTTCCCCGCTCATAATTGTCTTAAGCTCTGCATGCAATAGTATACATAGTAACTCTGTAAAAATTTGAAATGCTCAGAAAAATGAACATGCACGCTCATTTTCCAAACGAAAAAAATACGTCGGTCAGGGGTGGGATTTATTTATTTAAACAATTCACAGTAACTCAAATTTTATAGAACAAGACGGCAAGCAAACACCAGTTAACTAGTGCAGACAGTGAGAAAACTGCAAAGATGCCAAGGCTCTTCGCGCTAACAGATACCTTAAAAACAAGACAAACAAATATAAAATGTACACGGAAAACTAAGTATGCAATAGTTGTTTTACACATAATACAAAAACTGAGTGAGGTCTGATTTTTTCACCAGAGACCTAATCTTTTTAACACTGTTTAAGTCGTTTACAGTCATATTAAGACTATTCCATGGAGCAACAACACGTACACAATGGAAGTGCTTTCGTATGTCAATGTGAGAGTGACTGGTCATAAGCTTCCAGTCATGTCCTCGTGTTCTTGAGTGCAACCGTACATTGAACATATTTTCATAATTAACGACGAGCTTGCTAAATAAAATTTATTCTTCCTCCTGGTTGAACTGAGGTAGTCTGCCTCATCCCCCTTGTGTAGAAGGCCCTGGCTGTAGGGGTCGGCCAGTTTAACTATGTTATTCATATTTACGCCCAACAGACCCTTGTTGCCATGGCAATGAATTTTGAGACAAAATAAGCTATAACTCCGTTTGGTTACAATCTAAATTATTCCTTGTAAATATATAAAATGACGAAGGAAATTTTCGGTAGTAGGTAATTCTAAAATTTTAGAGCAGGCTAATTGAGACTAGCAATTTGAAGAAAGTTACAATAATAACTGACATTTTCCTTCTGTTAACCATCAGATCTATATAGAATTAGATGACGTTAATTTATTAGAATATTCAAGTTTCTCGTAGAATCGATTTATTATTTCCGGCAAGTTTTTTACACGCAGTCTGTAGGCCTATCGGCGTCTCTTGTCTCTGCGTTTTTCTGCGGGAGTTTGAATTTTTCGTCATCCGCTAGCATTTATGACTTCTTCTTTCTGACTTTTTTTCCGTGGGCACGAACTAGGCCTAATCAAACGATACTCCGCTGAAATGACTGCATGCTTGCGCCCATCCGATTATAGGCATAAGCGGCGTATTTATGCGCGTAGGCCTTATACCACATACCGAGCAGTTACTGTTATTACGTCATAACATTTTACGAGCTCTATTACGCTAGCAACTGCATCTGAGCCGGGAAGATTAAGTCCATTGCGGAGCTATATGTCTACAGGGTGGGCGAAAATGTAAGCTATTGCACTTTGTCCAAATCTACGCTAAATATTGATCAATTTTTACAAATCTTCACCGGTGAAATCTGCAAAAAAATGCTACTTAGTGGCATGCACACCAGACTTATTATGTCGCTATACTACCTTGTAAAATGTAAATATTTTAATAACATACAACATCTACAGATGTACAGAAGGTCTAGTGGCAAATTTTTGAAGTATCTCACTAAAATGTTAAAATATGAGTTATATTAAGTGTCAAAAACATTGTTGGACATATTAAACATTTTCTTCAAATAATCTTAACGATTTTATTGTGCACTAATTTTCAATGTACACTAATGCTGGTTTGAATTAGGATTAGGCGGACCGTAATAGGGGCGTGTTGACATTTTACGCCTTGCTTTTAATAATGTTTTCAAACGTTTGCGAGGATGGTTTTATCTGACTTTTACGCTCGTTTTAACTGTGAAAGTTATCTGCGTAATTTACACGCGAAGTTGTCTGCCGACCCTAGCTCCTGGGCACGGAGCGGGCACCGGACAGCAGCGGTGCTGTCTTCGTCAGCGACGAAACGATGAGTGGGAGGCGTGACAGCGAAGGTTGACGCTTCCTGCTACTGCGCACGTCTCCGCTGTCCCAAGGAGACGTTGTAACCTGGGTACGTTACCCTCCATTCTGATAGCAATAATGACGCCACGCTTATTAACGATGGCCGCTCAGATGTTCTACGTGTCGACCGTCGTTCAACACTGCGCATAGCCACATGGGACGTTCTTACTCTGCCTAAATCACCGGCTACACTGAAGCAATCTGCCACGAGCTCTCTAGGTATAGAGTTAACATAGCAGGTCTCACCGAAGCACGACTGTCAGGTAACGGCCAGTGTCAAGTTGGTGACTACACCGTCATTCACTCTGGTGAAGATAGAGACCATGTGAATGGTGTTGCCCTGGTCCTGGACAAGAGGCTGGGCAAGTCACTGACAACCTGAACAGCGGTATCGAGCCGTATACTGTTAGCACGACTGCTACATTAACACGGTTACCTGACTATTATTGTTGCAAAGCCTATACAACCAGAGCTGCTTAAATATGCAGAAACTTCAGTCAGCTCAGCCCTTCATGGTCTCTTCATCCAAGTTTGGAAGTCCGGCAGGGTACCAGCGGAGTGGCGTGAAGGTATAATGGTCTCTTTGTACAAGGGCAAGGGAGAACGTGCCACCTGTGGCAGTTACAGGCCAATCACGTTGCTTTCTGTGCCGGGAAAGGTGTTTGCGCATGTATTGCTAGCACAACTTCAACCATTATTCAACTCTCTCCGGCGTCCACAGCAATGTGGTTTCACTGTAGTCAACAATTGATGCAATATCACTACTGTATGAAATCCACCATGAATTAAACCTGCCACCAACATGTTGCATAGGCCCTATGTAGACCTTGAAGCTGCCTTTGATTCAGTAGACCACTTAGCACTGTGGAAAGTCCTACGTTTTTCCATCCTGGTCCAGCTGCTGGAGGGCCTGTGCACCAGAGTACTAAGTCACGTGTACGAGCAAATGGGCAGTTGTCTGAACCATTTGACACCACTTCTGGCGTACGCCAGGGCTGTGTATTAGCGCCAGCATTATTTTGTATTGCCATGGACTGGATTCTCGGCAGAATGATGCACAGAGTCCATTGGTGCATGTCACAGTTGGTTCTACTCGCTTTTCGGATCAAGCCTGTGCCTATGATGGTGTTCTGTTCACCGACTGCCCGTCCAAATGGCCAGAGATACTGGCCATTTTGATGCTGCTGCAGAGACCATGGGACTACACACATCATGACAGAAAACGAAGATTCAGAATATTGGCCACGGCACACCGCCGTCTTCAGTTTACATGCAGGCCAGTGGTTGACAGTCGAAGCAGTAGATCTGTTTGTATATCTTGGCAGTTTTATTAATTCCGATGGACGATCAACGCATGGAATACATCGTCGGATTGGTATGGCCTCTTGCATCATGGGCAGATTGTCCAATGTGTGGCAGCAATCCAGACTCAGCCTGGCAACCAAGTTGAGAGTTTACAACTCGCTTGTTCTGTCTGTTCTCCTGTATGGATGTGAAACGTGACCATACTAAAGTCTTACGAACGGAAACTAGAAGCATTCCACATGTCATGCCAGCGACGCATCCCCGGAATTCGCTGGTTCCTTCGTGTAACCAATGCTGAAGTGACCAGTTAGACGGAGCAGGAAGATCTCACCAGTCACATTCGTAGACGGCGTGCGGCGGTCTTTGGACACGTCCGTCGACTACCTGAGGAGGCGCCAGGTCGGATGGCTATGCGACTG
>Ga0209367_1011614_pt1 | contig 11647 bp, 11 predicted proteins | sample WorMetLIZISLAND2_FD_187412 | JGI IMG/M metagenome (GOLD analysis project Ga0209367, IMG submission 187412) | Marine gutless worms symbiont microbial communities from Max Planck institute for Marine Microbiology, Germany - Olavius geniculatus... ... | reverse complement strand
CTTTTCTACGCTTTGTCAACATTTCCATCACTTCAGAAATTTCCGTACGCAAGCCTGTCTTACGTTTAATGTATTCAAAATGAATCCTTTGTTAGAATTACTATTACTGAATTTTATAATAATTTTCTTTTGCTCCCTTGTCAATTCTTTGCCTGCCATATCCAGCGCATTTCAATCGCTTCGTTTGTCAATATTTTCAATTAAAATGACGTCACGAATGACGCAACGCATTTTACATAGATAAAACTACATGACCATAGATATAAATCGGCTAGAGATGCACTCAAGTTCGAAATTTTACTTATTTTATTTGCGGTGCACTTCACAACTTTCTGGCATCGTTATCGCATTATGACACACTTTTGGCCACCCGCTGTACCACGGTACTCCTAGTTACACATAAAAGACTTGCACATGGATCGAGAGGACTGTGGCCATAGAAAACCAAGACACTCAAATGAACCAGAATGAAAAATTAATAAGACAAGCCGAGTGAATCAAAAGCGGGCATCAGGCAGGCAGATTTAAGTTTGAACAGGCTGATGCTTAACAGCCGTTTGACAAGTTCCTCATCATATCAGTCTGTTTTAAGTATGTTCTTAACCAACCATTTTGTGCCATAATAAACAGTGCTAATATTTTGTTCCATAAATTGGTCAACTGATTACTAACACATCATAAAAAGAGCTAAGGTTTGAATGAAAGCAGGCAAATGGATAAGGACGGCCAAAAAAATCAAGATGTCAAGTTGCCCCCTCTCCTCCAACCAGTCTTGCCAGGTCAAGAAATGAGCATGCCAGGCAAGCCAAATAACAATAATTCAGTCCTGCATCATCCATACGTCTGGCATACTGCAATCTAGGCCTATAGTTCTTTGACACAATATATTAATCTAACTGTTGATGAATTCTAAGCATAGGTTAACATAGCAAAAGATACAATTCACTACAAAGCAGTTCGCAAGCCACAACTGCATGACTGTGCCAGTGTAACTAGCAAAGTTGAACAGCTGCAATACCTGTCAAACGGCTTCGGTGTCTGAGGTGAACATGGTAAGTTGAACGCCTGGCGTTGGCGCGGAGTACCACTCAATGACAGACCGAGACTGCTGGTAGATCCGGGTTGAGGCAGAGCATCTGTGGTGCCCGGACTGCTCACCGTGGACCCTCCACTTCCACTGTGACGTGGCTCGCAGCTGTACGGTCGCCACGGATCATTACATGGACTCGGAGACGAGCTCCAGAAATCGGAGCTGCCGGCGCGTAACGACGGTGAGAAAGCATCGCTGCTGCCTGTGCTTCGCGGACTGGGCGAAGGCGTGGACAGGGATGCGGGCGAGTGTTTGGGAGTGAAGCTTGTGCTGATGGGTAACTCTCGATGTCGTGTCCTCACTGGGCTGGACCACCAGCCGACAGTCACCGGCTGTCTGCCACTACCTACTGAAAGACCGGGAGATGGTGAACTGCTGGACAACGTTGCTGCCACTGGCGGAAACCCATGTATCTCTGTGACTGAACACATATCCATTGCAAAACTTAACATAAGTTCTATACTAATAAAATGTCGATTTCTTATGACACTAAATGAGCTAAACAGCAAATTATGGATAGAAAATAAAGAAGCAAAAAGAGTTGGGAGTCTTCAGTTTGACGATACTCAGAAGAAAGAAAGAAACCCCATTAAATACACTAGATTCACAAGTCTGTATATTTACACAATCACAGTCCATTATATTAGAAAAATTTCAAGGTTATCTTTGTGTTCAGAGCATCTAAAAACTTAACTAACATGATCAGGATAAAATCATGCTTAGCACTACACAGCCTTCAACAACCAGAACTTGGCACGTATTCCAAAGAAGAAAAAAGACGACTGACACTGGTAAGACATATATTTGGTATTTAGCAGGAATGTGGTCTCGGTCAAGATGTCTTGGTCTTGAGACGATCTCGAGACGTACTAAAGTCTTGTCTAGATCTCGACTTGGACAAAATCCTCAATGTATTGGTCTTGTCTCGGACCGATACATCTCGGGTCTCATCTCGGTCTTGGAGCAATATGTCTTGGTCTCGGCCAAATAGGTCTCGTCTCAAGTCTCAAGCCATTGTGTCTCATTGAGACGTTTTGTGCAGGCGCACGCCGTGCATACCGGCACAGTAGCTGCAGTTAGAGTGATACTAACCAGCATGACATTTGTGGCTTGGACATATTCATTTACAGTGTTTTTACTCTTTCATTTACTCATTTATCACAAAACGGAACTATGTCATGTCAGTCTTTTTTTTATCATAAAATGACCTAGTTGCAATAAAGATAAAGTGTATGATGTCAGAATGAATACTATCAGCCAAAATGTAGACAACGTATAAGGCTATAATCAGCTGTAGTTGACTAATTTCAGTTTCTTGCAAATTGTGATAAACATAATGGCTCATGTCTACCGCACTGCAGTTGCAATTCTTTACGGCGCAAGCCGTTAATTATTCAGCGATAATTGTCAAAATAAAGTGCAAAAACCCACAATATCACAAATAGAAAGCGCTTACAATGGTGCCTGATAATTAATACGTATAATTTTTTCAGTGTCAATGTGTTTCACCATACGTCAGAGAAAACGTCTCGGTGAGACGTTGAAGCTCCCAAGACTCTCAAGAGTTTCGGGAGTTTCAAGGTCTGGCCAGCGTCTTGGAAGCTGCAACGTCTCATCTCGGTCTCGTCTCGGACAAAATTCTGAACGTCTTGGTCTCGTCTCGGTCTCGGAGACATGGGTCTCGGGTCTCGTCTCAGAAGGTTTCGTGCATATCCCTGGTATTCAAAGTGCCATCCCTACATAAAACCAACTTCCATACTCATCCATGATTACACTTTTTAACCTAGCATCTAACTAAAAACTAACAAGCAGTAAGTCGTAATCCTAATGCAGTTGCTGAACAGCGAGGATTACAGTACGAAGCGACACCAGCGACACTTTGATTACACTGCTAGCCGGCGAAATTTTAGTAAACAGCATCCACTGATCAAAATTGAGATTTATTTCTGAAAAAAACTGACACGGCTTGGGTCTTCTTGGCGCCGGACTGTTGGTGCTACTGCTAACATCTGCTGGAATGTGGTCACCGCCGCTCACGCCATTTCTAGCTTTTAATCGAGCTTCGAGCTCATTCCGTTTACTCTCCAACGACGTCGCCATCTTCTCTGTTTATTAACATTCCGAATCATCACTACTCCGCAGTAAAACTTTTGTAGAACTTTATTTTCTAGAAAGTTTTATATCACGACAGATTTTGTATTTTTTACAACTATTGTTTTCAGTCAAATAGGCATAAAAAATTGAAACTCGATTATCTACAAAATTTTATTTGTATGTGTCATGCACTGCAGTTGTTAGAGCACCTGACAAGGCAGTAAGTAAGAAAGTACGCGAGCATTCAAGCATGTCATTCGATGGGAGGGAGTAAATATAATCGAAACACATTTCAACAGCAAAATGCGCCAAAATCAACAGAGATAGACAAGAACAAGCTGCGTTTGAAATTTTCAGCACTGAATGTAGATTTTGATGATCCAAGTGTAGATTTTCTAGGTTTAAAAAAACCTGCACACGAGGGCATCAAAAGCGGTACCCCCATAAACAGATAGGCATGGGCCTGCTACCTATCACAAGCACTAGTGATGAGCTTTTTAGTCGTATTAACATCGATGACTTTGAAAGACTTTGAACTCCCAAAATAAAGGGTTTTGTTGATTTTTGCGATTTTCGGCTGTGGCACACACTTCAAGAATAACTGCGACAAAATTGCTGGAGATAAACTAAGACAATCTGCGAACAGGAACTGCTATAGGCTTTCGCGCGTCTCGTGAGCATTAGCTCAAATTTCTTGTTGAAATTACTATCATCTATAAAATGCATGATCACATTGTGCAATACAGCACCATTATTCGCAATTTGAAGACTGCAATTAAATTATCAGATATTTCAATCAATTCCACACATTAACTAGTAAATAATTAAGACAACTGCTTTAATGCAATCTGGGTACGAAAGCTCCTATAGATTCCACAACAATTTTAAGTCAATTTTTCAATGCTTATAGACACTCAAGAAATTCAATGTGCTATCAGTCAAGTTGAACAAGCAAATTAAACGCAGAAGCAAACTTTCTTCATTACAACTGGATATAATTCCATTCGATATTACTCTTATGTTTGATTAAAAAGAACTGCAAACAGACAAATGAGCACACATGGACAATGGCAAACACAGTCACACATACCAGAGCAAGTCTGCTCTCACGTTTGAGTTCTGTAGCAAGCAAACACCTAAGCTACTGCACATCAAGACGACAACAACACTTAACACTAAATGTACAGTGAGTGAGTAGGGTTTAACGTCCTACCCGACACAGTATAAGTCATTTCGGGGACAGCCTTTCCAGGCAAATAAATGCACACGCACATAATAATGGAACAACATAACCTTTACAACAATGAAACAGAAAGTTTAACCTTTGCAGAAAAACCTAATATAAAACATAAAACACAGAAACTAAACTGAATGTACACAAAAAAGCAAAATAAAATAATATTGCTAAAATACACCAGGGTTGAAACGGCATAGAACCAATGTCACGAAATTCTAGCCAAAAAACATCAGAGTACATTCTTCTCTAACATCAACAGCATATAAACTATTTCTAAAAAACCTCACCCTTTTTATATTTGAGATAACTTAGTCAAACGTCATACAATTTTGCAAATTTTTGACAGAAACGTTGCACAGAAAATTCAAAAACAAACGCATTATACACAGGCCACCACATCACATTTTATGTTTGCACTGTACCTTGTAAACATGACAATGATTTTTACGGCATACAGTACAATGACAGAAAGTTTCCATATAAAACTTCGTTTTTTTGTCACAGCAGATAACTGTGAAGTAACATTAACATTAGCACATAAAAAAACTGTTGATATTATTAATGCAAATGTTTGAAACGTCACACAAATGTTTTCACACAGGTGCACAGCCGTTCACGTCATTGGTCAGTGACGTGCTGCTGCAGACCAGAACACACAGCAGTCGCACTGCTGAAGATCATATTTTGATAAAAAATGTTCATAAATTCTAAGGTTTTAAAGCTAAACAATTAATTTGTGAATTTTGTCATAAAGTTTAAAATGTCAGAAGTTCAAATAAGCTTCTAAAGAGATTGTAAGATTCCGGTTCAGCGAAAAAATGAAAGAAAGCTGCCGAGTTTTTAGTTGTTATTTAGCTTTTCAATTTCTGTGCATTGTGTTTGACAGCAGTGTGTCTGTTGATTACCTCAATAAAGACAACCATCATACACAGAGCTGGTTTTTACAAGGTAGAGTGCAAACACATAAAACAAGATGTGATGGGCTCTGCATATGTGTTTTGTTTAATATTTTCGAATGTATGTTTGTGCCAAAAACTAGTGAAAAGATGACATTCGCCAAAGATATCATGCACATAAAAAGGGAGACGTTTTTGAGACACAGCGTAAAATAACTTCCACCAAAAGACTTTGCATAGCAGCTTGAAAATATTGAAAAGTTAGGAACAGATTTCGATATTTTCAAGAAAAATGCCCATGTACCAGAGACAATCAGTTAGCACTTGGCTAGGTCCTGCATTCATTTGTGAATCCTGGATGATTTCTGAGAGATTCTTAACCATTGATCCATAAACCAACTGACAAATAATATGTAACACAATCTGATGAAGCACACCAGTGTTTTTCAACCTTTTTGCTGCAGCAAAACCCTAAACAAGCATGAAGGTCAGTCACGGAACCCCATGCATTGATCCATGCGTCCAGCAACGTACACAAGGTAGAAGCTAGACTCATTTCCCTAGCAGGGCAAATCCCTCATGGGGACAACAAAGCAGGCAGAAATGACCAATTATAATATGAAATGTGACCGCTCCGTAGCTCTGAGATGGGCTTTACATGAAGAGCTATATCATTTAACCATTAGTAGGCAACAATAAGTTATTGTATTTAACCAAACATGAAGGCGAGGCAATCGTTGACAGCCGCTTAGCTCCAGCCACCAAACCAAAAAATTTATCACATGGATGCCCTTGGACATATAGGGCCTATGCATCTTTTTTATTTTTCTTAGCATAGTGTACAAAAAATTGAATTAACTAAGTAAATGGTCAAACGATTTCGGAGCCATAACCCTAATCAATACATTCTTCTTTTCTTCTTTTTCATTTCCAGTAATGCACCAATCTTCGGAGTTGAGTAATGCCGTGCATAGGGGGCCTATGTTGTAAGATAGGCCTACAATGCAAATATGCCAAAATTATTAACAACAAAAGTGATTAAACACAGTAGATCTATGCAAAAATAGATGCGCAGAAGTGCAATTTCGTTCGGTGCTGATTTTCTGTGACTGTTTGTGCGTGACTTTGCTGGCTAAGTTATTTTTTAAGGCCAGCTGCGGAACCCTTTGCAGATGCTCGTGGAACCCTGGGGTTCTGCAGAACTCCGGTTGAAAATCACTGGAGTAACGCATTCTTATCAATTGCAGGTTTATATGTGCTCCCCTAATATTCAGTGTTTATTCATAAATGACAGTTTGTGTGTTGTAGTTGACTTTCCGGTGAACGTGAGGGTTCATTTGCTGGATAAAATGTCGGATATTGAGTCAGTATGATTCTAGGCATTTACTTATTTATTTGTTACATGTTTTTAGTGTAATGTGTAATTATCATAGGTTTTCTGTTCAGACTTCATATGCTGGTATTCTGGTGTAATGTTTTTACATAAGTCTCTGTAAAACTTATTGTCTTTGTAACACTTTAGTAGCTAACTGCAACAGATATTCACCTTTTCTGTTGTCATCTTGCCCAAGACCTTGCTTACTTAAAACTACACTATAATTTAGTTTACAGTAATAATGTTAAGAATGTGAACATATTTTGGTTTTTCATGAAGTACAAATATTTTGAAGAAGGGTGGTTCACCTTTCTCCATAAAGCCAGTCCTATAGACATTAATGCAGTGCAAACCTTTTTGCAGATTGATACATTATTGTACTTATATTATTGTTTGTTACTTTGTATTATTTTGCTATATTATTTTTTACTGCATAGCTTACACACCCTGGAGTGAAATAATAGTGTAAATAAATGATCGAAAATGAAAATTTATATCTGTCTATACTCTGACTTTGTATTGGTCTATATAATTTTGTGTCTGTGTGATACAGATATCGGCTGGCATCGGGTACAAGTGAAAAACTTCAGTTAAGTTCATTGGTGGCTGCATTTCAAGTCGCTCGTGACCTTGTCGTCATGGAAGCCGAATGATGACTTTTGCTTACTTACTGACTAGAACCCTGTGGTGCCATGGTAGATGCCAACCGTAAATTTTTGGCTGTCGAAAAATCTTGTCAGCAAAATTTTGGTTGAAAAAAGCAAAGGTTGGTGCTAAAAGCCACATTTTGGGAGGTAAGCTGAAATGTTAACCACCCATAATCTCATCTGTTGGAAACTTCCAATATCTGTCAAAAATATGTTGGAAATATGCACCTGTGTGTGGGAAAATCCAACTTCCCACCCCGCCTACTTCTTCAACTCGCGATGCCGATGACTGAACTTAAACTCTGACTGTTGACGCAGGCTCTCCTCACGGCTGGACAGTTGGCTGGAAAAACCTAGATTTTCAGGGTTTTTTGTGAAACCTCAAAAATCCATATTTTAGGTTTTGTATTTGTTGTGCAATTTATGATAGAAGTCATGTTTAATTTTACATTTTAATTAGACTTTTCGCGCATTGACTTCACTGGAGAAAAACAGTGATAAGGAGATTGGGAGAACGGTGTAAAAATGTGTTTTCTGGGTCTTGATTTTGTGTCTGGTGTTCTTGAAAACTTTTTCCAAAAAAATTGGGGCTTTTCCGTTTTCCATTGCTGATTCGTTGACTGTGAGACATAACATCAGTTTGCCGACTGTCCAAATGTTCTGGGTCGTCAAAATGCGTATGTGTCTGGTGTTATCAATGCTTTGTAAATCATAAATGCCAGCTTTTCTGTTGTCAGTATACCATAAGTGTATACGGACTGAAATGACGAAATGACAGATTACTGACATTAAAGATGTACAGTTTTGTGTAAAAAGATAGAATCTGTTCTTTGTGGGTTTGAGTGGGTTGGTCTAAACCACAGACTGGGAATTCAAATTTTAAACATTCGAAAAGTGCAACATTTTCTTTACAAATATTATCTAGTTCTGGTTATCAAGGATATCCGAAAACAAAAATTTCAGAAATTCTGTTACATTCACGAATCTTTGCAAATTTTTTTTAAATTCTGGGAAAAAACGTGAATTCGCAGTCTGGTCCAAACACCACTGGACTTGCACAGTGGTGTCATGGCAGCAGGAGCAGGCAGGGGCTCCTGTCTAAATTTTGGGCTGTTGGGAAATTATCGAAAGATCTTCTCATCTGAAAATTTCCATTCATGTGGAGACCCCCATTTTAGGCATAATCTCTGACAGAAATTTCAGCTGTCTGTTGGAATTCCGCTGGAAATTTGAGCGTCTCTTGGAAATTTGCAGCTTGCATGCGGCCTCGCCTATTTTATCAACCCAGACGTAATGTGATGCCGTACAACCCTTGGTCATCTATTATACAACTGCTGCACTGAATATGTACTACATAGTGTGCTAGAAATAACACGCAAATCAGTTACGCCCTGTTTACACGATGAAGCTGGATCGACAAGCACTCATATTCAGTGTCATAGCTCATTGAGCACACATTGAGCTGGCTTGATAAATGCTTGATAAGCCATGCCACTGCATCAGCGTGATGAGTGCTTGTCGATGCAGGAGCTGGCTCATCAAGCCAGCTTCGTCATGTTTAACATCAGAGAGAAATGTGAATGCAGAACCGATGACAAACAAGAATGCTTAAATTTCTGCAACAAGAACAACTTCAACAGAATTCGCCTGTAGCAACCTAACTCATTTACTAGCTCAGTCAGACTGTACTACAGGGTTCCCACACCTTATGGAAAGTCCTGTATTTTTCCCTTTGAGTTTCCAGGCTATGGAAAGTCCTGGAAAATAAGTTTTGTTTTCGAAAGTCCTGGAAATCAAGGCTTAAGTCCCTGGAAAGACCTGGAAAATGAAAATCCTGCATAGTTGTAGCACTAGCATAGTACCATTAATAATGATAAGATAAATTTCAAAGTATTTGGCATTCTTTTTGCATTGGATTACACTCTGTGCATACAGTAACTGCTGTTTGTCCATATTTAAACGTTTGTGGGCTCCAAGGTCCTGGAAAACGTTTTGACGGTCGTGGAAAGTCCTAGAATTTTTGGTCAATAAAAAGTGTGGGAACCCTAAACACTGACTAGCAGTTGACAAGTTGACACAATGTTACAATATTTACAACGTCAGATGCAGAAACGATAACGTTGAAAGCATTTGTGAAAGCCACTTGCAAAGCTGCATTGTACGATCGTATAATATTTCAAAGACTAACTGCTGAGTGCTGACAGTACTTTTTCCACCGGCAAGTGTCACTTAATGCCCGCCTACTTGTCCTGCACTCACAGAACAAGAAAAAAACTGCACAGCTTTTGCAAAAAGTTCCGAATTCAAGCTGCATTGACTGGTTAAATTTAGAGCCACAATACTGTGAAATTTTTCAAAATAATTTTTTTGGTTGCATAGCTCAAATTAATCTGTCAATCACAATCCACATGGTATAGCATAGCCTACTTAAAAGTATTTCCCATAAAAACTGCACACCTGCTACATTGTCAAATACTGTAACTCTAACAATCCTGGTTCAGTAATACCATGCAGTTGCCTCTAATGCAAGCGCCACAGGAAAACCGCAGCTTGTACTCGTTTTTGAACATTCTACAAAGTTAAAAAGTGCTATTAAATGCTGACTATATGGCAAATTCTTGTACCAAAATTTGTTCATTCTTAATCAGAATTGTTGGAGTATTTGAAAGTGCAGCAACTGTCCGATTTTTGGGACACAATGTATTGTATATTATTAAACTAATTTGTAAAATTTACAAACCACAAAAAGGCCTATTTACTACTTATAAAATACAACCTAGAACAATGTTAATGCTGTGTAGGATAGCGATGCAGTCAACATACGTGAAAGTCGTAATATTATGGCAGAGGCTTTGGCCATTCATGGTGTATTGCGAGGATTGTAGTGTTATGCAGCACCGGACCAATAAGTGGGTTCAGCTGCATCAGCCACGTGCACCACCAGCTAGTAAGAACACATAATTTAACATACATTATGTCTAACATAATGAAATTTACCCACTATTCCACAACACGTGCACACAGGGCTGCCAAGTTATCACATCACCAATGCACGTAATCCTTTTCCTCGCTTTCTTTCCATCCACTTTTTAGGCTTCCCTCTCCCTCCACTTCTTTCTTGTGTTTTGTCCCTTTCCCCCTCCATTCCCTTATCCATTATTTTGGTGCCAACATTTTAAATTCTTCTCTTTAAAATCAACTGGCCAAATTCAGCAAAATGGAAGACATTCATACTTGGTGGGTGATAATTGACTTCGCATGGACTGACGAGGTTAAATTGCAGGCCTTTTCTCTGTTGTCTTCGCCGTTTGTCCATGGTAAATAGTCAACTGCTCCACGTTGAGGTACTTGGCAGGCTTCAAAGGGTTGAGACAAAAACTGGGTTTTATTGGGTAAACCCACCTAAAACCTGCAAACCCCCCCAAAAAAAAAGCTCACCCAAATTTACACTACTTTGGGTCTCTTCTTCCGTTAATAACCAAGTATGTTGTTACGGGTTAAGTATGAAGTCACAAATTTTTGTAAAATTTGTGCTCGGGGGAGCAAGTGAAAAATCACATGAATCAACCAACACTCTTCATTTTCATCGAAGGGTCATGTTGAAGTTTTAAAGAAACGAAAGCCCAATGAAATCCAATAAAAATTCATTCATTCAGTACTAAACGCCGCACTGCTGCAGTGGGTAAGCAAGCACTCCAGACAGTTCGGCATCGTACTTAAACTATGGCATAGATTGCCTAGACTACAAAATCGTATGCTTTATGACACATGACTGCAGCTGAAAATTGAGAAAAAGGTACCTATGTGGTGTAACTTCATTTACTTCAAGAACACTAAAGCATCTTAAAGGTCCGTGGTCACCAAAGTTAACATATACATTTTATCCATTTTCCTGAAAGTGCAGAATTTTATGATAACTTTGACAGTAATATCGGCGCCCAGCGTTCTGTCAACGCGAAAAAATTTACCTTTGAAGTTGACGATCTACGAAAACGACGTAGAAAACGCGCCGCCATGATGACCTGCGGTGACGTCATGAGTTTAGCCAGATAGACGTCATGAATTAATATTCATGACGTCTATAGGCTATGGCCTAGTCTAGAATGATGACGTCGCCGGCTAGCCATTAATATTCATGATCTATATGGGCTAGGGTCATGACGTCACTGCGGGCACTGATGGATTAGAATATTTCGCATAACGTAACGTAATGCCGCATTTCGTTTGAATTCACGCATTAATTTCATATATTTATGAAGCTCAAATCGACATATTATATATGCGAGGTTAAATGTCTAATTTAAATCT
>Ga0209367_1011613_pt1 | contig 11648 bp, 7 predicted proteins | sample WorMetLIZISLAND2_FD_187412 | JGI IMG/M metagenome (GOLD analysis project Ga0209367, IMG submission 187412) | Marine gutless worms symbiont microbial communities from Max Planck institute for Marine Microbiology, Germany - Olavius geniculatus... ... | reverse complement strand
ATAATTGACCATCAACATAAAAACTTTGTTATTGTAATAAAACAGCAAATATAAATGTACAAAACATCAGTTTGTACACTTGTTAACGGCGACATGCAATGAGTGACACATCGAAAACAGCAAAAATCATAAAAAGGTGATATTATTCAACAGCACATTGACGGTTAGACGATGTGATGGTGAGTGATATCACCTTTTTATGACTTTTGCTGTTTTCGATGTTTGTCGCATGTGTGTTGCATGTCGCCGTTAACCAGTGTATAAACTGATGTTTTGTACATTTATTTATTATAGTACTGTAGGCCTACTGTGCGTATTATAAAGTTTATTGCTTTTTTATAACTCACATTAATCCGTGACAACGTTTTGCAGCTTGCTACACTCTATATTTTGCTAAAACAACGCAAATGTCTGTGATTTTCTGCGTTTCCAAATTTCAGAAAAAAATGAAAGAATTTGCGGCTTCCACTGAACGTTCAAAAGCAAAAAGTGTTTCAGCTTCAGGGGGCAAAGCCCCCTGACCCCCCGACCAGGGGCTCTGCCCCTGAACTCCGCTGGGGGCTCCGCCCCCAGGCCCCTGTTATAGGCTTCCGCTATGCGCGGTCGCCATGCCCCCCTTTGCCAAATCCTAAATACGCCACTGGGTTTATATACAAGAGTTGTACCTATCGTGTACTGACTGCAGCCGACCAAATAACCGTCGAAATAAAATCGACTGGTTGAGGAGACTGTCGCGGCGACGACCATGAGTGTCTTCTTGTATTTGGCGAGTTTCAGGGTCAGACGGTGCACTGTGGGCGACTGGGTATACGTGACTGTAGGCCTACGTGATGAAATAAAAGTCATCATCGTGTGACGTCGGTCGGTGGCCTTACGAAACTGTCCTTTTGCACGTCTCGCTGTTATGTTAGATGCCTGACAGCATGATCGCAGCACGGCGTACGTGCGTGAACGTCGACACCCTTCGCGCAGAATGACCATCATCCCTTGTTGACGACATTCTGCCGCAACGAACCCGATAAAAAGCGAACTGGTCCTATGCGTCGAATTCGTGCTATCATTCAACACTTACTCGCCATAATTACTGGAAAAGTAGAACAAATTTAAAGATATGGCCGTGATGATGTCGATGCTGCGAAAGACATCCGCGTTCGTCTGTAAGCTTATCGTGAATTCGTACCTGCCTGTAACTCGTAAATGAAAAAAAATTAAGAAACCTCAATACACACTTGACGTTGCTGTATTACGGACAAATTCCGACAAAATAAGTTTGAATATTTTGTGTCAGTAACTGTCGATAACACAGCAATGAACTCAAATGTATTGCCTAAGATATGCTTATAATTACAGGGTAGGCCAAAAAACGTGCCACTTTATTTTTGTCCATATATTCGCCACTTAGGCCTATTGACCGATTTTCTAAACTTTTTCACTGGCACATACTGTGCACAGTTAGCAATAAAAAAGTTGTTAAATATTTCACCACACTTTAACTGTGTCGCTACACTACCATGTAAAACATAAATTTCCAAAAATCACCAAATCACTATAATACACATGCAAAAAATGATATTCTGAAACAATGTTCACTAATTTTTTTAAATTAAATTATGTTTAGTTTTATATACACTGTACATTTCTGATGTTTCTAAACAAAGCAGGTGATATTGTCGTAAATAATAATTTTTTATGCACTGAAGATATACCGATGATTTAATGTGCCATTTAGCAGTGGAGACAAGGTCTGATTAAGAACTTGTACCTGTTTAAAAAATACAGTTTTCGGAAAATACTGGCAGAATTTTTGAAGATAAACTGCAACAGAGAAAGCGTGAGAATGTTGTTAAAACTGATTTTGGAAACATGCAGCACCAACCAACGACATGAGACAGGCAGATTGAAGCATACGCCTACTGAAGAAAATGTGATCACTGTGGATAAAATGGTAGGCTTGCTAAACCACAAAGGTTAGAAACAAACATATCGTCTAACATGCCAGATATCCAAAGAAACCGACATGACAAAGTGTAGCATTGTACAGATCATTCACTGCATTTTTGGTCAGAAGTGTATTTTGTTCACCAACACGCTTGTTGTCTATTATTGTTAGTTCTTTACATTTGTATTTCACGAGGTAGTGTAGTGGCACAGTTAACGTGCGGCGGGATATTTAATAATCACTTGATTGCTAATTGCCCGCAAAATGCGACAGTGAAAAAATTTTGAAAATCGGTTAATATGTACCGAAGATATGGAGAAAAGTAAAGTGGCACGTTTTTCACGGCCTACGGTGCAATACTGATAACATAGATGACAAAAAAGCAAAGTAGCCTATGTTGGAGGAAGGAAATTGCGGGGTGGGCCAAAAAATGGTCCAACTTGTTTTTGTCAGAACTTTTTCAAATCTCCACCAAATTTGATAATTTTTGGCCCAGATAGCCAAGACGATAAAATTATGCGAGGCACATTTATTGACCATCTCACCTAATTTATGTCAACGCACTATCCATAGAGACTATGGATACGGAGCTAGTGCATAGCGCGGTGTGCCTGTTTATGTCATAGCGTTTGTTGGTACTCATTGTGTCTACCCATAGAGGGATGGCCAGGCTGAGTTGACCTGGGTGACTGATTACATACCGATGTTTTACTCGCCTTCTGACGGTCACCGACCCATCCAAGTACTAACCGGGTCCGACGTTGATTAACTTCGTTGGTGCGACCAACAACGTTACCAACTAGGCCAAACCACCACCGGAAACGGATTTACTGCGCATATGTCATTCTGCCCGATTTTTGTGTTTTTTACTGTTTATGTGCATTTGTGTGATACGATACAGTTTTATGTTTCGCCCATTCACTGTTTTTTCCACGCAGATGACATTACAACACAAGTTACAACACTATACAAGTGTTACGCTCTCGTATTATATAGGCCTAGAGCTAGTATTTCGATCGATCAAAAAATTAATTGTTAGCCTAAACTTTCAACCAGAGCAAAATGTTCAAGTTCTATGAGAAAGTAACCTTAATTATTGTTTATCAGATATTTGTCATTGTACGTAATTTATTATGCTTTCTTATTGAATTGAATTTAGTCGAACGTTTCACGATAAAAGTTATATTAATCATCTCAAAGTATTAGTGATTAATCGTGTGATTAATTTCGTCAGCTATAGGCTATTATTGTTATTATCTGCGGTTTTCAACACTAGGCCAGCTTTTCGGCTACACCAAGCATTCATTGCATAAATAGTAGGCCTATTCGGCCTTGGACGCACTGAACCAAAACCAGCCTATCTGGGCCTAGGCCTACTTCGCTCCCAGACCATAAAAATTGCAATAAAACATCGCCGGAATATAGGCTACCGAACTGTTTACACCTGCATATAAATCGGTCGAAAGCGACCGGTTTTGATAGCTGTTGAGTGCCTGGGCCAGCCAGTAGCCATGACCTCGGATAGGGCATACCGGATAGTCTAATTAAACAACTTGTTTGTGTTTTAGTGGTCGAAGTCTAAGCTGTTGTGGTACTCGAAATCGTAAATACCTCGTTATAATACGTCCGTTTTTATAGGCCGCATTACGGATATCGGCCGTCTGTCTCAAACTGTCTGTCTGTCTGTATTGTACGGGCTCCAAGATCGAAAAGAAAAAAAGCGTAAAAAACAAAAACTCGTGTAAACTTTTAGTAAGACATAAGTAACCATGCACCAATTTGCGGCTCAAAATATCAAAGGTTAGGCGGACGGCCGTATACTGTCGGCATTTGGTCGGCATATTTTTCAGTACGCTAGTCATTACAATACCGTACAAGAGATCAATACAAGGCTACCTTGTATATTTTGTTCTATATCGTAATACTTCTGCAAGTTATAAGTCGCGAGACAATAAAACGGTAGTAAAAAATTACGAAAAACTTACAAAAACGTTAAGTTGTTGATTATAAAAAAGTTAGTACAGATCACTCTGTTCTAATGATTAGTTTTTAACGATTTTTTTGAAAATCGCAATTTTCTCAACATTTTCGTCAGTCTGTCTTTTCTCAATGATTTTCTTAAGTTCAATTTAGAAAGTCGTCAAAAATCAGGTTCTTGGTTTTAAATCGGGAATTTTTTTTCTTATGTCGTTCAACGTACAGGCACATATGATGATAAGCTATTTATATATGACGCGCTCGTGACAAGCGAGCGTGATTCCCGAGTGCTCTTTATAGTTCTTGTTATAACTTACTGCAGCCGCGTGACTGCTGACCTTCTAGCGAATCGAGTTGAAAATAAGTCGTTAAACGCGTCCGTCCCAGCGATGACAACGACGATCGCTGCTGCTGTGGTCTGCATGATGACGTGATGATGTGCACGTGAACCGCTGCCTGCGACACAGCCGAGGACAGTCTGCGGGCCACCGCCGACACGTGACACACTGGGGGCGTAGCTTCGTGCTGCGTCTGCGATGTTACGATGCAGGGGAACTGCCGCACAAAGTGGTGAAACGGAACTAATCGCGTCTGAGTTACTGTAAGTAAGTAGGTAAGTAATATATTTTGTATAGCGCCACAATTATTCACGTTATATAACAGTAATCCAAGGCGCTGCGCGACACTGGCTAAATATAGTCTTGGCGCAGTGAGTTGCAGTCCGTTCTTAGAATTTAAAGGTAAGCTGTTCTAAACAGCAACATAATCATTTCTGTCGGTGTAAAGATCTTTGAAGCTTAGACTTTGTTCGAACTATTTTATTTTTGTATCAATTGTGCAACGACTTCAGCGATCGTCAGTACAAGTCAATTCCGTTTTTTACTCCGCATAAAAAACTAAAAAGTCAAAACAACCCCAAACACGTAGCTCAAAGCAAATTTTTACAGTGTCTTTCGATCTATAGATTTCCACACGATCGATGCGAGTGTAGCAAGGCATAAAAAACTGCAGACAATGGCCATGATCGACGGTGAGTTTTGCCCGAGAATGGACACTGTCCTCAGACCCGAGCCACGTTTCGGTCGTCAGGCTTGATTGAAGTGAGATGCAGTCAGTGCAGTGAGAGAGGCGACAAAAGTAGGTCACAGCTAGGCCGCAATAAGTTTTTTTCTCAAATTTCGTCGCTTGTGGAGTCATCATCATCACTGCGTGAGCGATGCAGTTGCTGCGCGCATCAGCAGCTTAGGTCTCGTCAGGGCTGTAACCAGAAATTTGCTTTTTGCTTTTCAGTGTACAGAATTTTCTGTTGATTTTTTGGTATCAGGAACTTGATATCAAGTACAGGCTGAGTGAGTAAAAACTACTAGTTGCTATTTTCGGCACTATAGCTAGTTTGTTTGGAATTTCCGAAATGAAATAAGCTCAATAACCATTCTGGCGTCATTTTACTGCGCATAAAGTATACTTGGCGCTCCTGTCTCTCGTGAGGAACTGCTTATGCACTTTCGTGTCGGTCTTGGACGAGTTTTCCGGGCTCTGTCAGCATCATGCAGGCGTGCCGTCGCCACATCGTGTGACGGACGAACGTGTGCAGCACGCATGACAGCTGACTGAGAGCGTCCATGACCTTGCGGCGGGCGACGAGTGCTTTTACGACCTGATGTGCTGATGCCACGGCTTTGCTGTTGTCGCTTTTACGTCACCGGGGCGGCCAGTGGAGTCCACTATTCGCAGTCTCGCTATAAATACGGCCGCAGGTTGACGCAGCACAACACGCGAAACAGATCTCAAACGAGTCGGCTGTATCTACGCTAAGTAGTTGGAAGAACATCTCTCACTGCAGTATCAACAGGTAATGACGTCGTCGCTCAACTATATCGGACGGTCTGCGCAATTCTTTGCCGTTTGTGTCATCGTTTAACATGTTCGTAATTCAACGAAAAATGTTATCCGCGCTGAAATTTGACAATTTTGGGCCTAAACATTTTATTGACGCTGTTTTGTCTCGCATGTCCGCGCATAACGATGCATTAATGCGTACGACTGACTGACGCTAGTCTAGATCATTTAATAGTGTCATCTACATATTTTGGTTTTCAGATTTAGTGCTCCCATGGCATTCGAGAGTGCGATCGCTGCGAATCTTACTTTATGCGTGTTGTGCTGTTTTCCCTATAGTCGTTTTTATAGCCAAATTTTAGTGTCTAATTATTTGTGTATTTTATTGATGTTACCACTTATTGTTGTCTGCTTTGGGCTAATGAAGACGTTGTTTATCTGTGTGCCTGATTAGAGGCTGAAAATGATGGCTACGGTAGTGTTCAACAATGAGACGCGTGTGAGAAAGAACTCGCCTGCTGCGCAGATGAAACCGCGCAAACACAGCGCCAATCTGCATCAGCAGCACCACCAGCAGAATGAGCGTAGACAGGTACGTCTCAGCGTCACGTTTGCAGGTGTGCAATAATAATAGCAGATTGACCGTTTTGATAATTTAGTCTAGACTAAGTAAAAGTCTTGTGTTCTGTAGTCTGCATACACGGACCGATCGTCGAGGCAACCGGTTGCTGCAACTGGTCGCCGCAACGATCAACTCGTGTATACACAACACTGCAGGTCCTGTTTATATTGTTGAACTTTTAACGCAAAATAGAACTTTTGTGATTCTCAAGTTCTGCGACAAAAATTGTCATACCACCTACGAGAGGTACGTTAATAGTTCTTCCGAGATATTTGCCGTATTCGCTAAATATCGTCTAAATGACTTTACGATGGCGTTTTAACAACTTTTATTTTTATCCATATAGGGCAAAATCGTTCAAAAATCAGTAACGGATTGATCACTCGATGAATGTGTGTGGTGGACGTTTGAAAGCCGACGTTTGGAATCTGTTTCGACGTGGATGGAGTGCTGGCGCGCGGCACAGATGCTATCCCGGCCGCCGTCACGGGCTTCAAGAGACTTGTTGACGACAACGGCAAGTTCCGGGTGCCCGTAGCATTCGTCACCAATTCACTGAGCCGCAACTGTGACAAGGCCGCGCACCTTTCGAACATACTCGGAGTTCAGGTCAGTCATCAATAACTTACTCCCAACAGCACATTGGCGTAGCCAGGATTTGGACGTAGGGGGGGGCAGATGAGAAGTACGTGTGAAAAAGGGTGTTTCTTTCCCACCATGGGAAGGGTCTGTGGAAGAACTGTGTCCCCTCCTCAGAAAATTTTTTGATTTTTTTGTGTGGAAATGAAACGTTTTGGTGCATTTTGGCGCTATTTTGAGTTGAGTAACTGAGTAGGCTATGTACGGGTCAGCAGCAATCAAAATTAACAATACCTGTCTTTATTTGATCAGTGTATTACGTTTATTTCGTGTATTTTAGGCGTACGGACAGTCGAAACGTGCGCCATTCACCTTTCTATCTTTTAGAACACTTTGTTTAGTATTTCTTGTCTTGTGTTGTTATTGTTACTGTATCGTTGTTCTGCGAAATTGACGATGACCATAATCGTTTTATGCTGTGTAACGTTGTGAGAAATTAGATGTTAAGTATCATTATCGTAAAGATAGCCTCGTTTACGAAATAATAATTGTCGAGTTCGCCGTATCGTCTTAATAACTTTTCGGTGACCGTTGAACGACGATGATAAATTTTCCCAAGCACGTCGTCGTGTTGTTGCATGATACGATAAGGATTTGCACTCGAAAACCACCACAGACAACCTGCCAGTTTAATTTAGTAGCTTATACGCTAAAAAGAAGTTTTGAAATGTTATAAATGGAAATGAAATAAGAAAAAACTGAAACACAAATAAGCTTATAATTTAAAATATCATCATATGCATGTATGTACTCGTATTCTGTATCGTTGGTGATCAAATCGTTGCAGGTGACGCCCGATCAGTGCATCCATTCGCCCGGTCCACTGGAACTGTTCACAGATCTACATGAGAGGCACTGTTTGATCGTCGGCCAGGGCAAAGTCATGGACATTGCCGACGAGTATCCTTCAGTAATTAGTTGCAATGAACGCACAGTTTAACGCCGTAAAGTAGCAATTTTGCTGCCGAGTTTTTGACATCATCTGTAACGAAACAACATATAGGCTAGACCTCAGTTGTAGGCTTAACTATTAAGTTATCTCACAAGCCAGCGAACTTAGTACTAGCCTACTGTGCGTTGCAGTATTCTAAGCATAAAGTGTAGAATACTGCAATGTGTGGCTGCCAGTTCAATAACAGAAAAAATTTTGATGCAAGCAACTAATCTAAGTTAAGGGCAGATATAAAACCGCAAAAAAAGTCAAAATAGTAATTGGTGACTGTAATTATTTTGCATGATTTGTCTTAACTGCTGTTCAGCCTTGGCTTTAAGAACGTCTGCACTGTCGAAGAGATTGCTGACGCATTTCCACTGCTCGACATGGTGGACCACGACAACCGGCGAAAAATCGTGAGTTCTTGGTTTCATTTTTCAAGTCACTTTTGTTATCGACGTCCATCTGCATTTTTGTGCGCCCTAATTTTTTGTGATATTTTTGAGTTATATAAATTAATTATTACTTAGCTTACATACATTTAGTGCTCAGTGTTTTGGCTATTAATTTGCAGTTCAGGTAGTAGCCTATATGTGAATGTTGTTTGGCTGTATGGTGCAGGCAACACAAGGATACGTCGAGAAAGAGTTTCCAAGAGTAGAAGGTAAGATTTTTTGGACTTTTCTAAACTTTTTGCAGCTATAGGGCTAGCGGTGTATTTCGTTCAGCCGATGAACTTCAATTGTTACAACTTTTCGCTGTTAAAGACTCCTTTTCTTGTTACCGTTAGTTGTTCAATCTTAGTAAATATAACGATAATAATTTATTTTACCTATTCGCACAATGGGCCCTGGAGTCATGGCAAAGAATAGTTTGGAGGGAGACATGGTCAGAGAAAGATGAGCTATCAATTAATCAATTAATCCAAGATTTTTCAACTGCTAAGTCCACTAGATCTAGGATATAGATGAATGCATAGAGAAGATGTTGATGATGGTTGCAGCTATCATCCTGCTGGGTGAGCCAAAGCGCTGGGAGTCCGCTTTGCAGATTCTAGTGGACGTTCTGCGCTCGGACGGACGTCCAAACCAGCCGCCGACCTTACCCTCGGGTCGACAGATTCCAGTCATTGCATGCAACATGGACCTACAGTTCCAACACAGCGCCCCAATGCCAAGGTAACAACTCCAATATCGTCATTTGTTATTCTAAATCGTGTAGCTATTGATAACGATTGACATCTGATTTGCCTACGTATAGACGAAATTGGAATAAACTAGGGCTTGTACAGTTTTTTTTAGTTTTTTAAAGTTTTTTATGTTTACTGTGTGTGACTGCCTTGTGTGTGTTTTGTGCTCCTTGTGCCTAATGCACATAGGCCTCAGTGACAAATTGGTTGATTTAAATGTTAAATCGCGGTCACCCACGTGCTGCGCTATCTCTGCCGTTATGTTTGGAGTGGTGCATGGCCATTAGCCAAACAAGCGACAATTTAAGCCAAGATATAGGCACACACTGCACACACTGCCACCGTAAGTCTACGTCTAGATGACATTCGAATAAGTGTGCGTTAAATCGCTAAAGCGTTTAAGTCCATTTAACGCTTACTTTTTTCAACAGCAAAAAAATTGCAATGTGCAAAATAAGTAAAATATTGTGTATACTCAATGTTAACTGTAATAAAGCCAGTACTGGCATGTACAGTTGCCTAATCCTCTGTCATTTATGTTGTCACCAGATACGGTCACGGCGCATTCTTGGTGTGTCTGGAAGCACTTTTCAAGGTTAGCAACTTAACATAATTTCTATTAGGCCTACTGTAACGTTCTGCAAAACCTTCTGATTTGTCCATTATGAATCCTGCTTCCAAATCTAAAATCTCTTTTCTGCTTTGTTTCACGCAGGAGACATAAATGTTTATAAGCTATTCATTAGTTTTGCAACACAGATTATGTCAAAACGTGTCTTTGAATTTTTCGTTTTCGAACGATGGGCCTACTAGGCTAGTGTCAGTGAATTCTATGCTAAGAGGAAAGTGCAGTGAGAAATTGCTGTCATGTCGTATTGCGTGACTGTAGAAAGTAACCGGTCGCGAGCTGCAGTACACGGCACTCATCGGCAAACCAAGTGAAATCACTTACCGCTATGCCGAGCACGTTCTGACGTCGCAATCGCACAAACTCGGCTTTGACGCGCCCATCAGAACCATGTACTTAATCGGGTAGGCAGCTGCTTCTATACGCTGATAATAATGCTAGTTCTCGGCTCCTTTAGATTTCGTAGGTCTAACTTTCGTAGGGCTTTTAGAGCTTTTTTGGCATTTTTGGTTCGTTTGGCTGCAGTAGGTCTAGTCAATTGTTGTTTGTGTAGGCCTACGTTTAAGCCTACATATTCTGTATCCTGTTACCTGTGAATGTCATGCACGACATTACTCGCAAGAGGATATGTGCATTATTGGAAAAGAAGAATTGTAAACCTAGAGTTATAGGAACATGCCAAATTCTACATGTTTGCTAGTGATGGTCACAATTTTGGTGCATATTTTAATTATTTTTTTTATGTATGTAGGCCTATTATTTGATATTATTTATGTTTGCATAGGCTACGTTCAAAACTGCAAGACAGTCGACTGAGAAATAAAGCAGAAGATATAACCATGTTTTTCTAAATCCAAACCTACTTGGGCTTTATCCTTTCTCCTGTCTTTCATAGAAGCCTAAACTCACTGAGATGAAGAAGCCAGCTACATCACTGTAGCGAAAGACTGCTTACGTTACGATCATAGATGTTAAAAACATTGATTTGCAAAACATGCATAAAAACATTAAACTGCAGAATGCAGATGTGTCCAATCGCTACTTTTTCGCCATTATACATGCAAAAAATATCTAACTCAGATAATTAAAAACAAAAACCTACCATTTGTAAAGACTAAAAACCGGAATGTACTGAATGTGCCGATCAAAAACAGCTGAACGAAATTTGCTCATGAGACATAAATCATATTTGTAATTTTGTACGTCTATGTTTTAACAAGAACAAAAAAACACAACATTATAAAGCACACAAACATTTTACACATAAAAAAACAAATAATTAAAAAAACATTAACAAAATTTTAAAACATGAAAAAACATAAAAACATGTTTTTTCAAACTTTTATAAAAAAAACATAAGAAATGTTTTTACATCTATGGTTACGATCACGGAATGACATTTTGCGACATCTGGGCCTCTTATTTTCATCAGTCTGTAGCTGCTGCGTGGCGTCAACTAGCGAACAGCGATGTATGATTATTATTGCATTGTGCGCGTTGTTGACTACAGGGACACGCCGGACAGCGACATCGCCGGCACGAATCTGTACCAGCAGTACGTCGACCGGATGGCGCCCATCAGGGTCCGCAACCAGCTGGAAAACCTGGTGGGCGAAGAGCCGAGCAAGGAGCTCGAGGACTGCTATGACGCCGAGCTACCGGCCAGTCGCAAGGTGCCCGTCTCGGCCACCTTCCACCGGCAGACCGTCGACACCGCCATTCCGATCCTGGTGCGGACTGGCGTCTATCGCGACCCGGTGCCCAGTTCCTCATCCGAGACCAATTGCTACGACATCCGCGGCTCGTTGTCGACGTCGTCGTCCGTCGCTTCGTTCACCGGCGGCGACGAAGACGATTATAGCAGCGACGAGTCGGTCGAGT
>Ga0209367_1011612_pt1 | contig 11649 bp, 7 predicted proteins | sample WorMetLIZISLAND2_FD_187412 | JGI IMG/M metagenome (GOLD analysis project Ga0209367, IMG submission 187412) | Marine gutless worms symbiont microbial communities from Max Planck institute for Marine Microbiology, Germany - Olavius geniculatus... ... | reverse complement strand
AGGGAAGGCTGCACTCTGTAGCTCCAAGATTGGTTTTCCGCAAAGTTATAGACTACACATCTATTATACTAACCCTTTAATTAACTGATCTGGTCGATGTGACACAGTTGTTTATTGAAGGGGTAACATGGGAAATGCAGTTCCCCTAATTTGTTTTGTGAGGGAATGAAAATACAAAACTTTGTGTCATAGGATGCAGTTTTCAGGGTGCAATAAATGCTGTATAATAGGGCCTACGTTTGTGGTCTGGGCTCCACCTCTGACCCTGTTGGGGGAGCTTACAGCACCCCAAGACCTCTAAACTGGATTACAAAGGCCTACTTCTGAGGGGAGGGGAGGGAAAGGGAGGTATGACATTCTCTTGGAAACAAAACTTTGGCACTGCATCACTGGCGTGACGATATATTCATGTTCAGTTACACTGGAGGACATACAGAAACTACGCAAGCGGTTTAAAAAGTTTGATTCGGGTAACTCTAGATTAGTCAGTGTCACGGAGTTCATAACTGTTCTTTACTTTACAGTTTACCATTCCAGACGTAGTGCTACTATTGTCAGTGGTGTGGTGATACATGTTTAGTCACAGCGGAGGAGATTGAAAGACTCAGCAGGCGTTTCCGCAAGCTGGATCTGGATAACTCTGGTTCAATCAGTGTTACGGAATTCAAAACTGTTCTCCCGGAATTGGCTGATAATCCGCTGGTGTCACGTGTCATTGCAATCTTCGACAGTGATGGCAATGGAGAACTCGACTTCCAGGGTTTGTTAGTCTTTATACCACTCTAGATATTGTACTACGTAAAGAAGGCTTTAGTTTATATCACCCTAGACGTAGAGCTAGGGTTGTGTGGCCGAGAACTTGCTGGTGTCACATGTCATTGCAAACTTTGGATGGAAATGGCAAACTCGACTTCTGGGGTTTGTTGTCTTTACATTGTATATTACCATGGCAGTCAGTGTGCTAGGGTGGGCTTTAGTTTATACGGTATTCTGTGCATAGTGCTAAGGCGAGCAGGGTTCAGTGGGCGATAGCCCTGTAGCATTTTTGACACCAATGGCAGTAGTATTATAATGAGAGTTCGGTGCCTTGACCTAGATTGTGTTACTGAGCTTTCAATGTAATATTTACTGAGGAAAACAGCGAACATGAGTTTTTATCTCATGCCAGTGATGCTAAACCGTAAACGAGGCTACACTTTTGAGGCCAAAGCCAAGGCCTAAACCACAAGGGCAAGGCCAAGATCAAGGCCAGAAATATGAACGTGATCGAAATGGAAGATGTTGAAAGTGACGCAGTGAGTGAGTGAGTAGTTTCTTAACGGCACAGTGACACATTAACAAGACCAAGGCACTAAGACCAAGGATAGGAAATTGCAGGATGAGAATGTGATTTTCTGTCTGGAGATCTGCTACTGGTCTTACTACGACTGCTACTACTACTAATAGCTTGATATCTGTGTATTGTATGGCTCATACAGAGTTCATTCAGGGTATCTCAATATTCAGCGTGCGAGGCGACAATCAGGACAAACTCATGTGTTAGTATATACACGATATGTGTTATATAGTTCTCATATTACTCACTTCTCAATGAATTACAACATCGTTTTCAGACATTGTTTTATCCTTGCATACTTTAATGGGAAGGAGGTATGTCTTCCCAACAAAAAACACTAAAGGGGAAACTCCTTCTATCGTTATGCAATGCGAACAAATTGCTGCTTCAAGTGTACCAGCTTTTAGCATTTAGTAGCAATTTGGCTTAGTCGGTAACATCGTCGTTAGTTGCGTCAACAAAGTTCATCAATGCTAGACTTGGTTAGTACTTGGATGGGTGGCCGTTTGCAGACTTGTAGATTGTACACTTCTCAGTATGTAACCAGCCACCCTGGTCAACTCAGCCTGGCCATTACTTTGTGGGGAGGCACAGCGAGTACCACAGAAACCTGGGGTGTAAACAGGCACACCGAGTGTTGCACTAGCTTCGTATCTATGGTCACCTCACAGTGTAAGCTGGTGTCTGGCTGAGTTCTAAGAAAATGGAGATCAGTGCCACTCTATGGGTCCTATGTAGGGACAATAGAAAATCACGGTGACACAGAAATCATGGAAACTGTGATTTTCACCAAATGCCGTGTTTTTGCCAAAATGCCATGTTTTGCCGTGTTTTTAGCGAAAATGTTGTTTTTTTTGCATTTTCTACAAGAACGTTTGGTTTTTAATCAGCATACTTAAAGTTTATCGTATGATTTTAAGTTTTTAACACAAGAATATTTTGTCTTGTCTTTGCTACCAAAGTCCATGTGCTTTGTTACTTTCTACCTTAATATGTGAGCGAGACGTCATTGTAAAAATATGCATTTTAATGCTCTGCAGTGACAAAATTTCCCAGAAAAACCTTCCTTTGCATGTATTGATGGTCGTCAGTGCTAGATGTTGAGTTTTATAAACTGTATAATAGTCTTCGGGCTTGTGATTTGATGCCGTTTTTTTGCCATGATTTTCTACTGTCCCTAGTCTTTTGGCTCAGGGAGAAGAAGCATACATACTGAGTGCTGAAAATGCTCAAAACCTTTTGTGCAGTCAGAGTTGTGCCCCCAAACATTACTGCAGAAGGGGGGGCTTATGACGTACTGTGGCCCTTAGCTGTAGAGGAAAGGGTTTGTTGCTTTTTTCTATGAAACCCTCTACATTTTCCACTCCACTCTCAATCTTTCAGCTCTTTGGATTAGACATTTGGGCTTGCACCACCCCCCCAACTTTGTCACTTTCTTTCAAACTATTTCAGACTGCACAACAAGCTTTTACTACTACTACTACTGATACTACTACTACTACTACAGTACTACTACAGCGTTGCTGTTGTTGTAGTTGCGTTCAAGGTGTATGACATTGACAACGACGGCTACATATCCAACTCCGAACTGTTCCATACACTGAAGCTGATGGTCGGATCCAATCTAAAGGACACAGAGCTTCAGCAGATTGTGGACAAGTCGATCCAGGCCGGGGACAGGGACAATGATGGAAAACTGAACTTTCAGGAGTTCTGTGCTGTAAGTAGTAGTAGTAGTAGTAGTAGTAGTAGTAGTAGTGGTATAGTTATAGTAATAGTTGTAGATGGTACAGGCTGGAGACAGGGACGACAATGGAATACTTTCTTTCCAGGAGTTTTGTGCCGTAAGTAGCTGCAGTACCGTAAAACTTTGTAATACAAGCTAGGGGTCTGAGTCTGATGTTTTAATAAAAGCCGGGTCCCTAACATAAGCCGGGTCACCAATATAAGCTGGACATTCAAGTAGTAGTAGCTGTTGTTGTTGTCAGTGTAGTAGTAGTGGTAGTAGTAGTAGTAATAGTGGTTTGCACGTGCAGTAGTAGTATACACTCACTCTAAATCGTACTGTAACCCTAGTATTGCACACACTGTCTATAGAAAAAGCATACTACCCTGGTATGGCAGGTTGACAATGTTTTAATAGAAGTCAGGTCTCTAATACAAGCTGGAGGTCTAATTCAAATGTTATGATAGAAGCTGGGAGTACTGTAACAGTTGGCAGAAGTGTAGTCCACAGTTTTTACTTTCAGGCGCTGAAAGATTTGTGTTGATGCTCATGTAGTTCCGTTGTTAGGAGGCTTTAACAAAGTGTCGGGTTGTCAGAACCGGCATTTTTTTATTTTAGTAATTTTCACTGCCATGTCTTTGACACTTTAGAGTTGAAGCCACGATTATATTACAGTATCACAAAATGCCATGAAACAGTTCTGCAGTGACTTTAAAATGCTTGATCCTGAATAACAATTTCAGGCTAAAATCTGCTTCCAATTTTCCATCATAGGTTTGACTAGATTTTTCTGGCTTGCTTTCGTAGACAACTGTGCAAAAATGAATGAAGATGTTTGGATACAAAAAATGTTCATCAGGGTTCTAGTTTCCAGCAGTATAAGGTTAACGCAGATATCTTGCATGAAGAGGTATCGGTTGTCAGTGGCGTGTGGAAAGCGACTAGTGTTTATTACCATGTCTTGCGAACGTTTAAAAATTAGGCTAAAATTGTCGTAGAAGCTTGTAGGCAGGCCTGCAACAGAATTATTCAGCATTGGCACTCTAGTTTATGCCGCTGTCGCACGTTTCTTGAGCATCAGTTTAAACTTGTTGTTTATTAATCTTCAATAATCCATTGATTTATTTATCTATTTGTTTGTTTATTGTCCAACTGATTGATTAATTGATGGATTGGATGGATCTATCTGTTGGCTGGCTGTAACTATATGTACAGATGATCGTTGGCCTGGACATAGCAAAGAAGATGAAGATTGACGTCTAATTAACCCCCTTTTCCTACAGTGGTGTAGCCAAAAGAGCCAAGCGGGCTAAGTCCTCCTTCGTCCAAACATTCGGACAAAACATAGGAATTCGTTGAAATTTTCTGCACTAAGTGTGCCGATTTGGTCAGCTGATTCTCGGGAAAATAATTAAAGTGTTGCCATCAGACCGATATCACATTTAAAAGCTACAACGCACCAAATTTGATTTCGGCTGGGGCTTTGTCCCAGACTCCGCTGGGGAAGATTACAATGCTCCCCCAGATCCCCTTGCTGGATTTCAGGGGTTCCATACTTTTAAGGAGAGGGGGAGCCAAGAATATCTGAAAAGAAGATAAAGGGAAAGGAAAGGGAGGGTAAAAAGGGAAAAGAAGAACGGAAGGGAACGGGAAGAGATGAAAGGGGGGAAGCAAAAGGGTGGGAAAAGGAGGCAAGCTTCCCCCCTTCCAAAATTCACATTTTTGGCTATGCCACTGCCCTCCTATAGGCCTACATGTACAGTCAGTCAGTGTCTCAACCAGCAACTATCAACACCTTCCGCTAACCAGCCAACATATAGACATAACTGTAAAACTGTATAGACATAGATGTTAAAAATAACGTTCTTTAACGTTTTTTAACGTTTTTTCGCAACATTTTTCGCAACGTTTTTTCGCAACGTTTACAAAAATTTTCTCAGTAACATTGAGAAGCACTTTTGAAGCCAGGGAAAAGAAAAGCGGTGGTAGTTTACTTAATTAGTCTGGTGTTACTGGGTCTTATGACCACAGAGTCGATTGAAATTGAGTTGAATAACGTTTTCTCTCTCTCTTTATTTTCAGCCAGCCTATACTGCACCTACAGCATTAGGCATTAGGCAAACGATTGAACAAAATGGTTAACGTTTTTATTTAACGTTTTTAATTGTTTTTTTTTAAATTATTTTTTTCCACATTTTTTTACGTTTTTAACGTTTTTTTGTCTAATACGTTTTTACATCTATGGTGAATACTGGGTGACTTCACTTTTTGCGCCGTCCATACGTTCATAGGGAGGCTGTTTTTTCTCAGTTTTTCTACTTTATTTATATTTTGTATTTTTTTCCACTTTTCCTTTAAAACTGGACATCAAAACAAAATTCAAAATTAGGGAAAACAACCCTTACTTGAAAGTAATTAAGGCAAAATTTTAGCAAGGTCCTTTGAGGGGCACTTTGTTACATAAATTTATTGTGACATGGCGAATCAGCATCGTGAACTAAAGGGGATGTCAGACGAACGACAAATCGGCCGATTTTATCTGCAGACAAAATCGCCGGACAAAAATCTGTTGTGTGTCATGCAAAAATTACTCGATCACCCGATTTTGTCGGGCGACTTTTTGTATATCAGACAAAAAATTTTGTTTATGTTGCCATGGTGATTGTTTACACGGAAGATGAATATTTATTTTAGTTATTTATAGTGTTTATTATTATTTTCGTTCATTAGATGCAGAAAAAAGTGATGCAAGTATTATTTTGCGATCTGCATTCGGCTGTTGTGCCAGCTGATAACGTATGAAGTAGCAAACGAAAATATCGGCCGTGTGTCATGGTTCACCGATTTTGTCGTCAGATTTTGTCGGGCAACTAAACCACGCCCACAAAAGTCGGCCGACTTTGTCGTTCGTCTGACATCCCCTTAAGACTCCCCTAATCGGACTTTAGGTGCCGGGCAGGCTTACGTTGGGCCCTGTCCCAAATTTCTAGTTGACTTAGACTGTCAGTGAGTCATTTCGCTGAGCTGAAGTTTGGTCGGTCGAAATGCATAAGTTGCAAAAGGGAGTGATTTTGCTGAGCCTTTCACTGAGTGTTGTTTAGTTATGCATGCGTTGGTCATTTTACTACACATTGTACTTTCTTATAATTACTGACAGTGGGGTCATGGCAGGGGGGAGATAGGCGAGAGAAGGGGAGGGCAGTTTTTTTATCTGCTTTTGTCTAAATTTTGCCTGTTGGAAATTTTTCAATGTTTGTAAAAAATTTTCTTACAGAAATACATAATATGTGGCTTGAAATAGACCATTGGAAAGAAATTTAGTGGCTGGCAACATTGAAATTTGAGGCATCTTTATTTCTTCTGCGAAATTTACTGCTGTCTGCTAGTAGAATAAAAAAAGAAATATCGCTTTTCGCTTCAACTGTTTAATGCAGTATAGCCCAAATACTAATTAATGCACTTTCTAAATGGGGAAACTTGCGTTTAAAATGCGACTCAGTTTTAGACTGATGCCCGTTCAAATAATGATGTGATCGTTATGGAGCTTAGTTGGCAAAATCTGTCTGTTTTTGCAAATTAAGGTAAATATCGGGAAATTAATTACATATCAGCTGTCACGAAAATATGGATGAATATTTTGGGAGAATGGGCAACATTTGTTGATGATTCTAGGCATGTTATGTCTGGCATAACAGATACATGTATGCCAGTGTTCATATTTTAGCTTGCATAGATTATTTTTAGTTTTCATTATTGTTAACTTAGCATACATACTGTTAATTAGCACGATATATAATTTTGATGGTGCATGTTTGCATTTTTATACTGTTATTACGTATTATAATTGCTATGTATTTGACAATGGTACAACTGTTATACACCGTGGTCCATATAAAGAGGTGTCACTTTTATTTTATGAATAGCTCCGTGCAGCACTGGCTGATTTTGATAATTTTCGGCATGCAACACCAGGAAGAAACTCGATGTAAATGACTCTACTTTTGGCCACCTCATTTTAATACTGTTGCTACACTACCTTGTGAAATGCAGGTTGTTGAGCCTGCTGTTTGCAAGTGGTGTCAACGTTTGCCGCTCGCATTCGCGCTGGAGGAGGACATTTTGAGCAGATGCTGTAATAAAGAGGATGTGATGTGATACCTGTGACTTTTTGAGGTATCAATAGTTGCCAATCGTGTTTGTCACTTTTCAGTTAATCATTCCTGAGCCGACGCGTGCACTATCTAGTATGAATAATTTACTGTCGTTGCCGTATCTATCACCCTTTCTGAGATGGCCAGTTGGGCTAATATTAGCTTGGAACTTTCCATTAAAAATTGCGGTTAAACCACTGCCGACGGAGACATGATTACTATTGACAGCCTATAGGAAGTTGCCACCACCTTATCTGATAGTACCATCGCCGATCTTTCACGACTTACCGTTTAACCACAATACCACACTATTGGCATTCCATAAAGCGATATATAAGCCCTATATTATGACCCTTCAAGGTCATCTATAAAGTCATCGATTTTTTTTGTCATTTGAAAGCCAATATGCGACTTTTATCAGTGATCAATAGTAACTTAGACCCTCTCTCGCACCGTTTAGCCACAATACATCCGTTGCAGACGGACGAAAGACGGAAGACAACCAACATTGCAACCATGCCTTTATACTTAAGTACGGTCAGCTAAAAACTTTGTAGGGGCACTTATTTTTCCCACTTCGAGTCTTTCAACAAACACGTCAGTAATCGGTACGTTCCGTCAATTGCGTTCATTGTGTCATGTCCGCTGCGAACTTGCGTTGAGTGGAACGTTTGAAAACCGCGCTTGGAGAAATGTCATTACTCATTAGATTTTTTTTACTTATTTACGTTACTGGGGCCATTGCGGTTTACAGGCAGACCTCGGATAATCGATTTAGAACGTAAATAGAAGTGCGTTATGTTCGTAAATATGTTTTTCTGATCGCAAAACGCGAATTTTGCGATGCAGACAATTTTGTTCCAGATGCATTGGTGCACGGCGCATGCTGCCAGACATTCCGCGCCGACTTTTGCTGTTTTAACTTTCTGATATTATTGATTCGATTCGGGTCTCGGTGCCGTGGACACAAGTTATAGCGTAGTAGTCAAAATGGATGAGAACGACTCTATGGACATCGATGCTGAGAATCTGTGCTCTTTGGGGGGCAAGGACTGTTCGCAGTATCTGCGCTCGAACTTTGGCTCGGTGACCGGCAACAACGGATTCAACCGAACCACGCCCAGCTTGGACCAGTGTAAACCCGGTGCCGTCAAGAAGCTTGTCATCAAAAACTTGAAAGGTGAGGTCCCACGTTCGGTTTATCACAGTTTCCATGATGCATCGGTCAGTGCAGGAGTTTTGGTTCCATTTCATATGCATGATGGGAATTGTGAGATTGTGATCGCCATATCCGCCGATATCGTACACTTAGTTGCCTCATTTCCCATCATGCATCTAAAACGGTACCAAAACTAGTTCAGATCGATGCATTGTCGGAATTCTGATGAACCAAATTCCAACTGGGGAGGAAATCTATGCCTTTTAAAAGATCCAGCCTGCAATGTGGAGCCATCGGTGACCGGTGTGACAAAACACCGTACCGACCGCACCGGCAGCAAATTATGGCAAATTAGACGCTAGGGCAAATGTTAGGGCTAAGGTTAGGGTTAGGGTTAGGTATAGGATTAGGATTAGGATCAGGGTTAAGGTTAGGGTTAGTGTTAATGCGGTAATTTGTTGTCGGTGCGGTGTATAGTTGTTTTCTACAATATTTTTGGTCATTACATTTTAAAATTTCATTTTTAGCATTGTTGATCTGTCGTTTTTCTGCTCTTTTTTTGCTCGTAAGTCGCTCATTCGGCGCAATGTGTGACGTTGGTGAATCTTAGTCTCAGCCATAGGCGTCCATTTCATTTTTAAATTGGAGCTTACTTTTCCATAAGTTGAGAATTTTTTGACTTAATATGTTGCCATGGGACCACAGAATTATATTATCTGCCTGGATGCTGTGTAGACACATAGCTAGATCTTTTGGAAAATAAACGAAGCAAAGACGTGTTGGATAAAGAAGAAAAAAAAGGGGGCCAAAAAGTACAGAAGAGAGGGTAGTTGTTTTTTTTTGTCACTGGGGGATGGATTGATCTTAACGTTTAAACTCTACTATATGTCCCCATCATAAGCGATCACTCAGCTTGTGTAATCTAATAATTGGTTGGCAGAACGAGTTCCAGCAAAAGCTGCATCATGAACAGGTACACCATGCGATGCACTAGCCCATCCTTTATCCATTGTTTCACAGTGTGAGCTGGTGTATGGCTGAAGAGTAGGGAATCAGAGATCAGTACCATCCACCATCCTATGGGTTTTGTGCTTCGGAAAGGACTTTACATTGTGCGATGTTGTAAGTAAGTAAGTAAGTAAGTTATGGTTTTTCTGTGTTGATCAGATAAGCCGAAGCTTCCAGAGAATTTCCAGCAGGACACTTGGCAGAAACTGCAAGAGGCCATCGAAGCTATACACAAAAGTCACTCCATCAAGTCAAGCTTAGAAGAATTATACAAGGTCAGTGCATACCTTTTTTAGCTAGAACTGTTTCACTTCTACTATCTTAAATTACATATGCCCATCTCCCTCTCTCTGGGCCATTGACAGACTGCTAAGTCTGTGATGTATAACATATGGCCAGTGTGACACCAGCTGCAGTCTGCAAAGCTTTACTGCCTCTTGGCCGGTACCAGATTATACTGCTTGGTGACAGAGTCAGAACAACTTGTCTAGAGTTGATACTTGGTAGCGGACCAGATGGAAGTCAAACCCATGACCTCTTGATTGCTAGTCTGATGCCATTGTGTTACGCCAGTGAGCCGTGCACTCCATTCTTGCATGTAGTTCACTCATATATATGTTCATAGGTCTGTTTTTGTATACAAAGGGCAATGGAGAACCGATGTAATTAGATATGATGTTAATGCAGCCATGTGTGTGTTTGTAGATGTGTTTGTTTGCATGTACGAGGGCCATCCCAGAAGTTTCCGGCCTCAACATATTAGACAACAATATTTTTCACAGTCTGTATATTGGTGAAACGCACATTCTTTACTGATTCATATGAGTATGCTGCATATTTGACGTTGTCGTAATTTATGACGTAATAGAGCCCACTGAACCGAAACGATTTAAAGTGCTTGCGCAAACAGCGTAAACTCAGGCTCACTAATACCGTGGCAATTTTCCGGTCTTTAGCTGGATTTGTATAAGTGGCACCAAATAGCATCTGATTTTGTGAAAACCCTTACAACTAAGCTTATAAATCTTTCATTTGAATCCAAGAATATAGGATAGCTTAAATCTGCATGGATCGCAAATAACAGCATGTCATGAATGACCTGTGGCTGTTTGCGTTGACACTAGGAATTGTCTCTATTTAATGCTCTGTGACATCATAAATTACAATGATGTCATATATGCAGCTCACTTACATGAGTCAGTACAGAATGCACGTTTCACTGATGAATAAATTGTGGAAAATATTGAACTAAAATGTCGATGCTGGATGCTGGAAACTTTTGGGATGGCTCTTGTGAGTCCATCTGTCTTTATCTAGTCAATAGTCTCTCTGTCTGTCTGTCTGTCTGTCTGTGCTAGATGGTGGTGAATCCGTGTCTGTCTATGTGTATGTATTGTATGTCTGTCTGTCTGTCTGTGCAGATGGTTGAGAACTTGTGTAGTCATAAGATGTCGGCCCAGTTGTACAGTCAGCTTAAAGTTGTCTGTGAAAGTCACGTCAGCTCCTGTGTACACCAGTTCCTCTCATATCCTTTACTCATCATCAAAATCATTATAAGCAATACAGAGCGGCTTATTATGCCTCAAGTAACACGGGTTGGAGGCATGGCGTAGCGGTAACGCGTTGTGTCCGATCAACGAAGTTACTCTACGCCGGGCCAGGTTAGTACTTGGATGGGTGATTGCCTGTGGGCATTTCAATCATATCAGTATGTAACTAGTCATCTAGGTCAACTCAACTTTCTATCCCTCTGGGGTAGATAAATCGAGTACTAGCCTATCTGGCTGAGATGCGCTATAACAGTCTCTGCTGTTGCGTGTAAAAAGTCATGGCTTTGGCCTTGACAAGTCTGGCCTTGGCCTTGGACTTGGCCTTTAGTCACTTGTAGTGGATGTGCAAAAATCACAAAAGGTGATATTATTCAGCAGCACATTGGCACACAGTGAATGCGATGTAGGCGATGTCACTTCTTGTGATTTTTGCTGTTTTTGATGTGCTAGTCCTTGAATCTTGCCATTAACAAGTGCATAAACTGATGCTTTGTACATTTATTTTGAGACTGTGTGGTTCAACTGGTTTCTGACAAACTGTGACAGCTTGGCTGGCAGCGTTTTGAAGAACCCAGAGCGTCTACACTGTGTCTAAAAAAAACCGGACCCCTGCTACCTTTTGCAATAACTCCAACAGTCCTGGTTCAATAGCAATAGATTTTGACAAAAATAATCGTTAGAGAATCAGCACTTAATAGCATGTGTTACTTTGCGAGAAA
>Ga0209367_1011610_pt1 | contig 11652 bp, 5 predicted proteins | sample WorMetLIZISLAND2_FD_187412 | JGI IMG/M metagenome (GOLD analysis project Ga0209367, IMG submission 187412) | Marine gutless worms symbiont microbial communities from Max Planck institute for Marine Microbiology, Germany - Olavius geniculatus... ... | reverse complement strand
AACCATCAGTTATCCGAAAATCGATTTTCAAAGGCGATTTCCCAGCATACACTGGAACTCTCCTTATTACCCTACTGCCAGGTGTGTTTTCATCAGTTTTCTGATAAAGAATAAAGATATTGATAAAATTTTTCGTACAAGCCCAAAAACCAAAATTGAGTGGAAGGGCGCAGTGATTTGAACCCTGTAGCTGCTACCGACACCTGTCGTATGAATAATTACCAAGCTTATAGGCGATAGACAACACTATGGGAAAATTACGGCATCTATTTACGATAAAACGGTTTGGCTGCGCCACCGCCCCTGCTGCTGAGGCTGAACGACACGGATGACGAAGGTGAAGACTTTGCGTCTGCCAGCTGTGAACTTCTTGCGTCGCTGATTGGCTGACAGCTGAAGACGGCGACACCTACCGAATTGCGACGTCGCAAATCGTAACTGTTTGCTCCTGAGACTGATAACATCATGAATACAGAGCTTCTAAGCAAGTATGGACTAACAGCTGCTGATCGTTTCGCGTTGCAGTAATTAATTATAAACTACCCGTAGTTGATAATAGCGCACGTCCTTTCTTCGTGAAACCAGATGCTGTTCGCTGTAGCAGAAGAACAATCGTACGCTCTACAGACGGCAGCAACCGGCTTAGAGGGACACTGCAGCAGTCTGCATCGCTCAAGATTGATAGGATGATGTTACAAGATGCCTCCTACGGTACATCGTGCCCACTGACTCACGGTGTCCGGTAAGACACAATCATTAGTAGGCCTAGGCCTATGTATTATAGATGGGCCTACACACCGATACATTGTTTACTATGGATCCGTGTGGTCTGAAATAAATAAATTGATTGATTTGATTTGATTGCCGCAATAAATCTACATGCCTATCGGATATCGAATTATCGATAGGGCCTACTTAATATTATTCTGACAATGTAAAATATAGGGCTTATCTATAGATAGTCCGATTTGAATAAACGACCAATTAATTGATTGATTAATGGGTTGATTCGATTTGGATACAATAACTGAATTATATAAATATTAGATACTTTGTACAGTGTTCTTTAAAGGTAGTTCTATCGCAAAATTTTCAGAGAATCTTTCGGTGAAAGAATTTTAAAAATTTGTTCAGAATTGACAGTTATCAATATGAGTTTGGCGCATCATTTTTGGGAACACTGTGTGCAATGTAGATGCATGTATTTTAGATACTGTCCAGCACTGTTGACTGGCCAGGCGGTCTGTCAGAGACCGGTAGACAGTCATGCAACGATGAGTCGAGGACAAAGAATAAGAAGTTCTGAGCACAGCACGACAGCAACGAGCAACAATTTCGTCAGTCAAACAGCAGCAGTCATCTGTACCTGTACATCACCATCGTCATCAGCAGCAGCAGCAGCTGCGTCACTAGTCCTCGAGTCTCGCAGCCCTCCGTCGCAACGTCAGACAACTCGCCGCACGTCGTCGTTGACGAGTTTCTTCGTGGAGGACATTCTCCGGCCAAACTTCGGTGTGCGTCGTCGTCATCACGAGCCGTGGCCGCCGTCAGATAACAACAGCGAAAGGTCGGATGCAGGTGATCCGTGCTCGCTGCAGTTGATCATCGATGCCCAACAGTCATCATCGTCATCATCATCATCATCAGCAGCAGCAGCAACGACGAGCAACTGTACAGCGTTGACGACGTCTAACAGGTAGCCGATCAAAATGATATACAATAATGTCGTGCTAATATTGGTCAATAGTCGTAGGCTACTGTAGGCCTATGCATTTAGTCAAACTCAAAAGCGTGTCCATGGTTTCTGTTTTCGTGACGATTAGTCATAAAGATTCGGGTCCGCCATTCCAAAAGACCGCCAAAACGTATTTATAAAACGCCAAACTAACTCTAACACTGATCGTAACCCCTAACATTAACCTTATCCCTAACCGTGGCGGCCTTTCTGAATGGCGGGCCGACACCGTCACGGCGTTATACGACAGCAATAATCACTGATGTATAAGTTAACGGGAGAATCCTGTTGTGCTCCCGTAGGCACTGACAGAATTTATGTAGGCCTATTAGTTTACAAAAGGGTTCAGTTTCTAAAACCGCTGGCTTCCATTTTTAATTTTCTAAATAGGCCCCGGCAGCAATGGTTAAAATAGGGCCTGGAGTCCCGGACTATACAAGGAGGCAGCAGAGTCGAGGAAATTAATAGCGTTGCAAAATTTCATAAATTCTTTGCTTTGTAGCAGTAGAAATCTGTTTAGTAGGCTGTATTCACTGCAGTTTGTCAATCATTTCTGCTATTTTTAGTTGTGCTGAACTGACAAGCCAAAGTGTGACTGTACAGTGTAGTGCATGATGAGGCGACTCAGTCCAAAACAACGATGATGGCGACGCCCTGCAGCGATGACTGGAAGCCTCAAGTCCTGCAGACCTTACCGGCCTGGATCTTCTGCACTCGATACTCTGATCGTCCGTCGTCAGGTAGATATAGACAGACGCAGATAAATGATTATCAGTTGCATCAGCTCTTCAGTTCGCACCATCTTTGATTTATCATCAGCATCGTCATCGTCATCATAAAGGGGTATAACGTGTATTGTACCTGGTGAACAGTGACGCACTATGCGGCCATCCACTGTCAGCGCTAGCGAACGATTGGAGTTGCAAATGCAATCACACAGCAGCGTCGTGGGTTAAGAAAGCAGGCGAAGCAGAAAGTCGCAATTATCTGACAGACAATGCAGATTTCCAATAGGATTCTGACGGACAAATGAAAATTTTCCACAGGGTGCTCAAAATTTCAATTTTGTCCCTGAATTTCAGTAAAATAGGGGGAAAGGTTCAGTCCCGAATTTTGCTTTTAGGACGAAAATTTTTCCACAGAAGTTTTCCAACAAACCAAAAATTGCCTTCCCCGACACCTTCCAACCACGGCGCCACTGCTCTTACATCACATTATCCTATCGTGTGACGACGACGATTATGACAATGTGCGTCTGTGTGTTGCGAGGCTGCAGACGAGGTCCTCGGAAGCTAGTTTCTGGCTGCACTCAGCACCGCCAGAGGTCGGACTACAGCGGTCATCAGCTAGCCGTGCTGACGACAGAATTCAGTGTCAGTCAGTACTTGACAGCCGAGCGTCGTGCATACCTCGCCAAGCGTCTCTCACTCACCGAGACACAGGTCAAAGTCTGGTACCAGAATCGACGCGCCAAGGTGAAACAGCAACAACGCGCTGCTTATTACTTTGGCAGTGAGACGATCCATGCGCCGTCTTTGACGCTGTATAATTCGCAGTAGCGTCGTGGCAGGGGTGCCAAGAGAGCAACTGCCGCCGTTTTCTAATTTTTTGGCTGCCGGAAAATTGTCGGATTTTTGTCGAAAAATTTTCGTCCAAAATGCAAAACTTTGCTCGGAAAAATTTAGGAGCAAAACTGAAATTTTGAGCAGCCATTATCTCCTGTGACAGAAATTTACAGTGTCTGCGGAATAATTACATCTACGTTTTCTGTCTACTTTTTTGATCTATCACGATGCCCCTGACGATCCGCGTACGATGCGTATTTGTATCGTATTATTAGGCGGAATCGATTCCGCCTATTCTTATTTTTCCGTAGCGTATCTTGTCTGTCCGTCGTCTGTCATGTTTGTGCATGCTGCTTAAACGGTTAAACCGTCGACAAATTTAGACGCCATTCAACTGATAGGGACCTCCACTTGCGGGGCGCATGTTCTAGATGGGCGCCAGAAGAACATTCGGGCGGGGGGAAGAAAAAATTTGGGAGTCAAACCCTCAGCCACAATATGCAATTGCAAATTGTGGCCAAACCCTCCGTCGTATGCAGCCACGTGGCAAATACAAACAAGCAGTTGGGTGGACTTGCCACAGCGATTACGCAATTTGCCAAATTACTTTGAGTCTTGTTAGGTCGATTCCTCGTCCATCCACAAAATGTTCTATTCCCATTCGAGTGACAAATTGGTAGAGGTCGATGACTGATACACAAACGTAAATCGTACGATTTGATCCAAGGTAAAAGTCAAGGTCACCGCGACAGATATCGACTTTGACATGTCAACGTTTCGTGGTACTTAGACCAGCTAAACCGAACAAACGTAGTTGGCAAAAATTTTTAGACCTGATATTTACAGCCAAAGTAGACTTTAGGTGTAATTGTGATAAACTCATGTAGGCTATATTTTTTCAGGGCATATGTTGCAAACGGGTACATTACAGTTTACAACGTTCTTATCACAACGTTCATTTGTTGCATCCAAATAAAAAACACTACTTCTAAAACAAGTGTGAAACTTGGCTTTGACATTTCTACCGATGAAATACACAGTACAAGAAAAGCAAGTTACTAAAATTTTGAAAAGAGACATAGCGGCTTTCTTTCTAAATGATATTTTACTGGTTGCCGTTGGAGTATATTGCAGTCATAATGGGAACCTGCAGGGCGGTGCTTCATTTCCAGTCTTTCGCTGTGGCAATTTGTCGGTGACGACAGACGAACGGTAAAACTATATTGCTATAGGCCTACAGCATCACCGACGTCTGTTGTCGCCGGTGGTCTCTGAACTATTGGTCCCTGGCTGAGCGTGGACACGCGGGTGTGAACTGAGTGTCCTGAGAATCTGTTTCTAGTCAGAATCTCATCAGAGAAAAGTACGTCGTCGTCGTCGTCACTTTGAAAACTGCGGTGCAGCCGACTGTGAGTCGAATGACAGGGCTGCATGGGCTGAGTCAGTACAAAATAGTCAATAACTAGGGCACACAGAGCATGGGGCGGGGCAAGCCTGGGTGGCTGCTCTATTATATACAGTTATAGATGAGAGGCAGCGCTAAATGTATCTATCTACACCTGCTTTGACAGCTGCTGCTGCGACTGAGACGTGATGCAACCCCTGTGATGTATGCGACACCGTACAAACATACAGAGCGGAGGATATGCGTTTTTTGCACGTTTCCCATTTAGGGGGAGGGGTGGTCGGGTTTAATGCACATCTTAGATGTAGGCCTACATGTTCAAAAGTTTGTTCATTGTTTGGGCTTAAAATTGCTTGATCTGATTACAGAGATGTGGTGTCGGTCGAGACGTCTCGGTCTCGAGACGGTCTCGAGACGTAGTAACGTCTCGTCTCAGTCTCGTCTCGGGTCTCGGGCCATTGCGTCTCGTTGAGACGTTTTGTGCAGGCGCGCGAAAGTCTCAGCGAAAGTCTAAGTCAAAAAATGAAGTCGCCCACTGTAGCTGCAGTTAGAACCAGCATGACATTTGCGGCTTAGACATATTCGTTTACAGTGTTTTTAATCTTTCATTTACTTATTTATCATAAAGCAGAATTATGTCATGTCAGTCTTCTTTCGTCATAAAATGACCCATTTGCAATGAAGATAAAGTGTATGATGTCAGAATGAATATTATGTAAACGACGTAAATACAATCAGCTGTAGTTTACTAATTTTAGTTGCTTGCAAATTGCGATAAACATAATGGCTCATGTCTACAGCACTACAGTTGCAATTCTTTATGGTGCAAGCCGTTAATTATTCAGTGATAATTGTCAAAATAAATTGCAATAACCCACAATATCACAAATAAAAAGCGCTTAGCATGGTGCGAGTTAATTAATCCGTATAATTTTTTCATTGTCAATGTGTTTTACCATACGTCACGGAAAACGTCTCGGCGAGACGTTGAAGCTTCCGCGGGACTCTTGAGAGTCTCGGAAGCTTCCAGGTCTCGGCCAGCGTCTCGGAAGCTGCAACTTCTCGTCTCGGTCTCGGCTCAGAAGGTCTCGTGTACATCCCTGTCTGATTCACACTGCAAATCACGTTGCGTTATTTTTGACCTCTAGGGGATAAACGCACACTTCCTAAATGCCTTTCGCAAGAAATCGAATGGGCACCTCACTTTGCATGTTGCGTTCACCTAACCAAATATCTAGGCGGGGGCTGATTCCTTAGTCCCCTATAGCACCGGATAAAAGAAAGTGCTTTTTCTAGCTGTAGTAATCACTATTGTGTCAGTAAAAAACGTTGTCATCGACTCAGTATAAAAATGATGAACAATGATTTAGAAAAGTATGTCGTTTACTTGAGTTGTACAGTCGGGATAATCCAAACGTGTGAATTAAACAATTATTTTAGGGCGCTAAATGTATTGCAGCCACTCATTCTAAGTTTGGAGGCTGTGCCCCCTATTCTGTAGCAACCTAATTGCCTAGAGATAGATAGGCTAATACATTTCATTTTTTATCTTTAATTCTACACTGTGTCCCAAAAAAGCATCCCCGACATTTTCGACTGTAACTTGAAAACCAGTTACCAGATTTTGATGGCACGAATATTTTGGACACAATTTGCCATCAAACGACCGTTTATTCTTTCACCTCACCCAATGTATGCTTCTGCACTACCTAGGGAAAGCAGATCAAGCGAAATATGTGTTGAAATAAACAGAAAACCTGAAAAAACGTATCCAACAGTATCGATCGTAACTTGAATAATGATTTTTCTGACACAAATGGCTATTAAATAAGTGTTCTAGTTTCCACCTTACCCAAAGTCTGCTTTTGCACTACCTGGGAAAAGCAGACCAAGCATAATACGTGTTAAAATGAATGAAAAAACGTCAATAAATTTCATCTATCTCAATCTGTGTGCTCCAACAGCCGGTTTATTACAAGGTTTGACTGTCATGCAGCAGTGTGTCTACCAGATGAAGTTTAGGAATGTTTGTAAAGTCAAGAAGCGACTGCTACAGCTTGGATTGGTCTGGAGCAGAACATTATCGATACTGCTGTCAATAAATGGAGAAAGCGTCTTCTTGCTTGTGTTCGCATAGTGGGCCAATACTTTAAGCAATTTTACTTCAGACAGTTGAAAAATGGACAACTGGACGAAAATGTCAGCCACAATGTCAGAAATATGAAGAAAATGTGTTTTACGCGTTATGTTAATTAAGCAATCATATCACTTTGGACAAAAACGTGATATTTCGCTGGCTGTGTTTTCCCCAGGTAGTGCAAAAACAAACGTTGGGTGAGGAAGGAAACTGAATAGTCTTTTGATGGCAAGTTGTGTCAGGAATATTGGTATCAAAAATTAATAAAATGTGATAATTGGTTTTCAATTTACAGTCAAAAAATGTCGCGAATGCTTTTTGGGACACAGTGTAAGTCTCCAGTCTGTATCATTCACCTGTAGCACCCTTAGGATGGATTCGACCTGGCCACTGTATGTCGTGAACTGGTGGACCACGTACGCAACTGATCCTAGACGACGTTTCATATACGTGCTCAGCTGCGTGAAATGAGTGAAGTAATGGGGCCCTTACAGATGGGCGGAGTTACCAGCCAGCAGATAATGAGTTTGTCAGCCTATGTTAAGCTAAGCTCGCACTATAGTCTACGACATGCACAATGCACGCGCACAGTACATGTACAACTGCAAGGTATCATAAGCGTAATTCAAGAAAAACATGACTTTTAAAATTGAGTGCGCATGACGCATAGGCACTTGGACGTCTTGAAATTGAAGTAGACTTAGCTGTGCCAGGAAGACAATTTTCTAATTGGTTTGAGTCCTCCATAGCGATGGCAGTGTGTCCGTCATAGCAGGCTAATACATTTCATTTTTATCCTTAACCCCAAGTCTCTAGTCTGTATCACTAGTATCAGCCACGGAGACATTCGGTTATGGTGGGCTGTTATCGTGTGATTGATTGATTCAATTTGATTGACTGATTGCATTGCAGTTTTACTACGCCTCCTCTTGGCAAAAGCACAACAGCCAGTTTGCATGTAGCACTTTATCTCAATAGATCACATGCAGCTGTTCATAAAATAACAATAGTGAGTGACCATAGTTCTTTTTCCGTCGTTACTCTCGCCAAATCAATATTGCTAGACCAACTAGAAAATGTTACCACAGGCATAGGAGCCATAGTCATTGGCGGCAGATGGCAGTAAATTGTAGCAATTACTTTCAATTACATGCACGTCACGCGATAAAACACAAAATACGCAAAAATCTTTTTTTCTTATTGTGTCACAAAAAAAACTATGATAAGAAGCCCAGCTGTCGCTAGGATAGCCGACCGTACTGGTTGTCAGTGACCTTTAAGGTCATCAAAGGTGGATGATTTTCATTTCATGTTAAAGGGCGTATGCTTCTTTTTATTAATGATTAATAAACCTAGTAGGCTAATTTTTGCCGTATCTCTCACCGTTTCCGAGATGGCCAGTTTTTCGTTGAAAAAAACATATTTTCCAACCCACCATCATTCAATCTCAATTTGAAAATGTTTCTTTTGCACTAGATTGCTGAAATTTTGCACGCCCGAGTTTAACGCACACGGCTTATTCGTTTAAAATGTTTTCCCCTACGACCTAAAGCTTAGCCACAATGTAGGCATCCGTTAGGCTTACAGACGGACAGACGGCGACAACCATGCCAATAGGCCTAGCTAATTGATTAATAATATTAATAATTAATATTAATTAATTGATTAATGATTAATGACTTTCGAAAATGTTAAATTTGGTATCTTACAATAACTTATGAAGCACGCGGTAAGTTAACCTTACAAGTAATGCTAAAAATTTGCTGGATGTGCGTATCGTATTTCCAATGGCATGACACGTGGGCATAGGCCTATAGGCCTACAGCAGGCTTGCGATAGGATTGCATGCGTGATATGCGGCAATGCTGTCCATTACTCTAAATGCCAATATGTTAGTCGTAATTGATAATTTGCATCACGCTGTTCAGAACACCCAAGACGTGAAATCGCCGTCGGCTGCCATTAAGGACACAAAACACCGCACTGCAGAAGACAGTAGACAGTTAATTTAATATGGTTAGCCAGTGGACATCCACGGTATCTAACAGTTATCAAATTTATTAAACATTTCTGTTACCACGAAACTCACGATCATGCATGCTATCGGCATTCGCCATTCACGCCTCAAGCAAAGAAACTGAGCCTCACGCAAACCAACGATGAGTCCCTGGATATCACTATTTCAGTTTCAACACGATATCGATGTTTTATAAGGCATAAGTAAGTAAATCTTGCGCTGTCTATCCACTTAAACAGCGTAATAAATATTTTGCATCATCACAATGCACATGTGCAGTGTGCACTACACATAGCCTACCTGGTACGCACAAGTAATTTGAGCAAAGGTCACGCAACGCGTGACAGCGTCGGTGCTACCACCTGGGGAATTAATGTACAATGTGCAATAAAATAATAACGCGTTTTGAAAGATTACCCAAATTTGACTTTTTGAATAGAAGGCTGAAACTCAGACGGTTAAAATCTGCAGACGTTTTGTGCTAAAATTTCATACGCAGGTTGTCCTAGTCTATCTGTAGGGGAAAAGGGGGGTAACTTCGGCACCTTAAGCTTTTTCTAGTGCAGTATTTATATCTGAAGTTCGATTTGAATGCGGTTAGCGTTTTTCATAGCTTTTTATCTCGTACAGGCCTACGTAAATATTATGTTCCATTTTGTAAGCTTATAGAAAGCATCAACTATTTTTTATTACGCCGGGAAATTTTCTCTCAGAGTGCCGAAGTTTCCCGTACTGCTAGGTAAGTTCGGCACCCCCTGTGGCAAACTTCGGCATCCATGCCGAAGTTAGCAATAATATAATTTAATTCAGTTTAATTCAATTTTACTACAATAACGGCGAATTTAACTCAGTAAAAAGCAGATCAAGTAACGAAAGCCAGATTTAGAGCTAACAATAGACCTGTGCACGCTATAGGTGCGATGTAATTTTACACATCAGCGGACATATCCGGCATAAACAGCGTCTTGTAAGTTAGACTAAGCCTAAACAGTATGTTCTAAGTTTTAGGTAACTGTGTTCTTGCAAATACAAAATGGTCCATTAAAACTGTGTGTTAGTAACACTGTCCGCAAATAAATGTTTTGTCTTTCTTGCTAACGCAGGCACAGTCTGCACAGAGCCATGCACTGCATATCACACATACACTGTCATCATTTGACACGTGATTCGTTGCACGGTAGCCTATACAACAAAATAGGCACGGTGTGGTGTCCGGTTGAGACACTTCCACTTCTGACAGCAACTTAACTTTCTTCTTTAGACTTAGGTTTAGGGCCTAGGCTTGGTTTACCACTGGAGCTCGATGAACTAATAGCTAATTCCTCCAAAGCCCGCTTGTACGACGAGCTGGTGAGACATTGCGCGTGTCCCACTCGTCGTTTCCTGGTGCTTGTTGAGCGTACTTTGTAAGGCACAAGGACCAGCTGCGGGAATGACATTGAAGCAGGTTCATGCTCCTCATCAGCTGCGTTTGGACCGATGTCTGGACTGCGTTCTACCTCAATGAACACCGTCAGTTGGAGACTCGTGTTCTGGTCGGTCAAACGGCCTCGCAGAAATTATATATATATATATATATATATATATAAAAGTAAAATATGAGCTCCTTCATCGGGCTGAGGAAATAGTAGTAGTAAAGAGTAATAAAGAGTAGTATAGGAGTTCTGTAGTAGTAGTAGCAGTAGCAGTAACAGGAGTGGTAGTAGCGATGGTTTTGTTTGAGTAAAAGAACTTTGAAAGCAAACTGAAAACTGCACGATAAATATTTTTCAGAGTCCGATAAAAACTTCAGGGGTCGAGATTTTTTTTAGGGACCGACGAACACCGGAAGCACAGAAATTTTTAAGCAAAGTAGTAGTGAAGTAATGGTGTGAAGAAGTCACATTTTTAGCATTATCATCCTTACTTACTTATTTTTTAGTTACGGTATTCGTTTTAGCTAGTTTGGTTCATTTATTGATGCGTTCAGTGCCAATTGTGGCAATTATTGTCTGTTTGAAATATAAACAGATTTTCAGTATAAGAAATATTTGATTTTAAGCTACCCATCATTAGTACTATGTTTCGTTGCTATAACAACCTGCATCAACATCTGGTCATTCCTTAACGGAATAATCACTACCTTTTTTCTCGTCAAACTCATCATTTTTGGTCACGATTATGATCCTTTTTATATCTACATAGCAAAACCCAAATTGGCTTTATCTTTAAAGAATTCTTTTTTTTCGATTTGCTAGATTTCCTGTCAAATAACGTTTAAGCCACATACACACTCCATTCTTGCTCCAAATAGATTCTGTTCTTACCGGACTTTAGTTCTGTAGTGATTTTAAAGAGTATGTAAATGCGTTTCATCGACAGCATTAATGTACGTCTGTAAGTTTTGTAACGAATTTAGTCTTTATTTTAACGGTTAGATTCATGTTGTCAGTAACTCATCCTTATTAAGCTTCTCACATAATAGGATTTCTGCATCGATCCTCGGTCGGGCGACCAAGGTCGCCCGGGCTACCGAGGTCGCCCGGGCGACCGGGCGACCTTGCAATAATAGCTTTTCTACATCGATCCTCGACCGGGCGACCGGGCGACCAGAAACATATAAAAGGCGGTCGCAAACGTCGGTGAGGGATTCAACTTTGGCTACTGAAGAGCATACACCTTTACGGCTTGAAGATAGAAAGAAGAATTTTCCTATACAGAAGGCATATATTAGCCGTGTAGAAGAGGCTAAACATTCAAAGGGATCTGGACTGTTAAAGGTTCGATCAAGTCCTGCAGTGATATCAGTTGTCA
>Ga0209367_1011609_pt1 | contig 11652 bp, 6 predicted proteins | sample WorMetLIZISLAND2_FD_187412 | JGI IMG/M metagenome (GOLD analysis project Ga0209367, IMG submission 187412) | Marine gutless worms symbiont microbial communities from Max Planck institute for Marine Microbiology, Germany - Olavius geniculatus... ... | reverse complement strand
GTCAAAAACGGTCTAAGCTAGGATAACCAAATCTTCACCGTCGGCTGCTTGGAAAACTCTAGTTTCAGGAACCGAAAAGCTTTTCTATAAATTCGAAGGGGGTCACCCCGAACGAGGGCGCTAAATGAGAGGGGGTGGGCAAAATTTGCGATTTTTGGCCAATAAGTCACTGTATCTCAGTAATGGTGCGAGATAGGGCCTAGGTTACTATTAATCACTAATAGGAAGTCGTACACTGGCTTTCGATTGGCGCCGAATTTGATGACCTTGAATGCCAAAATAGGAGGTTTTATGGATTTTTTGGCGATTTTGGGCTGCGACACAAGTCTATGTCATTCACAAGGTGGCGACACGGAACTATCGTTATGCGATTCAGATAGAGAATTTGGTATTTGTATATTAACTTAGCGTGAACACCGCAATTTTCAGCTAAACTACTGAACCGGAACTGCTATAGGCTTTCGCACGTCTCGTGAGCATTAGCTCAAATTTCTTGTTATTGACTAGCCAGCCTACATTGTATTTATGTGCCGTTAAAAACAACTCACATTAATCCGTTGTATGATTTATAGGTCTTATGAGATCCATGTGTTTTGCCTACAGGCCAAGCAGCAGCTCGAATGGCTGAGTAGCATTGAGCGGAAGATAGCCCCAGGTACAGCAGCGACATTGCAGGACGTGCGGCGGTTAATAGAGTCGGGTCTGGGACTGGGCAAGTTACATTTGTCATGTGGGCATGCTATCAGTGAACTTCGTAAACTGATATCAACTTGTCAGCACTACGAACTCAAAGCTGCTCGTCTTCTCTCGAACAAGTATGCTTATCAAATAATTTGTATAATTTCATTAAAATACTACTTTTAATTTAAATCGTTTGTTGATGTTTCGACAACCGTGCTGCCTTTTTAGAACGACTGCTCACCAGGTGTCAGAGCATAAAATATCCACAATTTTGCAAAGTCGTATGTTTGTTTATATGTTGCAAAAACTTTTATATCATAAGATATTTCAGTATTAGTAGAACAAAAAACTGAAACTTGATTTAGTTTTGGTGGGCTTCGGGGTCTTGGGTCAGCCATGGACAACTGGAGGAGCACAGTCAACAAAGACCTACAAAAGATGGCATTTGCCTGGGAAGAAGCAGAGCTGGCAGCTCTTGACGGATGGCGTCGGAGTGCATCCCAATGTGTCCAGTTGGATGTGGGATGAATCAAGGTCAAGGGCATTTGAGAGCGGGTTTTTAACATGTTTTTATTGGGTTTACTCAATCAGACTCACTTTTGGGGTATCTATCCAGGTGTGTCAACTCTGGCTATGTCAGGTGCCTGATTCACCTTTGATATAAGTGATCTGTGCAATATACAGGGTGGGCCAAAAAACGTGGCACTTTACTTTTGTCTATATTTTTGCCAGTTATTGATCGATTTTCAAAATTTTTTCACTGTCACACTTTGCGGACAATTTGCGATAACGTGATTATTACATATCACACCTTACCGTAAATGCGCATCTACACTACCTTGCGAAATATCAATGAAATATGCATACATAATGATAATAACAAACAAGCATTTTGATAAAATTGGAAAAAGCACTTCAGACCAACATTGCAGTATATGGTTTGTATGATACTAAACTGTGTGGGTCTAACACAGTCTAGTGTCATACGGATCATTTATCGCAATGTTGGTCTGAAGTGTTTTCTCATTCACCTAAATTTTTGTTATTGTCGTTAGTTTTTGCTTACATTTATACTTCACAAGGTAGTGTAGAGATGCATTTACTATGTGGTGGGATATATAATAATTGCATTATTGCAGATTGTCCGCAGAGTGTGCCAGTGAAAAAATTTGAAAATCGGTCAATAACTGGTGAAGATATAGACAAAAGTGAAGTGCCACGTTTTTATGGCCCACGGTGTACATCTGTGTGTAGACCATATGCTGAGCTGGTAAAGTTGAGAGAAATGATAGAAGAATCTAAGACGTTCACACTGCAGCTGCCATGGGCTCAGAAACTGACAGAGGCACTCGATGAGGCTGACAGATGGACAGCCAGTGCTCGACTGATACTGGTCTGACTTAGATACTGCACACGACTTTTTCTTTGGTCTATTTGCAATGGGTCAAAAAAAGTTAAAAGGGTGTGTACAGCTTTTTAGATTGCTATGGCTTTTGGCTTTACAGCAATGTGCAGTGGGCCCACCTGGTGGTTTGAGTGCTGGATGCTGCCTTCAGGTGGCATCCACCCCGAAGGTAGCGTAAGGTAAGGTATAGCGTTTTACGGAAAACCTATCACATAGCTATGGAGCACCACCTACCTCATGGAATCGCATGGTGTTGCCTGCCATGTAAACAGGTGAATGCACTCGGTCTTAAATTCAGTTAGGCGGGCTGGTCCGTTTTCTTACCCCATAGGGATGGCAGGCTGAGTAAACCTGGTGTTGGTTATGTACCAAGATGCTTTATCTTTGTTCACAGACTGTCAATCATTGAAGTAGTAACCTCTTGATAGTCACCAATCCGACTGGGAGTTGAACTCCTAATTCCGGATCTTTCCTAGTGTCTCGACAATTATGTTACTAAGCTAGCTTTATCTGTTACAAGCCACTATTTATCTCAGACGTTAACGCATGTCAGCATAATTATGTTGTTCGCAGTGGCTTCCTTGTTTCGCACTGGCCTGCAGTCAGTCGGTTGGCTTATCTGGTCATTCCGTTGGTCACTGTTGACTGCACCCTTGGGATATCAACACGCTATCCCACAGCAGACAGTACAGTAGACACAGGCTCTACTAGTAAGAGTGTCAGTGTGGAATAATGTTGGTTATTTAATAGCATATCAAATGCACTGCATACGAACTTTGTTGTAAATGTGTGGTAACTGTGTTTGATTGCAGGATCGCATTGATAGTCCATCGCTGAAGGAGCTCCATGCTATGGTTGAGAAGTCTCATAAGATTCCTGTGAGCTTGGACCTGCTGCCGCAGCTAGAGGCCAAGATCAGCTCCGCGATGCAGTGGAAGGAAACTGCAAAGAAGCTCTTCATTTCAAAGCAGAATCCTTGCAAACTGCTCGAGGTATTTGTATTGTGTGATCTATATCGTCTAAAGTTGCCAACTGCGTGGTGCAGTCTTTTTTTGCATTTATCAGACAAACTGGGTGGAACTTTACAGTGTCTGTGACTCTGCCATGATGACATAATCTTGGCAAAGTCACTTTATTCTTAGAATACCTTTTTTACACGCGAAAGCAGCTACTGCTTTCAGTGCGTCTTAGGCATCACAATTCTGTCTGTCCGTCCGTCGGTCTGTTTGTCTGTCTGACACACGGGTGGATCAGTCAAAAATGATGCAAGCTAGGATTACGAAATCTTCATCGTCGGCTGCCTGAAAGATTCTAGTTTCAGGAACCGTAAAGCTTTTCCATAAATTTGAAGGGGGTCACCTCGAACAAGAGCGCTAAATGAGAGGGGGGTGGGCAAAATTTGCGATTTTTGGCCAATAAGTCCCTGTATCTCAGTAACGGTGCGAGATAAAGCCTAGGTTACTATTAATCGCTAATAGGAAGTCGTACACTGGCTCTCAATTGGCACCAAATTCAATGACCTTGAATGCCAAAATAGGGGGTTTATGGATTTTTTTGGCGATTTCGGACTGCAACACAAGACTATATCATTCACAAGGTAGCACCACAGAACTATCGGTATGTGATCCAGATAGGGAATTTGGTATTTGTATGTTAACTTAGTGTGAACACCCCAATTTTCAGCTAAACTACTGAACTGGAACTGCTATAGGCTTTCATGCGTCACGTGAGCATAAGCTCAAATTTCTTGTTGTTTAACTGATACAATGACATGTTTCGTGCTTCTTGTCACCACTATCAGTAATGCTGGAAGCATTGTGTTTGTTTATCCAACCATTTTTTGCTGCAATTTGCTATTTTTGAAGTTCTTTTTGCAATAACAGCAGCTATATTGTCGGGGTTTTTTTGTTTAAAAGAAAGTATGCATATTGTTGATGTATTGTATTGTGGTTTTTTTATTCTCAAGGCTCTGTGCCCTCGCAGTGACATCGCAACATTACTGAACGACGAATCTCCAGCAAACCTGAACTCTGCACGTCCTGACAGTGTTACGGTAATTTGCCGTTTTCAGTGACATCATTTCAGTAAATCATCATTGGGGGGTCTTAGTCTACGTAACGTATTGTTTTTGCAGCAGTAACACTATTTCAAAGGCACGATTTACGGGGAAAAAATTAAGATCATAAATCCTTGGGGGTCTGTAGACCCCCTCCCTCCATCCACTAAGACTAAGTGATGTCCCTGGTCATTTTTTCTTACTGTTTATTGATACTGGTATGCTTTTGTAGAATTGGCTTTCTTGTTTTTTGTTGTCAGTTTGGGTGTTTTTTGACACTCTTCGTTAGGTGACCTTAGGGCATCTGGCCTTTGGATATTCTGCCATCACAGTTGCCAATAGTATGTTCTGGGAATCAGCTCAACTGTCTAGCAGTGTTCTAAATGTGGATTAGTTTAGGATTAGTGACTTGCTGACAAAAAAACTTGAGCGTGTGCAGTAAATGTTTGGTCCAGTCTTTGGAACTGGAAATGCATTTGTGTGTTTTCTGCAGCAGCATGCTGAATGCCTGATTAGCATTTATGTTTGAGTACTTATTTAGTATTTTGTTATCGCATTATTTTAATTATTAATTATTGCTTAGTTTGTATACTGAACTCTTGCTTAGGCCTGTGAAACAATATACTGCTGCTAAGAAATTGTAATAAATCATTTCATTGATGAGCACAGAAATAAACATGATTGACAGAGCAGACAATAGTGCCTGAACTTGAGTCATTTTTTGATGCCATCTGTAGTTAAAGATATAAATGGTCTTACTGACTTCAGACTTACAGAGCATCACTTGTCGTATGAAATCATCTGGCACAGGTGAGCATGCTTTGCCTCAACCCAGCCAGATAGGCCAGTACTCGATTTAGGCTGCGTTCACATAGATGCGAGTACGAGTACAAGTCCAGGTTTCCGTTTGTGGCCCGTAGAAGCTTCACCCGTATGAGTGGAACGTTCATGGTCATGGTCACTTGTACAAGCACATAACTCAACGCATGTCAGCCATATTGAAAATTCGCAGTGAAATTGAATCGAGGAAATGCTTCGCCATTAAAACAACAATATTCCATTACAAAGTTAGCATTTTTACTAACCGCACACCTCTAACGATGAGCAGTTTTACAATGACGTTAGTTTTGACATCAAATGTGCGCCACAGCTTTTATAAATTATATTAGTGCTATTTACAAGCAGTTTACTTTCTACGAGTTGGATAAAAACACGATCGGCATGGAAACTACTCGTACGAGTGAAATTTACAGGTAACCAGTACTCGTATCTATGTGAACGGCCACCGTTGAAATACACGCAAACTTGTGTTTGCCGGAACTTGTATACGGGAACCCGTACAGTGCCGGACTTGTACTCGTGTTTATGTGAATGCAGCCTTACCCTTACTAAAAGGATGGAAAACTGGGTTAAACTGGGCAGTTGGACATATTGGTTAATTTAGTCATAACAAGAACAAGACTCACCCTTGCTGGATTCACACCAGATAAGTTGGCCAATTAAATTAATAAGGTACAGGAATAGTAATAGTTGTAGTAATGTTGTGCATTGTTTGCACTGTTTAAAGTTGATGATCTAAAGGACTGTGAAGCCTTGGAGTCAGTTACGTACAGGAAACCTGTCTAAGACATTAGACAACTACTATAGCTGTAATAGCGGTATCGTAGTAGTAATAGTAGTAGTCGTAGTAGTAGTAATATAGAGCATTGTTTGCACTGTAGGTTGATACACTGAAGGACATAGAGGCTTTGGAGCTGTCTGCAATGCTAGAGTTAAGAGCAGAGAATCGGTTGAAGACGTCAGACAACTACAACGGTGTCTGCTGCAGCTGTTGTAGTTGTCGCTACGGCACCATGCTACGATGCCAGCTCTGCCTGGACCTCTTTCACTGTACGACATATTCATCAGTAGTAGTAGTGGTAGTAGTAGTAGTTGTTGTTTTTGTAGTAGTCAGAGCCATAGCTGTTGTAGTTGTTGCAATGGCACAATGTTACACTGTCAGCTCTGTCTGGACGTCTTTTACTGTATGACATATTTGTTAGTAGTGGTAGTAGTTGTAGCAGCAGCAGACTTAACTGATAGAGGTGTGTGGAATTCGTTGAAAATTTTGGTTTTCAGTTTTCTAAAAACGGAACCGAACCGACGTTAAATTTTGAAAACTGAAAACTTGGTTTCTGCGGTTCGTTTTTAAAGAAACCAAACTGCCAGTTTTTAGACGGTTTTTACACTTATTTTGTCAGTCAAAATAGCTTTCTCTAGGCTTAGTTTCGAAACACTTCGACCAACGATTAGTTGCACTATTACAGCAGTCAGCACACGAAGTACTCGGCATTATTTCTGATGTCATATGCAGAGTAAAAGACGGCTACTGTGGACGACGGTAACAGTGCAAATTCGAAATCTTCTGTTTGGCAGCTTTTCATACCACACACTAAACAAAAACTGCGTTTTTTTTTAAACCGAACCGAAAACCAAACCGAAATCAAATTTTGAAAATGGCACACGCTTACTAATTGAGCTGAAAAGTGCACGCGTAGAAGGACAGATGGACAAGGCTTGTAATGTGGCATGTGATGACAGCTGCATCAGTAATGTAATTTATGAATATCTCTTACATTGTTTTTTTTTAAATTTAATTTTAGTAAGACGTGCAGAAGGACGTGCGGTTATCTCAGCAATCTTCAAAGGAAAGTCTTTCTTAGCATTGATAAATGTGAATGAACCTACACCGTGGGCCATAAAATAACGTGTCACTTTGCTTTTGTCCATGTCTTCGCCAATTATTGACCGATTTTCAAAATTCTTTCACTGGCACACTCTGCAGACAATTTGCAATAATGTGATTATTATATATTCCACCACACGGTGAATTTGTTTCTACACTACCTTATGAAATATAAATCTAAGCAAAAACTAACGATTATAACAAAAATTTAGGTAAATAGAAAAACACTTCAGACCAACATTGCAGTGAATGATCCGTATGACACTAGACTGTGTTACACCCACACAGTTTATTGTCATACAGACCATTTACTGCAATGTTGGTCTGAAGTGTTTTTTTCAATTCTACCAAAATGTTCAACTTTGTTATTTATTGCAGCATCGTTGATACTTATTCAGTGCATGCTTGTTAAAGTTGTTATCCGTCTGCTAGGATAGCTAGACCACTGTTATTACCAGTAATGTTGCTAGTTTGTTAAACACGTTTGATGAAAACTGTGATAATTAGCAACGATTAATGTCTGCTAGTTTATTGACACAGCATCTTGTGTGGGTCGGAATGAGTTGGAAACAAAGAAGCAAAACAGCATCAGCAACATGAAGCGGTTTCTTTGTCGACGATGTGGCCGTACATTGCGTCCATCCATTTCTGCAGGTATTTAGGCTTTTATCTCATTCCGATTACTGTTGTATGTTAAATTGTTTGTTGTTTATTCTGTTTTTTTTTGGAATCTGCTTTCTGTACACTGTTAGCAATAACTGTGATTGATAAATTGACTAAGCTGTTGACTGATACGTTAACTTGCTTATTTATTTGTTGATTTATTTACTTATTGTTTCTTGAATATCTGTTAACTGATGCATTTTAGAGTTGTTAATTTTTTAAACATGTTAATGCATTGCATTAATTTTTTAACGCATGCGTCAATGCATTAATATCGCATCATTATTAGTATTGCTGAAGTTGCAGGTTGACTACATCGAAAGGGTGACTGGAATGATGACCGACAAACTTGTGGCTGTTTCGCAGGACAGTGACAGTAGTGATGGAACGGCAACTAAACAATTTTTAATTGCTTGAATATTATTTGGTCTCTGAATAAACGTAGCTTAGTGGAATAGTACAACTCTTGCTTCACAGAATTAAGTAAATTTACATATGTGCGTTAATTTTTCAACGCGCATTAATTTTTTAATGTGCGTTAATTTTTTTAACATGTGTTAATTTTTGTGTGTGTTAAGTTAATGTGTTAATTTGACAGCGATAATATATTTATTTATGTTTAGTGAATTATTTGTTCATTGTTTGTTTGATTGATTGCCTGATGTATTGGTTGCATGGGCGTAGGAGCTCCCCTCCCCCAGATTCAGGCAAAACATGAAGAAAATTCGGGAAAAATGTCAAAAAATTTGGGCAAAAAAGAAAAAAAAGTTTAAAAAATTTTTTAATGTGGGACAGAGAAAGCAAAAAAATGTCCAACGTGTATATCCGGTACTGCAGCCACGTGCGCAGGTTTCCTTGAAGAGGGGTTCGAGACTTGGACTGCTGAGATCTACGTTTGATACTAACAATTTCATATGCAGGTTGTTCTGGTTTAACTCTAGTGATATCAGCGCAATTCACTTCTGAAGTGGGAGTCACATCCCAAAATCGCAAAATCGAAAGTCAATAAAACCTTTATTTTGCTGTTCGAGGTCATCTAAGGTCATTACTTTCGGTACCAAACGAAAGTGTGTGTACGACTTTCTATTGGCAATTAATAGGGGCCTAGTAATCTTGGCCTTATCTCATATCGTTTTTGAGATACGGCGACTTTGGGTCTTAGCAGTACAGAAATAACTAAAATTAAGTCAATATTGCAAATATATGTACGAGGGGCCCTCAGTCGCTTTCAAGCCTCAGGGCCCAAAAGGACCATGATCCAGCTCTGAATATTCGGGCAAGTTGCCTTCTCCTCCTCCCCCTCTAAGTGAAATAGTCCCCTTACGCCTATGGTTGATTTTGTGCTTGATTTATTGATTGATTGATTGATTTATTTATTTATCGGTCTGTGGATTGCTTGACTGGACAGTCGAAGAGCTTCTATCATCATCTGAACATCTCGGCGTCATGGCAGCTGAGACGGTTGCTTTGCGACGCTGCGTGGAACACGTCAGCGAATGGCGGCAGAGAGTTCAAACTGCACTGACCAATGACAGCATTGCCCAGGTTCATCGGCTAATAACGACGAAAACTGCAGATCAGGAAAAACCCACTGCCACCAGCGATGAAACTTCAGCACCCACCGAACAGGCTGATCCACCGCCCTCGCTACAAACCTCTCCAGAGTTCGGTAAAAACTGCTTGATAACCACTTTATTGTTAGAAATTTGTTAACGACATTGGCAAACTTGAAAACTCAAAGGCATGGAAAGACCAAAATCCACGTGAATGTAACTGGTGTGACAATTTTCAGATCAGGGTTTGCGTAATTGTTGTGGGGCTTAACACGGATAGCCGCATAATATCTCGGCACTACGTTGACACTCCGTAGCTCCATAGGGTTTCCCGTAAAAAGCCATATGCAACCTTTAGCCTTTTATAGGTCAGAAAGGTCTTCACGTTTGATATGTGCATATGTCTGCAGAGGCGGCGTTATCGTCAGCAGTATCGGAAGGAATGGTACAGCAGCTGGGTGCGCTGATGGTCGAAGGGTACCTGTTGCCAGTGGCTGTTGATGAGCAGGAAACTCTACAGCAGATACTTGCAGCTTGTGACAACGATCTCTTCACATTCAAAGTCTTCCAGTTTGAGGTAAATTATTTATATGGTCAGACACCTATCTGTTCTTGCAGCATTTTGATTGTAATGTTGCAAATAGTTCTCTCTGTATCTCAGTTATTTGCAAGGTGGCAGCACTTGCTAAAAACAATCAAATGATACATCAACTTGGCTTCAATCAATAATCGACCAGTTGGTTGCCTGTTTAAAAGATTTCCAAGTTACCTCTGGGTTAGTAAAGCTGAGAATAACTAGAGTTGCCCAAACCCAACGTTTGCTTTTAACCGAGTCAAGATTTTTAATCATTGTTTCCATATAATTATGGCTAACAGTGAAACTGTTTCATGAGACAGTTTTTGTAATGCAGGATGAAAGAATACACAGGAGTGGTGAGAAGAGGAAACGTCCCACACAATGTAAGCACCATTCCATCTCACACACATACAGACACCACCATTGTGAATGTGAGCCCTCCTCCGGTGTCATGGCAATGCAGTTAAGCATGCTCGGACAGCCTCGTCTATTCTGTTCATTGTCTTCTGCCTTCAGCCTCGTGTGTTGCTTGTGTGAGTGAGAGTCCCATCATCTGGCAATCGTTCGAAATATTATCAGTCCAGTGCTTCCTCGGTCGTCCTCGGCGTCTGTTTCCGTGAACACGATCATATAGGGCTCGGTCAACTGGTGTGGCCATCGGGAAGGTTGCATTCAAAATTCATGGCAGAAGTATCTAAGACGGCGGCTTCGGATCCTGTCCACAATGTCATGCTGGATGTTGAGCTGATTCTTGATGTCTGTATTTCTGATGTGAGAGATTCTTGATGCACCAAGGATTTTCCAGAGACAACCCATCTCGAATGCTTGTAGCTTGAAAAGGCCGTCCCTGAAATGACCTATATTGTGTTGGGCGGGACGTTAAACCTTACTCACTCACTCGTAGCTTATTCTTTAGTCTCTTTGAATGTGAGTGAGTAAGTAAAAAAGGCACAAGTCTTTTGAAGCCGTAAGGCGTTGTGGGTGGCGCTGATCTGTTTCCTTAGCTCTCTGCCATACACCAGCTTACATTGCCAGACCATAGATATGGGGTTAGTACATTGCATGGTGTGTTTTTTTACACAACAGTTTTTAGTGGTTCTCACTGCACTTACCCAGTGCCCACAGAGGATTGGCCAGGCTGAGTTCATGCGGACACTGAGCGAGTGAGTGATTGTTAACATAACTGTTTGTTTTGAGGTTGCTATTTTGACATCACCGAACTTATCCGGTTCATTTGGTAAATGCAAAACAGTACCAGGTGGCCTTAGCTATTGTACCAGTCCAGTCAGTCAATCTCTCTGAAGTTGATCTGTAGATTTATGTAGCAGAGTTTTCAGAAGCGTCTGCTTTGAGTAGGCATTATGCAGTCTGTTTGTCTCATGCTTGCTATAGCACTTCTAACTTCTAACGTCTAGCCTGTGCGGCTGGCCATCCACTGTGCATGCCAGCGAACAGTTGGACCCGCGTTCTGCAGGCAGCAGACATACCACCACCCCAGTCTGTTATCTCGCTATTGCTACTGTTATAGTTCTTTATAACTCTAGACCCCTGTCTTCCAATACACAGCATTATGAGATTGATGACTGTCTGGAGGATAACAGAAAAGATTATTAGAACTGCCATCATATATGCACAATTATAATCGGCAGTTCTTACAATTTCAGGTTTATGTCATTTTTTGTGTTCTGTGTTTCATAAAAGTTAAACTTTCTGTAAAGGTTTAACTTTTTGTTTCGTTATTATGTGTATGTGCAATTTTGCCTGCTAAGGCTGTCCCCGAAATGACCAAAACTGCATCGGGCAGGACGTTGCTCACTCACTCACTCTGCATCAGCCTGGAACAGTTTGCCAGAGTCAGTCCGGTCATCGCCGTTGTTGCAAGATTTCCGCAGCAGACTGAAAACCAAAGTTTTTACCCAGTCTTATAGACATGACTAAGAACGTCTCATTGCGCTGACTACTATTACGTGACTTCACTGTTTAGGCTTATTG
>Ga0209367_1011607_pt1 | contig 11656 bp, 8 predicted proteins | sample WorMetLIZISLAND2_FD_187412 | JGI IMG/M metagenome (GOLD analysis project Ga0209367, IMG submission 187412) | Marine gutless worms symbiont microbial communities from Max Planck institute for Marine Microbiology, Germany - Olavius geniculatus... ... | reverse complement strand
GTACCGAGGGGGTCGACGATCGACTCTCGCCGACCCGGTCCGAATTTAAAGGGCAATTTAGAAGGGGAATTTACGGTCTGTTAATTAACGATTTATAAAACCGGAACAAAAGAAATTTGGGAAAGAAAAATTTGTATGACAAAACTAACCCGATAAAATGGAACAAAATAAATTAATTAATTAAAAAGAAAATGACCAAAAAAGAAACGAAACAGTTTAGATGAATTATATTAACCAGGGATCCCTCACGATAATGTATATTTTGCGTACAAAAATATTACTATCCATAATTCGAGCATCTAATAGTAGCTCAGTAATTAAGTAAGCATTACACCAATGATGAGACAAAGTGTGGAGCAACGAGCAACAGTTAAAAATAACATTACGAACTTAATAAGCTCAACAACTTGCAAAGAGCGGAATCATTTGCTAAACGCTACAGACCCTCGATCAGCGTTTAAACAATTTAACATTTGTGTTGCAATGTTGTAAGTTTTAATTTTTCGCTAGAATTGTGCAGCCGTATCGCGGGTCTTGTCGTTTGTGCAGCTGACTACATTCACAGCACAGCAGGCGGGGCAAATGTAGACTTTCAATTGAAATTCAAAATAGTGCTGTACGCGCGGAAACGGATGGCCGCGTGATATGCTGGCACAAGTATGATCACACGTACCTCGCCGGCGTACGTAACGCCGTCGACCTTATGCTCTGAGCCTCGATGACAGTTGGCGCCCCAGTGAAAGTGAAACTGCGCCAAGTGATAGATGTCGTCGCACAACGGGCCGCCCAGCAGAGCTGAAACACGACATAGGCTTACGTCATAAAGTACAACAATAACTAAAGACAGCTACACCCTTTTAGACTTAGCACGCAGCAGCAACCGTGCGTCCTGAGTTAAAAAGAAGGAAGCAAGTTTTTCGACAGACAGCTGCAAAAACAGAAGAGATTATAAGTGCTCAAAATTTCAATTTCACGCTTAAAATTTTGGATTTTCCAAAAATACAGATTTTAGCACTAATTTTATATTTTTGGAAAAAAAACTATTTTCCGACATGCTAAACTTGGGACAGGCAGTGCCTCCGCCACAACACCAGGATGCATGAGACGTCATTCATCACATCCACGCTATGGTTTTGCTCACCGAGTTCTTTACATGTATAAAACGCCAGGCTCCTGATAACTTAATTTTTGCATTATTTTAATAAGGCGGTCAAAAATTACACACACGTTCAACAGGTTTATTTCGCAACTTTTTAAACTCTACTTTCCACAGGTAATGTACATACGCTGTTGATGTAGACGACGACGCCATTGTGCCCCAATTTCTACATTTTAGTTATCGGAGTTGATTGCGTGTTAATTACATGTACAGCGAAAACAGACTAGCCCAAGAACTCTAGTCCGTAATATGGGGATTATTTTTTTATGCGACCGTTTTAATAGGTTACATTACTGGTCTTGCCCGTCAGTCTGTCCGTCTGTCCGTCTGTCCGTCCGTCTCTCGCGTACGGGGCTCTCAACTGGAAAACATAAGGCGTAGGAACACCAAAGTTGGCGTGTACATTCTATAAAATACGCGCGACAGATGTGCTTTTAGTTCTAGAGGTCAAAGATCAGAGTTTGGGTTGCACAGTGCGGTGTCGCTAAGCGGACGGCCGCACAACATCTCGGCACTGGGCCGCTAAACAAAGTCGAATTCGGACTAACGCACTTGAATCGCTGCCTTCGACAGTGACTTGGACAGTGTGGCCGGTGTTGATCAGTTTCTTGGCGGCCTTGTCAACGTACGATATGTCGAGAGGTCGTTCACGCAGAGACTGACAGAACGTCGTGTCAATGCAGCGTATCATGATGGGCGACTGGCGGTCACCGCCAGCCGCTGGAGCAATCTCCGGCCAGTACTGTGGACCTGCATTTCAGCGTGCAGTGTGAAGGCAGGTACAGAACGAAGAAAAATTAAACAAAATAACATAAAATATTACTCCAATTTTTTCATATTATTTCTGTCGCTTTGAGCACGCTACGGCGTTTCGTTTAAAACAGTTTTTTCAGTGTTTTAGTTTACGTGTTAGATCAAACTGGCAGCACGACTTTTAGTTTTCCAGCGCAAATCATGCATCGCATTATAATCATACACCAAACTTTGTAGTCAGCTTAAGCCCTAACTCCAAGATTTCGATTTGTTGCAAATGACTTATTGGACAAAGTTGCACATCAAGCGGTACAACATCTTGACATGTCAAGATGTCATTGATTTGTCAAGGCTTCCGATTTCTCCAGACTGCAGCTGTACAACTTGTTATATAAAATACGTTCTCTGAAAGATTGATTTTATTGTTTCGTTACAACAAATCGCACGTCATGTCTCAACTTACAAACACTATAGTAATAGCAAGAGCGTAGATAACAAATTGTTCATATATTTTGACTATAAATGATCACGTGCTTCTTAGGCCCACCGTTGTTACCAGAGTAAGCCCATTGTCGTTCACACGCCATGACGTCACCGCTAGCAGACAGAGAACTTGGATGCGGTCATGAAGATAGACACTTTCGCGTCATTTACTGCCGCTTGCCTACAAAGCATAAAATAACAAAACAAAACGTCGTACTATCGCAAGGAAAAGCCGCGCAATGCCGCAATTAATTTGATATGAGAATATAATAAGGTGACATTTTTACAGCGTGAGCTTATTTTTGTTTAAATATGTTATTTCTCGTGGGCTCCGAAAGATGTGTTTGCAATGAAATGCATAATGGTTGTTCAAGGTCATCCAAGATCGTCCATTTCGTTACCAGTTCAAAGCGCGTATGCAACTTTCTGTTCGGAAACAATAGCAACGTTGATCCAATTTTGCGCCGTGTCAAAGATTTCATGTACTTTGATATTGTTAAAAACTGTCACGATGATCCAAACGTCCGAAGTTTGGGAATGTTTGCCTAGGACTAAGTCGGCTCCGAGGAGTGAAGTTTTTAAGCTAATCATTCGCAAATTTGTTGTTAAGTGGCTAGTATTATATCAAAGTTACAACTATAGACTGATGGACAGACAGACAGACAGACAACTTACGTATATGGCAATACCGCACTATATACATCGAGCGGTGATGATTTAATTTTAGTGACGGGCGCCGGTCCAAAATGGGATACCCTGATTTAAGCAATATGACATACATCAGCAAACTCACAATTATGTTTCTTAGTTGTTTTTCACATTTTTTGCGTGAATGTTTTGGATTAGGATTAGGGTCAGACTTGGGGTTAGCGATAGGGTTAGCGTTAGGGGATAGGGTTAGGGTCAGGTTTGAGGTTGGGGTTAGGTCGATCTTGTTTATGTGCACAATTGTTAACGAAAATGTAAACAGAAAATGGCTGCCGTGTGGTATATTAGCGTTGTGTTGCAATTTTTAAATAAAGTACTGAAGGTTTACAAAATCGATAAATTTTAAAATAACTGCACTGTTCACCATTAAAACATCAAAATTGAATGTAAAGATTGAGATTCATTGTGAGTCTAGTGAGGTATGTCATAATGCTTATATCAGGGCATCCTACTTTAGACCGGCGCCTTTGTGACGTACTGATAATGTAGGCTACTGGAATCATGAGCCCGACTAGAGTCCTTATTTTCCAGGACTCGGACCCACTGGTTGCTGACTCAGCGCTGTGTGACTTGAAAGTAACTGCACTGCATTAGGCCTACTGTGTTGGAGTTAGGCCAAATGTTCTGTAAACGCTATGTTGGCGAAATATTATAATCATAAACGAACTGTGATAAACGAACCGGGCGAATTTGCCGAATCTTCGCCGTACAGAAAGGTTACATCGCTAGTTGTTGTTCCGCTGACATTCTGCGTCATGTTGCCATGGCAACCAGACGCTGACTGCAATGCATGGCGTTTTGCGTGGCGTTTATGTACGTTAATATTACGTAATGGCTTTCATCTTATACAGTCATATTCGTCATCGTCAGTTTAATTTTGGAACACAGCAATTAAAATTTTAAAAAACATAAAATTCATAGCAAAATAATGTACACGTTTTTAACGATTGATTTTCTTTAATTATATAAACTAAATGTCTGCTTTTTGTGTGTTTTACTGTTTTATGTCATCTGCACTCTGCAAATGAAAGACAAAAAGTTATATTTGCCACAATACAAATATACAGTATACAAAAACTGAGAGAGAAAAATGAAAGAATGTTGTGACGAGTAGGCATGGGCTATCAAAGCTGACCACCCGTGTTAATAACTAACGATATACAACAAACTATTTATTGAAGATAAAATGGACTAAAACAATACAATACTAATAACAATAGATCAATAAACATATACATGTATTTAATATTATATTGCAGAAAACAACAAAACATTCACTCGCAGAAAAATAATTTCACATTTTTTGTTTGAAATTTCCATTCTGACGCTTTACAAAATACTTTGCAGTAGGATATCATGGCAAAGCCTAAACAACAGCATTATCTAAATGGTCACAACCGTATTTACAAGACGATGCAGCAGTATGCTTGCATTTCTGACATTAAATATAATTTTTAAAATATAACCATATACTAAATACACATATGTTGAATATAATTTCAAATATACCTAGTGTTTTTAAAGAAAAAACAGTTACGAGTTTTGGACGTATACGTTAACAGTGATTACAAAATCTTGCGCATTTCCCTGATGCCGATGTTTGCATTAAAAGGTTTGATAAACAACGAGAAAGCTAGTGCGTTAATACATTTAAATTCGATACAATTTTGAAAACGCACTTTGAAAAAAGAGTTGTACAAATGTCCACTGCGTACAACATACAGCATACAATGTCATTAAAAATACTGAAGCTATTGACTATAATAAGCCTACATTTTTATTTGATTTATTAATTTATTAGTTCAGCACTGACATTCAAGAACAGGAGCTAAACACAGGTACAAATAAGATTACAATGTCAGACAAGGACAGAAAGGCTCCATACGAAGCACTGACAACTATCCTAATCAGTACAATAGGTTAAAAACTTCGACAAATCAGTACGTTTCAAAACAGCTTTAAACCTAACAAGGGAAGAAAAATCAGTATCAAATGGTAAATGGTTCCATACATTAACCACACGCCTACTAAAAAAATAATAACGCACATTATAGGTTGACTGCTCCACAAACAATTTATAACGGTGACCACGAGTGTTGTTTGAGGGTGCAAAACGAAAAAATGTCTAAACGAAAAAACATCTACAACTATACGGTATAATAGCCTATATGAGAAGAACCAGCAATCAGTGATGAGCATCAGCTACCTACGTAGTACGTAAAATTACTTGCTACTAAACTACTTCGGGATTCGTCACACTAAGACTAACTGCTCATCACCGCCAGCAAAACCGTAATGAATCGTTCGGTACATATTAGCACAATACTGAAACTGACGTTAGGCCAAACATGCAAACGAACAACAAACAAACGAACGCTGCGACTCTGAACACATTCAGCCAATCAGCGACTGGAAAACATAATTCCCGACCAGAAGCGAGGCGTAGAAATTGTCAGGAAATAACATGGGACTGGAAAGCAAACACGTGAAGAAAATATCAAGGTGGTATCATAAGTAGAGAACGCGTTAATGGATTTGAGGAAAAACAGCTTTTAGGCTCGAGAATGGTTCCAGGAGCGGTTTAGCAGAGATATACGACAATTTGTCACACATGGATACAGTTATTCATCCGCTAAACACGTAGATATGTGCATTACAATAGAAAACGGTTCCCATCCTTGGAAGTCGGGATTACTGCATTGTCTCCATAGTGGGTCAGGCGAAGAACTTGCGAAATGTGGCGGTGACGACGCGGTCGTTAAGCGGCATGGTGGGTCGGAAATTATCGACTAGCGGACACTGGCATTGAGCCGTGCCCCGCTCACATGACTGCAGTGATCTCAGAGCCTCCAGCTGCAACAAGCAATGCACACAAACAACGTTCCATGCAGCCGCGTCGTGGCAAAAGGTAAGAGCGCATTTGTTTGTCGAAAAACTGTAAGAAAATCTTTTTGGTTGGAAAATTTGGTTAGAAAATACACAAGTTAGGGCTAAAACCTCACTTTGGAAAAATTTAGAAGCAATATTAAAATTTTGATCACCCATAATTTTTTCTTAAATTTTGATAATCTTCTTTTAGTTTTTGTCATAACTGCATCAGTAATACTGAGTTTTTAACATTTTGTTGGATATACTCTGGAGAAAATTTGCAACAAGTAGTCCTTAAAGATCACATTAAATCCCAAAGGTATAGCCACATTATTTTGTGATATATACTCAGCTTTAGAATAAATGAGTTACAAGCAATAATACAAGGTAGCTTTCAGTATACTCCGAGGTAGATGACTATTCATCTCTTCTCTCGCTTTTAGGGTGTTATAACTGGTAACTTTCAAGTTTACCACTCAGTGGTGTAATTCTGTAATTCGTACGAAGTGAAGCGCTCGCACAAAGATGTCATACAAAACATCGCAAAACTTCACCTGGCCTTCTGAAACTTGAACGGGATTCTTGAAAATGACGAAGCGGACGGACTCGTAGCAGGGTGGAGTCGTCAGTGATCCTTCGTAAGTCCAGTACAAGCTGGTATCTTCTGTAGCACAGTGCAACACAAATTAGCACTCAAACCTTACCCATCGTATGTTTCTGCACTACCTTGGAAAATCAAAACCAACGAAATATTGCATTTTTGCCTAAATGGTATTATTGCTTAATGTAAATAACAAAAACACATTTATTGTACATTTTTGATGCTATGGCTGACACTTTATCCAATTTTTTCGTTTTTCAGCTGCCTGCAATAAAATTAATCAAAACGTTGGCCCATTGTGCAATCACAAACACGGAGACGATTTCTTTATTTATTGACAACAGTATCAAATGTTATGCTCCAGACTAATTGAGATTTCACCAGTCGCTTCTTGAATTCATAAACATTCTTTAACGTCATATGGTAGACATACTGCTGCATGACAGTCAAACCTTGTAATTGATTGGTTCTTGGGAGCCGCAGATCAGGATAGATGAAATTTATCGACGTTTTTTTATCACTTTAATGCATATTTTGCTTGGTCTGATTTCCCCAGGTAGTGCAAAAACAGACATTGGGTGAGGTAAAAAAAATAAACCGCCATTTAATGGCAAGTTGTGTCGAAAATATTCGCACCAGAAATTATGAGAATCTAATAATTTTTGTTCAAGTTGAAATCGAAAATGTCCGAGATGTTTTTTTAGACACAGTGTACATCGCGTTCAAGCTACACTCGACGAGTATTAGATCACCTGCATTTCTATGCAGATCAATATTTGCTTCAAATTACTGCTATGTTACTTTCTAAAGTTACTTAATATTCGTTTTTAGGTACGCGTGGACGTGTGATATGTATATTTAATTATTATTATATATACCTACGTACTTGTTAACGTAATTGTAACATGTGTATATTATTTGTAACAGAGAATGCGTTTTGATATTTGTTGCAATGAAGAAGTGAATGAATGAATGTATCCGGCAAGAATGAACGTAATACGCTCCAGCCAGAGATCTAGCTACTACCAGTTCGTTTCGTCGCGTCAAGTGACAACTGAGATGACATTTAGTTACAAAATGACCGTTTATTAATTTACTTACTTACTTACTCAATAAACCCCGGAGCTTATGTGAACTGTCGGCGCTGACCAGGCAATAAATCTGCCGGCTGAAAACCGTCCGGAATCCCAACGGACTGTCCGGAGTACTTCACCGACGGTATGAGGCGGCACAACTTGTCAAATGCCACGTGCTCACTACCAGGCTGCAGCAACACAGTATACAGGCACACACTTCATGACACATTCAAAATGCACATGTTAGACGCTAACACAGATTACAGATTTAATAATCGTTAGAAAAAAATAAAAAACCACAAATGCGGTTTACTAAAAAATCAAAAACGCTCGTAAACGTTGAATAATAAACGTGACCTATGTATATGTCACATTGGCTAAATCTAATGTTTCCAGGATACAACTGTCTTGCATTTATGAAATTTTTGTAATCACACATAAGTAAGTAAAAGCTGAATGCAAAATGTGATATCGCATATAGTTAGTAGAACTTTGATATTTATTTGTACAAAATTACTGTAAATCACCGTTATTTTCACAATGACAGGTTAACGTTTATTAAAAGTTTTTAAAAACATCAAAAAGTGAAAAAAAACTTTTAAAAACGCAAATTTTTATTTTAAAATCAATAGCTAACATTTATAAACGGTTATTAGTTATAACAATGGCACAACTCATGGTGGCTTGGCGGATGTACCTGAATGAAAACGGTCAGAACACAGATGCCACCGTCCGACTTGACAGCATCATTGAAGCTTGGAAACCGCGTCGCGTTCCAGTGAACCAGATGCAGCTGCCGCAGCACGTGAAACACAGCACGCGTACGTTAGACATGGCTAAATATGCGTCCAACGAAATGGCGACAGAAAAAATGACAACGGGCCCAAATCAGTGACACCAACTTCAATGTTAAGGGATCATTTGAAATAATTCTTTATCATAATCTTAACGCGCATACTAAACTAGCTGCCATGTATTTCAGATTATAAGAAAGCACTGCAGTCACAGACTAAGGACAGTATTAACGCAACATAGAATACTGCATTTTATGCATTTCTTAGTTGTTTTATGCAACTAATAGAAATGGCATTCTGCTGATGAGAAGCTCAGCTATTACAGTGATCTGTCTACGATGGCTTTATGACCACGCTATAAGTGGCCCTCGACTGAAAAAAATTTACACAGCCTATAGCGTTTGATTGTGCCACCCGTCTAGTTCTCGGGCTTTCACTGTTGCTGAACTCCGCGCAGGAGATAACAATATTTCAGTCGCTCACAATTATTGTTTGTCAATATCTGAAAACTTGTGTCTTCAAAAAGTTGCCCCCAGACTAATCATTTGAATCACTTTAATCGCTTCATTCTTTTATTCATTTATTGACTGGTTGATCGATTGATCGATTCATTGATATATCGGCCGAACTGCAGCCACGAGCAGTGTGACTGCGCGAATGTGAGTGTTGAATACCTCAGCGGCGTAAGTGACGTCATCAATCTTGTGCTCAGAGCCCTGGGTGCTGACTGAGCCCCAGTGAAAATGAAATTGAACCAACGCGTACTTGTCGTCCTTCAGCGGACCGCCGCGAAGAGCTACGTCAACACAGTTTATGTTCAGTTCACACCTACGACGCCTACGCGACTCAACTCCACAGTGCATCGTAGGTGTGAACAAGTCATTACTTAGCGTTCAGCACCCATTCAAACAGCAAGACTTGCTGTTGGTCAGACCAGCTGCTTGGACAATGGACGAATCACTCATGCAGTGATGTGGAAATAGACAGGCTACAATACGAATATTGTCTGTCCGTTTGTTTGTCCGTCCGTCCGTCTGTCGCGTACGAGATCTTTACTCGAAAACGAAGAAAAGTGTAAGAAGCCAAAACTTGCGTAAACGTTCCCCAAAACAGGGGTAATCAGTGTATCAAAGGTCAGAAAAACGGCTGTAAAAAATATCGACACTGGAACGACAGTTTCTTATAAACTTATTAATGAAAATTTAATGAGCACGGGTACAGTGGATGGGTATAATATACGGACTGGAGTCGTTGTGGTCGACGCAGACTTGTAGCGAGTGTCCGTTGTTGATGAGTTTGTTGACGTTGGCGTGATTGTATGAGATGACCAAGGCGCGGTCTCTCAGCGTTGAACTGAACTCAGCCGCCGCAGCACGGATGATGATCGGAGACTGACGCTGACCGCCTGCTGCTGGAGCGATCTCTGCCCAGTGACTTGGACCTACAGCAACATAGGCCCCATTATGAGTCTTGTCTGCATGTCCGTCTGTCTGCCTGTTCCGTATTTTTCATTCAGAATTTTACATATCTTTTGGTTAACTGTGTCATCCATGATACAAACTTTTTGAACACCGAACATGTGGCAAATACATTAGTGGTATATACCGTGGTTGCCTGTGTAGCCCCAGCGATGTTGTGTCGCCATGCTAATTCATCAGCCAATCGTTCGTTGTTTTGCAGACGTCGAGCAAAACAGAAGCCAGAACTCAACTCGACTTCCTGGAACAACAACAACAACAATACGCGTACGGCGATCTAAGTCGGTCTGATAACAGGCGTAACGATTATCTGCTGCACACTGTAGGCCGATAGGGCCTATAACGTGCAGGAAACCAGAGTTAAACCACACCACTCAGCTTGCATTGTATACTGTTTTCGCAATTTTCGGCTGCAATCGTGTCTTTATAAAGCAAACGACGGTGTATTCAGTAGTCTATGCGATCCGAGCGTGGGTTAAACATGATACCGCACTGCCTAGAGTGGTATTAGCTTGGACTGCATACTCACTCATCCACTCCATGCAGCAGTGCGGTATAGTACAGTCTACAACATCATTACTGTAGTGTACAGTGCGTACCGGTATAGCAGAATGCACATAACGTCTCTGTCATTAATCATGATCAATATAAAAGCTTACAACGAACGCAACGTCAGCAACGCAACACTAATTACTGCCGTAGAACTCCCGTAGTTTTTGCTCATTAACTGCAGCTTCCAGCTGTCGAGCAATGTTGCAATTGCACGCGCTTACCTCAGTTACGTCACTTACGTGCAGATAACAGATAACACGAGTCTTCGCTCTGCAATTAAGCATCTCTGCTGCAGCAGCTTGTTAGTAGCACCACGCAACACATACCTGTGTTACATCGACTGATTATTCTGATCGCTAATGACGCTAACTGGTTGGTGGAGTCAGCAATAACCTACGGTTAAAATGGTCAACAATTTAACTGCCCGATTTCCAGTGACGCTACAGGAGTAGGCCTAGACATTGCTGAATGGCGTACCGGTATACGCCATACACGCATATCATAAAGCATTGATCGCCGGAAGCTTACAGCTGACGCCCAGCGTTTTGCTTCCTCTGGCCACTGACACGCAGCGTTATAGCATTTGATATTAATAATTTCCTGCTGATATATTACGCCACTGTCATCATCTCATCGTAAACGCTGACTGCATGCTGTTAAACTCAAGTTCCATATGCACCGACTTTGCAAATGCACTGAGTATAGGCTAGAAATACTCTTGGACCCAGAGGAAATTTTTTTGCTTGCACGCAGGCTGAAGAATAATTTGCGGCGATTTGCCCCTTAAACAAATTTATACTGCTAGCTGTTAGCTGCCACAAAATTCTAAATTCATTTAGAATGCAATGGCGACTAAGGCTCCGCTCCAGACCCTGCTAGCCGGAGCTAAAATGCTCTCTCAGACCCACTAGCATAAGCCTACTTGAGGAGCGAAAGAAGAACAGAAAGAGAAAATGAAACAAAAAGGAAAGTAGAAAAAAAACAAAAAAAACGAGGAAAGAAAAAAGGATGAGAAAGCAGAAAGGAAAAGTTTGGAACCAGACATAAATTGCGCCAACGCTATTAACCTTTAGAGGTTAACCTGAAGTGAATTTTTCACCCCACTATCGTTTTCTGCTCTGTGCTGTTTTAACGCCTTACAGCTGAAACCTGTGTTTTTATGTATCTGTTCATAACTGATTTGT
>Ga0209367_1011606_pt1 | contig 11657 bp, 10 predicted proteins | sample WorMetLIZISLAND2_FD_187412 | JGI IMG/M metagenome (GOLD analysis project Ga0209367, IMG submission 187412) | Marine gutless worms symbiont microbial communities from Max Planck institute for Marine Microbiology, Germany - Olavius geniculatus... ... | reverse complement strand
GGGGAAGGGGAAAGAGAAGGGGAAAAGGAATATGGAACGGGAAGGGGAGGAGAGAAAGGGGGCAGGAAGGAAAAAAGAAGACGGTGAAGAAATAGGGGGGTAAGAAATAGGGAAGGAAAGTAGGGAGAAAAGGAGGAAGGGAAAAAGGGGTGGAGGGAAAGGGGAGACTTGAGCCTGATATTGATTCTAGATTTGGGAGATAGAACTTAGAAGCCTCTGGGTGCCCACGGAACGGCAGCAAAGCGGCACTTGCCGTTATTCGTCCATCCAGTCAGTCATTCGTTGGTTTCACAAAGCTGGCTGACTGCAAGGAGCAAAGAAGCCTTGAAAGTCACGTAGCTGTCATTATATTCAGTTGCTATATGCTGGCGCTAGTCGGGCCCTGGTTGACAGTGACAGGCAGACAGATCATTAAAACGTCGTGTTGCAGCAACTAGCTTCGTTTACCGTATAAGCTGTTTTTTACTGACTAACAGTTGAACTAGCGGACGTAATACAGCGGGCTAGCCAGGAATTTTTCTGGGAGGGATGGGGGCCGGCGAAAGGCTGAAGGGCGGAAATTCTTTGAGGCTAAAAGCCCACATTGGGAGGGTTTTTAGCAGGGGGAGCAAGCCTTTACCACCAGCTGTGGTGTCTGGGGCGACGGAGCGCTGTAAGTTCCAATGGCAAATGTATTTTGGATGCAGTAAGAGCCCAGAAAACGTATCTGCAGTGCCTGCAAATATCATTTTGTTGCCGCAAATGTTCTGAACCACGTGCACGTTTTTGGCGCTGCTGGAAAGGCGTCTAGTTGTCTGCTCTTTTGTTGGGGTACATATGGCTGCCTATACAACACTGCTGTTAGGCGACCCCCGCTCAGACTTTGTGTTTTGTGTCGTCTGTCGTCGTGACATGATGGTATTCTGTTGCAGTTGATGCATTTGTCTCGCGTCTTTGTACGGCGATGTGGCATAAGTGGGGAGGGAAGACAGACAGAGATCGAGAGTTCTCTGTGGTGACATATTTGCTTTGCATTGAAGTCAACGTAATTCAGCAAATTTTTGCTGAATTAAACGTATAAATGGTAGCCTGTCACTAGTATATGGACGTGAGAATGTATACAGTATTGTTTGGCCCGTGCATGCAGCAGGCCTGTAGAGCCCGGAACTATATATATAGGTTTAATGTAGGCCTATATTCATCCCGCAGTGCTTAGTTTGCCCTGTGATAGTTTGCCAAACTCGGTCCACTTCGTGTAGAAATATTCCTCTTTCAGAAGCCTTAAACCCCTTGTATGTGAGAATCAGGGAGAAAGAAAGCGGTTAGCCCGGCGTTTCCTGAAGAAAGGCCATTAATTGACATATGTTTGCTGACATAGTTATTGTTTCCAAGTTTGGTGCGAACGTTTCCAGGGAAGGTGGAGTAACCAGTATGCCGATTTTTAGCTTAAAAGATTAAATGCCAAAGTTATCGGATGTCATAACTTTAGGAAAATGATGTAGGCACATCTACGTTTATTTATTTATTCATTTAACAGTTTAGGCCTATACACATCTCAAGTCACTCACAGTACGGTAGTGAAGAATCGCAAGTGTTAGTTTCTGCCACTTTCAAAATTTTAATTGTCTGATTCAAATGGTGAATTTTGCTTCTCTTATATTATAATTTGCTGCGAACAAGGTTTACCTGTTAATGTGTTTATACTGTAAAAGTTATTGTAATTAGCACTTTTAAGTACTTCTTGGGATAAGTACAGTTTTTCTGCTTTAAGTGACCTTGAGTGACAATAACAGGTTTAGGCAACAAAAATCGGTAAAAAAAATCCAACGCTCGTAGTGTGTGGTTGGCGTGTGGTCTGCGACGTTTAATAATGCATCAAGCAGGGCTCAGTAGCAGGAACCTAGCAGGAGACTGATGCAGTGAGAGAGATTGACTGACCAATGCACGTGACAGACAGACAGACCACCAGGCTATACAGAACACTGAACTGACGTGACGAATGGTTCTGCATGTTTGCTGTTTATCAACCCTTGCAACTCGTCTTCTGGCTGACTCTGATTTATACTGAGTAGTTGACAACGTTTTGCAGCTTTGTCCGGACACAATTTATTTCGATCAACTCAATTGAATTTGTGCATCCTATTGTTAGGATTATATCTGTGCTACTGTTTACGCTTTCGTTTTATCAGAGCTTTTCGACCGTGGCTGATCCGACAACCAGCTAACTTAGTAGGAAGGAGTTTACACGTAGAAGCTGGCTCTAAAAAACGCTTTAAGAGTGAACGTCATGCGCTTAGGTGGCAAACTTGTAGAGCCAGCTTTTGAGCTTTCTCTTGTTAGCTGGGTATACATTATTCTCAGTTTTATAGTTATACTTATGCTAGTCTCACTCGGTGTCACGTAATGTTGACGCGGTGTTTACATTGGTAATACCGGTGCTGCATAAATTATGCTGAAATATGTGATCTTTTGAGCTTAGAATGCAGCAAAATGCGTTTGCGTTGTCAGACTTGCCAGCGCAAGACTCACTGTCTCAGTGTCTGGGTCGTGTGAAGGAGGCGGAACCTTCCTTGAAGGCGACTGAAGACATGGCATAGGGTCGGGAAAGCAGGCACAGACATACGCAGACAATTTATGTGTGATATGTCCATGGATGAGACACTTTTGTGCTATTTGTGACTTGTCTGTCAAGGATATAGCTCAGCGGTGAGCTAAAGAATGTTAGACAGGCGATGAAAGAGTTAATATTAATAACTCACAAATGCACAAAATGCGTTTTAATTACTATTGGTGTAAAAATTCACTCGGCGGAGAAAAAGTGCACTGTTACAAGCGCCTTCTAGTTTGACCTATTTTTTACATTGGTGAGAGTGCTGCTGAGTGGATGAATGTGGACTGACTTGCTAGTGCGTGGTCACAGTTCATAGAAGTTCTGCTGTATCCAGTGACGTTTGTCGTTTCGTTAGCGGATATTACAGACACGGGAACGGAACTAATAAGTGATTGCGCGGTGCTTGTTATTAGTTAGGCTACTACTACTCATTCACTCACTCACTGGTCTTGTTATCTGTCCCATTGCTATAGCATAGCATGGGACAGATTATAAAATCACTTGCGTCTGTCTGTCAGTCTGCCTGTAAACACTCCTACGGCCGCAATTTTGATTCGATTTTGATGAAAATTTGCACAGTGATTCGGGGCCTGAAAAGTAAGATCGAGTTTTTTGGGATAAAAATCTGACAACTCCTTCCCCTATTTTACCCCAATTTTTAAAAAATTGCATTACGGCCCATGGGGACTTCAAAGCGGTATAACTCGGTCATCGTAAAAGATAATTGCGTGCTGTTTGCACCTACCCCCTATTTTTGGGAACCAACGGTGTCATTTAATTTAAATTTCTCCCCTGAAGACCCCTGTTGTCATGGCAACCAACCGTTTTTATTCAAAGACAAAATTGGCTGCAGGCTCACAAGAGCGTCAAACGCTGAAACGCAGCTGCTAGGCTATAGTGCGGCAATGGGACAGATACCTCGTTCCACATAACGTATTTCTAGTTCATTAAACTGGCCAGTGTGTGCGTGCGTGTATCTGTATTGCATTCGTGGGTCTCTAGAAGTTAATAATCACCCTTCGTTGTTGTTGCTGAACTCGTTGCCCAGTTTATGGCGCCAAACTGTCAGGATTGGGATACCCGGGCACTGGCTGGCGGATGCCCAAAAACCGGTAAACTCACCCAAAAGCCCACTAAAAACCCACCTCGAACTTAACCCACTTTTAGTTTCTGGTTGTGCTAATAATGACATACTCTGTCATGGCGAAGTTTTTGAAGCATTGAAGTTTACAAAATATTAGTATATCCTAGCTGTGGGGAGCAAACGGAAACTCGTATGATTCAGCCAGTTGAAAACCCACAGAAGTTCCAAAACCCATAATGTTGGACCTTTTTAGAAAAACTGTAAACAAACCAAAAAACCGGAACCTATGGAAACCCAATGAAACCCCCAAAACCGCCGGCCTGGGTTTAAAAAAAACAGTTTTTTTGCCACCTTGCAAACTGTCAACATGCATTTGCAAATTACAGCCCAACTGTTAGTTCTGTGCTGCCACGTGGCAAATGCAAGCGAGCAGAGTGATTCCACCAATGACCAAATTACTTCAGTCATTGTCCATCTTGTATCACAGTGTCACTGTCCTAAATATGGTAACATTACTTTTATCGAACAGCGTTAAACGCACGCGCTGTTTATTTATAGGCAGAGGTCTTGTTTTATACCCTAGCCGCCTTCATTGTTCGCACGTGGGGGTTTGGCGATGATTGGATAGGGCGATAACGTGTTTCTATAGGCTGTCACTGTCAGTGTCAATAATCAGTACTAACCGTGTCTCTGTCTGCAGCCGTTTGGCCGCAATTTTGCTGCCTGCAGCAGTCACCCATGTGTCTGTGCCTCGGATTACCGTATCGTATCTTAGTTTTGATTGTAGCGTTCGATATTATAGCAACGTCAGCACAGCGTGTATGGGACTGTAGTCACTCTGAGAAATCGCTTTCTTTTGAGACCGGAAGTCGGACGCTGGCCTTTGGATGTAGTGGATGTAGGCAGTAAGGTTAGCCCATAGCGACAGCTGGGCTTCTTGTTTTCTCTCAGTCGATGTTTGCAGCTTGCAGCTGTTTACTGCAGAATGCGCTGTAGTGTAGTGCCGACACGCTGTCGTGCTGATTAGCATGCAGCTCGGCTGCGAAGAAATGCAGATTTCTAATTAGAAACTTAGTCTGTAATTGCGTTCGATCCCTGGACCTGACACATGCTATATCACAGTCATGTGTCAGCGGATTTGCGGTTCAGAAAAGTCTCTGCACTCTGTTGTTTTTCGCGGGCGCAATGTGTGCTAAACACGTATTAGCTATCTATTTCTGTCCGTCCGTTCGTCCGTCTGTCTGTCACGACCTGGTACCATTCAAGGCCAGGTAAGATAACAGACTCGGGGTTTCTACTGTATAAGATATCTTATGTGTCTAGCTTTTTTTGAGCAAAATTTGTGCCCCTCAAAGGGGGTGTCAAATAGGAACGATCTCGACCCCAAAGTAGGGGGTTATATTGAATTTTTCGCCATTTTTCGCTGCGATGCACATTTAAATAGTTCATTTTGATCGTGGACGCAGCAGGTGTCTGTTACTCAGGCCACGTTCAAAGTTGTTATTGTCGTTGATGATAATTATGAATGATGGTGATGAATTGATGGTGGTTTCCTGTGTGGTACCTTGACGTCTGTCGTGTATATAGTTTCGGTCGGCCAGGAGTCGATTGTCACATTGAACACGACGCGGAGTTTCCGGTCATTCAGCTTCTTTTTCTCATCAATGAGGTATTACCGTACGTCGCCATTTTTTAAAAATTTAAATCACAGGTGGTGCTTTTTTCTCGTTATTCAGCTGCAGTCATGCGTCGTATAGCAAACGATGCTGTAGTCTGGGCCATCTAAGCGCGGTGTACATGTATGTACGATACGGCACTGTCTGGAGTGGTATAAGCTCGTACTGCGTACTCTGCTCGCTTACACACTGCAACAGTGCGGTATCTATACATACAGTATACTGCTTTCACTGTACTACTTACTTTGTTTGGTCTTTGTTCAGTTGGCCTACTTTTTCTGAAGTCACTGCACGTTAGGCCGGTTCCTCAAGGGATTTCCTTGGTTAGTTGTTGCACTGACTGGGACAGTCGGTTCTTTATAGTGCCCGGATGCACAATGTCTCCAAATAACACCGCAAGTCGTCAGAGATGCCACCTGTTTTTTAACGATAGTTTTAGCAACTGTGCACGAACCAGTTTTTACCCGTACCATGTAGGCCTACAGCGACATATCTTATCACTTTTCCAGTAGCTCTACAACGTGTGACTTAGAATGACCTTGAGAATTTGAGAGGTTACTTTGTAGAAATCTGTTTTCTGCGTCGTTCGACCAGATTATTTCTGCCTGGTTTTCGAAGACATTTATCACGTGGAAGAGAATTAAGGTAACCCTGTAACGTCAGCGACAAAAATGTAGCCCAGGGACTCTAGTTTCTGGCAGTATGAAACTTGTGGGGGATATTCACGTGGATTCTGTGCAGAGAAGGCATCAAACGACGGCGGGTTGTTGAAAAACGGCGTTTCTCAATGGCCTAAGTCGCGATGTTAAATGTAACCTTTGAAGATTGGGCCAAAGCGATCGTATGAGCTTGTACGGACCCGGCTGTCTATGGCAGGATCGGCGACGGAGCATTCATTCTCTGTCGCTGCAGCAAGAACTTGCGACAGTCTGCCATCAGAAATGACGTCTTCACTGCAGTGTCTGCGATCAACGAACGTTTAAGATTAAACTTAAGACTCGTCTGTTTCTGTCTCTTTCCCATAGCTGACTGTGAAATGACTGTCTCAGGTCAACTCAGCTTTCTACTCTCAGCGGGACGAGAAATGAGTATAGTAGCTTACGACGTCAGTGTGGCTAGCTGGTGCGGTGGTATGTCGGCTAGCTGCAAACCACGGATCCAATTGTTCGCTGACGCGGGCAGTGGATGGCCGCATAGTGCGCTGCCGATGTATAGTATCATTAGCTCATGCCAATCAGCTGCCACCTCCTAGATTGTGGAGCGTTTTATGGTCACGACTCATGTAAGAAGCGCTATAGCAAGTACGGTTTTTTTATTGACTGCCGTGCCATGTGCATTTTCACTTCAGATCAGATTGTATTGTATTGTATTGTATAGGATGTTTTATGAGATGTGACTGAGTAGAGTCGGATATACTGCGTGTGGTGTTCGCTAGGGTGCGCTAGTGTCAGTCTGTGCCGACGATCAGCTGCATCTGTGGACGCTGCGTCAGAACCGACCGGAAATCGTACATTCACTCAAACTACAGCGAGAACGGCGAGTCGTCCCAGCCACTCCACTGCTATAGGCCTATACACTACACGGGCTGGTGCAGAATATTGTGGTCTATATCCGTCTCCGAAAAAAATCTGCTACAGTTCTGGATATGTGAACTTTCTCCTATCGGATTGTTTTTATTGACACACCTTGTACATAGATAGTCTAAACAACAAAATTTTCCACAATTAGCAACGTAAAGAATTGTATGGTTATAGATTCTCTTCTGCAATAACTACGAATCATTAGCAGAACCTGAAACTAAAGCATAGGTGAATTCAAGGTGGGCGGGCAAGGGGGCTATGCCCCCCCAAGATGCCAGAAGTCACTTTTTCCTTTGCCTTGCAGTGCATTGTAAATTTGTGCAATAAAACTAACAAGATTTATATCTGTTTTTTTCATGCCCAAAAAGCGTTTGCTGCTGGGTCTCCGCCTCGGACCTTCCTCTTCCTCAAGAAGCCCACCTTCGGCCTCAGTTTTGTGCTCTTGTGGCTTCAGTTTGCGCCTCCCAACTTTAATTTCTGGCTACGCTTATGTAAGTAGGTAATAAAGAATAAATAACGCTCGTAAACACACGCAAGTCCATCTCCGTGGCAGTTTATGTATTCCGGATGTATTTTTTATTGTTTTGGTCATAGAGAAAAACAGCAAAATTTAGCACCAGGGAGTCCACAAAAATACGCCGTTTCGACATTAAAATATCGAAAAGAAATTCTGGTGAGGGGGCACTGCTCAGCTTAGATTCACGTATGAACTAAAGTGGAGTATATTGATTGGTTATCTGTGTAGGGTGACATGCTGCCATTTGCCATTCCAGACAAAATGGATGTACGTAGGAACAGACCATGGCAACGTACACATCATGAACATTGAAACCTTCACACTGTCCGGCTATGCTATCATGTGGAACAAAGCTATCGAACTGTGAGTGCATATTCTGCTTGAGCTCGTTGTTTGAAATTATTTTTGTTCAATGTAACATCGAATACATGTCGTCAGGATGATGGTAAAAAGCGGATCTGCGGATGTCGCAACAGGGTCAGAGCTAGTATTAAGGAAAGTGTTAAGATTGGGGTTAGGGTTAGGATTAGGGTTAGGGGATGGTTAAACTAATAAATTACAGCTTAATAACAGATTCGCACATCTGCTTTTTGCCCGTAGCCATGTCGTCAGCAGCATTGTTGCGTTTTTGTTAGGCACACAAGTTGGGTTTATTCGTTCACTGACGTCGCCTAAACTCAATAGATACTATACTTCACTGAGTCAAAAAAACCGTTTGTGGGCTCTGGCATCTTGGACTTATGACAAGACTGATCCGTGTTTTGGTCGTGTGGTTTTATGTTTTGGTCTTTGGTTTTGTTTCGGTCGCTATAAGCAAGACACTGGACACATATTTTCGTTACGACTGTGACACTGTGGGGGTGAGATGGGGATGGGACGTAGTGGGGATCCATGGTTTTTACGGGGTTATTGGTGTCCAGTATGGTGTTCAGTTTCAGTGGTCGCTCTGCTTGGTAATTTATAAACGTCATGGATAGTAGTTTGACTGCCTTGAGTTGATCGTAGTCCAGAGCCGTGACAAGGCGTATTGTATTTGTATTGCAGTAGATACACCCACATAGCAAAATAGGCTTCTAGCTGTCTGCCATCCGTGTGTAATCAATTCACAACATCTGTTGCCCCTTTACCTTGCGCTTTCACTCTCTTTACGCAGTCGGAGTTGAGCCTGTTCATTTGGCTAAAGCATTATGTCACTGCGTGAAGTCCTGTGTCCCCTACTGTAGTTTTTTCTACTCGCGATTGTCATTCGCGAGTAAAATGACAATCGCACACCATTATCATTATGATAGTGGTCTGGCTTCGTTGCTAACGTCGTGGGTGGCGTCAACTAAAGTTAATCAACGCCGGGCCCTGTTGGTACTTGGATGGGCGACCTGTCGTATGTCACATGCATGCCACCTGCTTAAACGGTTTGACGGATTTATGTGCCATTTGGCAGGTGCACTTGTGGGGCCAGTGAAACATTTTATTTAGTGGAGGTCCCTGATTCCCCCCCACTCTAAGACTTGCCGCGACGATTCCGCTTTATGCCGAATTACTTTGGTATTCAATGTTTATTCTCGTAAACGTCGCACAGCAATTTTTATGAGTTTGCTCTTGGGACGTTCTACCCGCTTTGACTGTAGTCGCCGCGTTATATAATATCTCATCTTTTATTCACATAATGTACCTAAGTGAAACTAAGCAACCATTTTGACTTTTGAGCATTCCAGGTCGTCGTCATATTTCCAACTGATGTACTCAGCAGTCAGCTAAACTGGGCTGGTTGTTGTTTTGGTGCACTCTGTGTATCGGCGGTGTGTCATTTGGTTGCAACGTGTATGGTCACGCGCTGAAAGCATTTGTTAACGTTACCGGGTGGGTGGCAGTCACGGTGACTGCTGTAGTTTAGACTGTATATCGTGAGGTGGATCTGAATGCCCGCCGTCTGAGCACCAGCCGTGCACCCAGCGAAGCAAAGTGCCCACACACGCTTACACATCAGGGGTCAAAGTAAGGGGGAACGCGGGGACGCTGCGTTTTCCCATCTCTTATTTTCAGTGTGTAGTTCCTTTATCTCCTGTTTTATGTCACTGTAGTTCCCCCTCCCCACCTAAATGGGGCTCCACCCAGACCCCACTGGGGGAGCTTACTGCGCTTCCCAGACCCGCTAGATGTACTTGAGGGGAGAGAAGGGAAAGGGAAAGAAAAGAGAGGGAGGATGAAAAGAAAACGGAAGGGAGGAAAAAAGAGAAGGTGGGAGAGGGAAGTAAAAGGGAAGGGAAGGGCGGAAAAGGGAGAGAAGGGGATGAAGGGAAAGGGCATAAAAATGTAGAGTCCCCCCACCTTTTCAGTTCTACATTGACCATTGCACATAGTCTACCTGTGTCGTCATCGTTGTGCTGATGCTGACGTTGTTAATTGACGTCACACTTCCTGACTACAGAATTAGCCGCCTCGCTGAGTCGACTGACGCTGCTGCCGTATCTTTACACTAACGGCTACGCCACGCCACCGCCGTATACCGTGGTTTTCTCTTTTCTGCCGAGGGAGCGAAGGACATAGTTTAAGGACATATATTATGTGTATTTTGTTTCGTTCAATCGAATCCCGTCCAGCCATTAGCTGGAACCATGAACCGTTGCGTTGGAATAACCCAAGACGTGATTACCGGATGCGATTTTTGAGTTTGAAATGGCCCGAACCCCACTCGTGGAGCTTACACTTCCAGGCCCTTCAAGCTGGATTACTGACCCAGAGGGTCGCAAAGGTGGCCCAGGAAGGTCGAGTAGAACCGTCTTCCCTTGTAGAAATCTGATTATGGGCCTGTGTACACCCTTTCCATCCCACTGAGAGTAGGAGGCTGAGTTGAATTGAGCACACAAAGGGTTAGCGACTTGCTTAAGGTTGCTTGCAAATGACCCGCGCGGTGATAACCTCGTTTCAACCCTCGTGCTTCGTTCTGCTGGCGTTTGCTTTTGTTCAGGTGCCATGTTTACTGGAAGTGATGTGATGTGATGCGTCATGTTTGAATTTCTGACCTGCTGGAAATTTTTGTTGAATAATTTTAAATTGCAAGCGTCACGTGTCTTGGCCAGCCATTAATGTTGCTTTCCTCATGAATGGCGTCGTTGCTGGTGCAGTATTGTACATTAGTGGCGGAGTATTGTGAACGTTTGTACAGGTTGCGGAAAACACATCCAGGGCCTGTGGTTCACCTAAGCGACAACCAAAATGACCCCAACAAAGTGAGTCCATTTTGTTGATTTTTCTCTTTTTCTCTCAGCAGTTTATGCAGTGATATACCTGAATAGAATCATACGTTGAAATGTAAGTTATAAGTTATACAAATTGAACAAAATACAACCTTTTATTCTTTCGATGAAGGCAGCAGCGGTTGCCGAAACGTCAACAGTCTGTATCAGAATAAAAGGTTATATTTCGATGAAATTGTATAACTTAACTGAAGTGCACTATAACTCTATTTTAGTCGTGATTTTTGAGGTCTAACGTCACCCCGTTTACTCAGCAGTAAACAATGTCTCATGAAGAATGGTGCATGGGATGTTATTTTATGGTTCTTAAAATTTTTGCCCGTTTTCTTTGTGCACTGAAACGTAAAAGACCTGAAAAACCTAAAAAAAACATGACAAGAGCTAAAAACGTAAAAAAAACTTTTTTTTGCAAAAAAATTTTAGGCTTTTTCGACGCTTAATGCAGGCCGTGAGCTTGTGTGGCGTGTGAATTGGTCATCAATATTACAGCCAGCTGGCTCAGTGTGTAATCACGATCTTGCTGCTTAGTGCTCCGTGGTGCCATAGATTCAGGACATGACTTCCTGACATCGTTTGACCCCTGAGGTCCTCACACCAGCTGGTCAGCTCCCTTCCCCCGCTCAGCCGGGGCTACTGCATTAATGCTGAACTTACTGACAATGAATTGCATCATCATCATCATCAGCAGCAGCAGCAGCATGAACTTGTCATCAACTCCTTGACCCTGATGTTTCTTTAACTAGCGTAGATGTCGCCGGCCCACTGCCGACATCGTATGAGGCCGTCCGTCTATAGCTATTATGCTCTTGTTTGTAATCACACTCACACGGTAGTGTGAGTGTTGTAAGGACGACCTTCAAAGTATATGGGAAAATGCAAACTTTGACCCTCAGCCAACCAAAAACCCCTGAACCGATCGTCACCAAATTTTAATGACGTGATTACGTCATGGACGC
>Ga0209367_1011605_pt1 | contig 11657 bp, 5 predicted proteins | sample WorMetLIZISLAND2_FD_187412 | JGI IMG/M metagenome (GOLD analysis project Ga0209367, IMG submission 187412) | Marine gutless worms symbiont microbial communities from Max Planck institute for Marine Microbiology, Germany - Olavius geniculatus... ... | reverse complement strand
TCCGCACATGCGATTTTGAAAATGCCATTATATGCGGAAAAATATGCGATTTGCACTTTTTGCCAAAATATGCGATCGCATATGCGATCGCATATTCGCATATAACCAACATCCCTAGATAGTGCTAGCAGGTTCGCGACAACTCCGCGACAAGTTGGCTGTGTTTTGACGTGCTAGCCAGATGGACTTTGAAAAACGACAGACGTATGAACCTGTTCGACACTTTTTTGATACAGTAATTTATTTATATACACGGTGTTTCATAAAAAGGACCCCTTTTGTTTTTTTCATAATTTACTCAAATTATGAGCAATTTACATAAAATTTTTAGCAGTTGTAGCTGAAGAAATAGAAATTTGAAATATTTGAACAAAATATGGCAGTTGATTAAATATTCTTTGCCAGTCGTGATGTAACGCTGACGTCATAATGTGTCACATAATACAAACTTGCTAGTCTCAACTGGTGCTGTCAATAGCTACCCTGCTTCGATGGTGAACTTAATCTGGTTTGTTAATGGAAAATGATTATAGTGTCAGCAATGAACAACATGGAAACATGAAATCAGGCGTCTTGTGATCCGAAAACTCATTTTGCAAGCTCGGTGTGATAGTGCACTGTCTTGCTCGAACATGTGAAAGACCAACTATCCTCATAGACACGTAAATTCGATCGCTTTGCACGTTTTTGTGGCTCAACTGTAAAACTTCAAATATTTGACATTAACGAACCAGATTTTTTACCATTGAAACAGGGTAGCAACTGGCAGCACCAATTGGGACTAGCCTGTTTGTACCCGCGACACATTATAGTGTCAGCCTTACAGCACGACTAGCAAAGAATATTTAATTAACTGCCATGTTTTGTTAAAACATTTTGAATTAGTATATATTCAGTTACAACTGGTAAAAATTTCATGCAAATTGCTCATCATTTGAGTGAATTATAAAAAAAGAAATAGGAGTCCTTTTTATGAAACACCGTGTAGTGTTATGACACTGTGTGAAAGTCGTCAATTACGTCATTTTTTGCGTGCTATAAATCGTTTTTAGTAGTAATATTAGTATATTACATGATGATGGAACAAAATTCGATAGGTAAATATTACTGTCAAGAATAAAAATTTAATTAACGCAGTATACGGAATGTGGTCAACTCCGATAAAAGCGCATTGTACGCAATACGCTGCAAAAGATTCTTGCTCTCTGATGTATGGGTTAACCCATGTTGAGAGCTTTTGTTTTTTTACGTTCATTTAAAATGGTAGCAGCTCCAAAACCAGCTGCTAGACTAGACTACAGCAAACAATAACAGTGTCTTGACCAAAGTCAGCCATGTTTACGTACACAACTAATACAGGTCAGGTCACACTGGTCAAATCAGGTCAATGGAGTTCATGGATGCGAACAAGTCTTTTGACTTGCTAGCATGGTGGACTTTGGACGAAGCGACACTATCACGACACTATCACGCACGCACGCATGTCTGAGACTTGCTAGCGAGCAGGTCTCCAGCAGGTTTTGAGCAGGTCTCGGACCAGATAGCATAATGGACTTTGGGCTTTAGACTGCTCAACAGCGTGTCGCTGTCTTATTTGCTCGCTGCAGCTGCCGGTCGCGTAGCAGAAGTCAATAGGTCAGTCGGCGTGGAGTGACTGATTTCATCGTCTCTGTCGTCATAGTAACTAAGTCACAGCGCGCGGCGACTCTAGGAAGGACCTGCGAACTTCACGGCGCCGACTCGCTGTTTCTCTCTCAACCGGCGCCCGGCTCCAGTCGTTTGCAGCGACGTGTCGAGGTTTGTCAACACTATCCACTACACTAAATTGTGGATTATTCCATCTATCGCAACGCACGCAACGTCCTACGCAGGAAAGTACGCAACAAACGCAGAGAACGCAGCTGACGCAACGGCTAAAACACAAGGATGGGAGCTGTCGTAGCGTCAGCTATGTTAGTTGCCTTCGTTGCGTTAGTCATTTGCGTTGTGTACGTGTCATTAAACTTACACTGTTATTAGTCACATGACAATATTATTGACAAAGAAAAAGTGCAACAAAAGCTAGGTCCATACAACGAATATTGCACAGTCAGCCAGTTCCATAGTAAAGGCTAGTCTATGAATATTCCCTCGAGAGAGTCATAGCCTATTGCGTGCGAAAGTAAAGCGAAGCCTAGTTTCAATCGAGTGCATCTCAACTCACGCAATGCAGGAATAAACACCGCTTCTATCCCTGCGTGCTGCATGGCCGCTGCATCAGCGTTTGCTGCGTATACTCCAGCGTCGCCGTCGTCAGTAGCGTCCAAAAATTACGCAAGGACCTTGCGTTGTCCGATGAAAACTACTAGGCTTGTAAAGCAAGTCGCCATTTTCTCTGCTGCCTGCATCAGCTAGGCTGAGCATCTTGTGCGTGGTGTTTTAGTGGTCACGCTGTTACAGCGTGCAGTGGTTGGACGTTAATTGCTTTAGTACTCCGGTTAGCCGCACCCGGCGCCACAGTAGCACTATAAGATACAACCGTGTCGTGTTGATTCAAGCGGAAAAATTGACTACTATACTATATACTATCCGCTCTGTTTTCAGGACACTTTTACTACCGACTGAGTCCGAAAATTCTTTTTCGGACAAAACTGGACATTTTTGGAGGAATAGCCTCGTTTCTCTAACCTTATTGAGGCTACAACCGTGTCGTGTCGTCCATCAGCAGGCGTTAATATTTGATGCCGCGTTTCGCGCTATTAACCAGCATCAGCAACATCAGCAGCAGCGGCATCGCGGTCGTCTATCGTTCGTTTGCCGTGCTCTCTGCATGCACCGTCGTCGCTCCACGTAGCCATAATGCATTTGCACACTCCACTTACGAGTACGAGTATAGGGGGACGGAGAGGAGGACACTGTTTACGACCCCAAGGAGTCGACAAGCCCTTTGCTGTTCTACTGAAATCCGTGTAAAAGGCCACCTTTGATTTGATGGTATAGTTGTTTTTTTGCATTTTAGCCTGTCGAGAATTTTTTTGTCGGAAAATTTTATTTTAAAGCTACGAATTAAGGGGCTGCAAATCCTTCATTTTGGGGGAATTTAAGATAGAACTGAAATATTGAACACCCATAATGTCCTCCGTCAGAAATCTGCAGATGTCTGTGGGAAAAATGTAGGTCTAAATTTTTTTCTGCCCCGCGCCTGTGTACTGTTTTAAACTCACGACTCCGTTGACCACGCGTTTGCTCACGAGTGTGCTGCCTTCGTCACGACAGTCTGGAATGGACTGCTGCTTTATATTGCCACTGCTGCTACTGCTGCTGCAGGGCCTATACTGTCGCCGTGTATCGTAAACAGTACAGTAAGCTTACTGATACCAGGCTCTGTCATCGCCCATCGCTGTAACCGTGAGTTAAGTAAGCTTACCGCATCAGCAGAACTACAGCAGCGACTTATAATAAATACGGCGTGTAAATGCGTGTACAGAGTGAAAGAAGTGCACCGAACTGCTCCGTACACCGACGTATCTATTTCAGTTCAGTTCAGTTCTGTCGCATGTGCGCCATAAGCTAACGCGAGATGTAGGCAATTACATCAAAGATCGAAGTAAAGGAGGACCAGCAGTGGCGGTTTTAGGCCCGGGCCGGGGGGCACAACCCCCTAGTTTTGCTCCAGCCCCTTTCCTCGATTTCGTGGCCACCCATGATTTTTTTGCAAAGATAACAAATATATCATTTCTTTCCGTTACCAGATTATAAAAAAGTGGGCAAATTTGCAGTTTCCATTGAATGCTCAAAAACCAAAAGTGCTTTAGCTTCAGGGGGCTTTGTCCCTTTGACTCCCACTAGGGACTCTACCTTTGGTCTTCGCTGTGGGCTCCACCCCCTAGACCCCGTTATAGGTTCGCACTACCGCGCTCGCCCTGGGACCGTGCCGCCAGATATTGAGGGCTAGAACCGCCACTGAGGACCGGCTTAAATGGGGTAAACTTGACAACGGGAGAGGAGAAAGGAGATAAGAAAGAGAGCAGGAACGTGGAAAGACGGTAGAAAAATAAGAAACGAGGGTTGGCGAATAGAGAAGCGCATAAAGGGAAAACGGCAAAGGGAGACGATAGTGTCAGAAATGGTATATCGTAGAAACAGAGACGCTGCTGTGGAAGTTGAAGCTGTGAGATAAAGGCACGAAGAGTCTACAAGGGTTTCGTAAATTTTTTTCAGCTGGTTCGTCCAAATGCCAAAGACAATTCGGTGCATTTTGAAGTAAATGCAGGTTAAGTGTGTGACACAGATTTCGTGTATGAGATTATGCCATTATCGATCTGACAGTTAAGTTGTCGGAGCTCACAGTGATCCGTCAGGATTATCCGGATTAACTGAAGCAGCGAACTAATCCGCAGGAAGCATAATCTTGCATTATACCTCGTTTACACGATCAAACTGGTTCGACGAGCTGGCTATATGTTAGCTGGACGAGCCATGCAGCTCGATGTTTGCTCGATCGTGTAAAAGGGGTATTACACATAATGCGGGACTCGCGGACGTCATAGACGCACCGGTGGTTGACTGCGATGTTCCCACGTAGCGGCGTCGTGGGTTACAACAAGAAATTTGAGCTAATGCTCACGAGACGCGTGAAAGCCTATGGCAGTTCCTGTTCGCAAACTGTCAGTCTATCTCCAACCATTTCGTCGCGATTTTTACGGGGGTACCGCTCTTTGATGCTCTCGTGCGCAGATTTCCTTAAACCTAGAAAATCGAGACTTGGACTGTTGAAATCTACGTTCAGTGCTGGAAATTTTCTACGCAGCTTGTCTACGTCTATCTCAATTTATTTCGGCGCAATTCGCTCTCGAAATATGTCTCGCAGCCCGAAATCGCCAAAAAATTCATAAACCTCTATTTTAGCGTTCAGTGTCATCCAAGGTCATTAAATTTGGTGGCAATCGAGAGCCAGTGTACGACTTCCTATTAGTGATAGTAACCTAGACCCTATCTAGCACCGTTGTTGAGATACAGCGACTTATTGGTTAAAAATCGCAAATTTTTTCCACCCCTCTCATTTAGCGCCCTCGTTCGGGGTGACACTCTTCGAACTTATAGAAAAGCTTTACGGTTCCTGAAACTAGAGTCTTCCAGGCAGCCGATGGTGAAGACTTGGTGATCCTAGCTTGCACCGTTTTTGACTGATCCACCCGTGTGACGGACGGACAAACGGACGGACGGACAGAATTGCGATGGCTAAGACGCACTGAAAGCAGTAGCTGCTTTAGCGCGTAAAAAGTCTAAGGGCCTGATCAGGAGCAGAAAGTTGCCGTTTTTCGACAGTCAGCTGCATATTCCCCAGAAAGAACAATCGTTGCTCAAAATTTCAATTTTGTCCATAATTTTTTTAAATAGAGTATTTTAGCCCCAAAGTTTGTATTTTTCGACGAAAATTTTTTTCATGAAAAATTTTGCCGACAGCCTAAAATTTACGTGGAGAGCAAGTGCCCCTCCCCCTTTACCACCACGACGTTATTGCATCGCGATACGGTCGTGGTCGCAATCTCATTCAGTGAAAGACTAGGCCTATAAAGACTCAGAAAGAATAGGTCGTACACCATATTAGTTTTAATTTTTTGGTCAAAAATTAATTTAGTTACTGTGTAGAAAAAGACCAAAAAGTTTTTAAAAATCAATATTAATAGCATCACCATCGTAGTGATACAGAACGGGCATTGCAGTGTGCAGTTGCTCGGATAGGGGTTTCCATTCATATGTGGGAGTCGTCCAGATATTTTATGAAAAACTTAAGATAATTTCTGTCGTATTAAAGGTGTTTAAATTTAACAAAAATGCCATGTTCGATTCAACGTAAAGATTTAAGTACTGTACTATATTTTTTGCTTTATTAAAAAAATATTACCGACCAAGTCCGAAATTATTCTTTTTCGCACAGAACTGATTAAGAATGGTAGTATCTTCGTTTCTCTAACATTATTGAGATGCTCTTGTAAAATCGTTTTTTTTTGTTTGGTAAGTGTCGTGCTGTCGTCTTCTTATTCTCAACATCTCAAAGAACCGTATAGAGGGTCTCCAATACTGACTGTTGTAGCTGCTGCCCATCAGGGCCTCCAAATGTTCTTAACCCGGTAACACCGGCCCTGTTAAAACACAATAGCCTGACAACGCGCATAATTATAGTGACTGATCGATCATGCGACGAGGCGACAGAGAACGACGGAAGAAGGCAGATGAACCAGGAGTGATATGACAGTACTGTAGCAGCACCAGCAACAGTAGCAGCAGTTAATGCAAAGCTTTCTTTGCCCACCGGCGACACAACTAAAAGCTTGACAAAGCAGACTGACGTCATGAAGACGTCATAATGGATATTTGATTGGCAGCTGTTCAACGTCGGTGGTCCTTCTGTCTGCAGCATATAGCAGTGACCACACACCGCGGCCAACCGCCAGTCACTCACTCGATCTAGCACCGCTAGGTGGCGCTGCGAATCGCCAACGCTTAACGCGCATAGAGAGCGACGTAACTGAACAGAACTGAACTGACAAGGTTTAATTTTTGATGAACTGAGCAATGGGCTAGCAGGGGGGAGCTTATCGGTCATTGGTTGACGCAGACGTGAGCGTAGTCACGTAGGCTATCAACGCCGTTAGACGGTGCCTACTTTAATGCCCATTGGTCAGTTCGTCAAAAACTAAACTATGCCAGTTTAGTTCAGTTCAGTTACGTCGCTCTGTGGTCGCCTTTACTGACATTATAATCGGATTATTTTCTGAGTGGCGTCAGTGACCGCCTTTTAACCGCGCCATGCAATAGCAACAGTGCGGGTAATGCCATCATAATGTCTGTTATGTGTCCGTCCGTACATTCATTTGTTTGTTCGTCTTTTGGTCTGGTGGAATTAGAGGCGTCAATCCCCCCTCAGCACCAGGAGGCAACCTTCCCCAACTCGGATGCTCTTCCTTTTTTCTCCCCCTTTCTCTTCCTCTTTTTCCGGTTTTCCCATTTACCGTCCCCCTTCGCTCTCATTCCCCTTCCCTTCCTTCGCTTCTGTCTTTGTCCCTTCCCCTTTCTCCTCTCCCTCCCTTTAGAAGTAGGACCCCTTGAATCCAGCTACAGGGTCTGGGGGAGCGCTGTAAAGCTTCACGGTTTCTGAAACTAGAGTCTTTCAGACAGCCGACGGTGAAGATTTGGTGATCCTATCTTGCACCGTTTTTGGCTGATCTACCCGTGTGACGGACAGACGGACAGACCGAATTGCGATGGCTAAGACGCACTGAAAGCAGTAGATGCTTTTGCGCGTAAAAACAGTGACATTAGTAGACAATGCTTGAAATTATGCCTTATGAGTTTGTAGCTTTTTGTCGTGCCTACTCGTAGCAAGGGCCTTTGAGCACTCTGTCTAAAGGGGACTTAACAAATGTACAAATTTACACATTGGTTGATTGACTAAGTACGGTCAACCCGACTCACGTTTTATATAGGGCCTAACGGTATTCAAGTTTAGCCTAAAACACTTAAGGTTTTTTCAAGTACGGTAATTTTTCGTTTTTTGGTGTTATTTTTGTTTTCGTTCTGGGGCTAAACATTGGGTTGGGGTAGAGTCATTGACAGCAGACGTTGTCGTTGTCGTCGTTGTAGTAGTAGTAGTAATTTGTTGTCCTTGTCGCTGTCGTCTTTGTATTTGTTTTAGTTGTCGCAGTCGTCGTCGTCGCGTTCGTCGTTACAATGTTGATAAAAGCGCGCCGTGCGCCGCATCCATTCTGTCGACGTTACGCCGCCATACAGCCTCTAGCTACCACCTACCGCTGCAGCTAAATTGGATTTCTGCCCATCACCAGTAGTTATGATTTCCTCTGTCAAGACGCCGGATGCGGACCGTCACACAGAAAGCTCGCTGCTGTCGAAATAATGCAGCACAGAAAGCCTATAACGACTGCTCAATGCAGCCGCAGCTAACGTTGTTAGGCGGCTGTCACCCTTAGGCCGCATTATGCATCTTGCTCGTCTGTCTGTCGGTCTGTCTTTCCGGAAAGAGCTCATTACTAAAAAAAAACAAAGACGCGATTGGTGTGAACGTTTCCCGGGGCAATTGCAGTAACGGGAAATAAACAGTTAATTAATTTCCAGCTGATAAAACTACATTTTTATACGTACATGATTGTACACACTGTAATTACTTACTAACGGTTAACAAATATTATTAGTAGAGATTATCCAATGCATATTAAATAGGCCACTGCTACTATACTGTCACAATAATTGTCGAATGTAGCTAGAATACCGAATATACAAACGACCAATGTTGCCAGTTTGCTTTGATGGTAACGAGATTTGCTGCACGATGGCATACCGACAGTACCAGTAAGTAAGTAAGTCAATTTACGCTGTCCGTGTTCCATCCAGTCGATTGGCCGACACCGAGATGCCTGCGACCAAACTCGATGTCGTTATTTGCATAAATTGACGGCGTCGGCGACGTCCATGAGTTGACAGATAGGCCTACGCTTCTATTAACCGAGAATGAACGTAGGCTATCTTTTTCACTGAATGAGTGTTTAATCTAAAACTTAATAAACCGTAATTATTAACAAATTCTGGTCCGGATTAAATGCGTGCGGGATCTGTAGCAAAGGACGGGACTCTTTTTTTGGTTCATTTCCGTTTATTTCTGGTTTTAGAACTAAATTAGATGGGCCTGAAATAGCCAAGTTCTTTTTTATCTTTTGCAATTTCAAAGTAAGCCTAACCAAAACAGGCAACTTGAGAATTTGTAGAATTTTTACAGTAGGCTATTTCAAATATTCTAAAAAGCATGCAAGCAAACGACATTGATCCACTCTATAAAAGACTTATGCATCAGGCTATTGAAAAAGAAGTCGAAGAGAAATAAAATATTAAGAAGTGATAGACTAATCGCTAACAGAAAAAACAATGTTAACATAAGCCTAAGGTCCGCTGGGTCCCTACAGGCAAACACCAGTATCTTACTATAATGCGCAGAAAGTCTGTTTGTCTGTCTGTCTGTCTGTCAGCCCCTTCTAGCGCCTTCCCTGTTGCACGGTCGCGAACCCCGACCGCAGCGTTTGAGTCCTTGGGCCTTAGGTACATGTACGTGCCCCCACCTTGCCTCCCACCTGCCCCCACGGGCAGCTTGAGGGGGCTGGGGTTGAGTTGCCGGGTCCACTTTCCCGCTGATTCTGTCAAGTTCGTCGGTAGTGCTCAGCTTCGTGGCGACATCTGGTGAATGACGGCCACATAAAGGTCCCAGCCTAAGGCCTTAAGGCCGGCCATGAATTTCATAGTCTCTGCGACGTGGGCTCACGATGGCAATTGGATCAATGGCGCATTCTTCACGTTATTACGACCGCGTACCACGTACCGCTTACAACCCCTTCCAAACTCTTGTGTGCATTCATTTCACTATCAAAGTAACCCGCCCATAGGGCGGGTACTTTGCTGGTAGCATTAATTTTGCTACTTTTACTACTAGGCTATGCTGCGGTGGGTACAGGGCTTAACTTGTGAGGGTACGTCCGTCCGGTATGCTGCACCGACACTGATTCCGCAGGCGGCTATGAAGTAAACTGCAACGCACCAAGACGCGTTTCTCGGCCTCAGAATGCACCAAAAAACTCGTTTTCGGCCCGGTACGACCCAGAGCCCGTTTTGGAGGCAGTTTACGACGCTTAAAGACCATGAAGAGGGAAATGCGCCCTTCCCATTTACCGTATCGACTGGCAGTAGGGCCTACTGCCAGTTCTTCTTGCCACAAATTACTGAAATTAAGCCCTACGTCACTACATTAATCAGATCACGAACAAACCTCACCCCAAACCCTAACCGTGATCTGTAGTTTCTGTACTGCTTGTCAGATAACAGGGAGTATAGCGCCCATAGCTTATAAAAGCGCGTACTGAGCGAGATAACTAAACTGAACTGACATGGCTTAGTAATGCATTAGAATAGGCACTGTCTAACGGCGTCGGTGGCTACGTGACTACGTGGCACGTACTCGTCAACCAATGATCAATGGGCTCAGCCTGCTTACCCATTTCATTGGCCAGTTCGTCACAAACTAAACCGTGTCAGTTCAGTTTAGTTCAGTTACGTCGTTCCGTACGCGCCTCAAAACACGTCTGCCGTTTAAACGTTGTGGTTTGCTATAGGAGACTCTGCAGTGGCGGATCCAAGGGGAGGGGGGGGGGCAAACGTGCGGCCGTCCTCTTCCCTTGAGCCTCTATGCATAAGTAAACACTTTATATGCTCTGCCGAACTGCTAATTAAAAAGTTTGTGTGTCAGAAAAATTATTAAAATTATTGCCGCCAGATGTTATATTTTAAGGCTAAAATGCACCAAATTTGATTTCGTCTGGGGCTCCGTCCCTGACCCTGCTGGAGGAGCTCACATCGCTCCCTCAGGCCCCCTAGCTGAATTTAAAGGGTCCTACTCCTAACGGAAGACGGAAGGGAAAAGGAAAAGGGGAAAGGGTATGAAAGGGAAAGGGGGAATGGGAGGGGAAATGGAATGGAGGGAAGAGGGGGAGCGGCAAGGGGGATATTTTGCCCCCCTTGGCTGAAGCCTAGATATGCCACTGAAACTTTGAGAGAATACGGGGGGTGGGGGTGACATCGATGACAACGTGCTGGGTGGATGGTCCAGATGAAGTTAATCGATCATTCTTAGCCAACAACAAGTGCGCTGTGCCGCTGATGCTGCAGGCTGCTAGTCGCAGCATCACTGATAGTAAAATGGATGTTGGCTACAAGACCTTGTCTATACTCCTTACCGGTGCAATTCATCATCTAACGTTCGTCCGTCGACAACGCCGCGTCATAATTAGGCCTATACGAAAAGCCACAGTACGAAGAAGACAATTCTTCTCGAAGCAGACACGCCTAGATACTAGTCATATGCAGCCGTAGCACCTAATGTGGTATGGCTAATGTACATGTATGGGCGATTTTTTATCGAACCGCATTTGAGTTCAGATCCAATGTATAAGCGTAAAATAATTTCTGTGTTTTCAGTTGTCCCCCGTCCCTAAGAATACGTCCGTTTGTAAAATTTTTAGCGCATACTCAAAATCTTGGTGCAGTATTTGCTTGCTTCCAAGGTTTTGTTAAAACGAAATTGCAGCTAATAATATTATATTTTTACTTTAATTCTTGCTGGTAGGCCTACTAAAACATTCAGCGAATCTTCGTTTTTAGCCGACCGTACTTCCTACGTAAGCCTAACGGTCGAGCTTATGGCACGATTGTCGTCTGTCATTCGTCGTCTGTCCGTCTGGCCGTCTTCTTGTCACGGATGTATTGTGGCTAAACGGTAAGTCGTAGGGGTCGGCGATTGTGCCACCGGATATGGCGCTGGCGATTTTTTTATAGGCTGTCGGTAGTAACTACACAGTGTCTCAAAAAGACCGGACCCCTGCTATCTTTTGCAATAACTCCAACAGTCCTGGTTCAATAGCAATAGATTTTGACAAAAATAATCGTTAGAGAATCAGCACTTGATAGCATGTGTTACTTTGCGAGAAATTTGAAGAACAGAGTACCAGCTGAGGTTTTCCTGTGGCACCAACAGTAGAGGCAACTGCACTGCAGTACTCCAACGAACCAACAACGTCAGTTACAAAATCATTAAATGTTATAACGCCAACGTTTGAAGT
>Ga0209367_1011604_pt1 | contig 11658 bp, 9 predicted proteins | sample WorMetLIZISLAND2_FD_187412 | JGI IMG/M metagenome (GOLD analysis project Ga0209367, IMG submission 187412) | Marine gutless worms symbiont microbial communities from Max Planck institute for Marine Microbiology, Germany - Olavius geniculatus... ... | reverse complement strand
ATCCGTGGTCTCGCAGTGTAAAAACTGGTGTCTGGCTGAGGGCCTTAGGAAACGGAGATCAGCGCCGCCCTATAGGCCGTAAGGCTCGGGAAGGACTTTACGTTTTTTTTACGTTTTTGCCCATCTTTGAAGCTCTCGTTTGAGGAGAACCATTTCACCCAAGGACACGAAATTTTGGGACGATACACTAGAGTCCTCGGTGCAGCCAACAGTGAAGATATCGTGATCCTAGCTAGCTTGCACCGTTTTGATACAGATCACAAGTGTGACAGACAAACGGATGGACAGACGCCTAGACGATGGCTAATACGCGCGATGCATTCTGCTATTGCGCGTAATAAAATGGACTGACTCAGTTCAGTTGATTTTAATTTTGTCTGCTTTTATAGCATTTCATATTTAAAATAATAGTGACAACCTATACGCCCTACATATTAGCAGCATCCAGGTGTTACTAAAAAGTTATTTGCAAAGATTTGATACATCCTGACCTGGAGACATCGTAACACTTCTCTTTTAAGATTAGCCCATCTCTAGCCAATTTCACAGACGGAAGTAAATTCAGTTGCTATTTTTAGACGCAATGAACCGTTATGTAACGAAAGTGACAACAAAATTCCTGTGAAATACGCCGTTAATTATTTAGGCATTTTAGATATACATTGTTGCTACATAATTGTTAGACATGATTAAACTATTTTCACTAAAACAACAAAAGAAAGATGGCACAGATACAACAGCCAGGACGGGACAGAAGAAAGCTACTGCTGCTCAGCTGAGAATCACAAAAGGTAGATAGGAAGAACCAAAAAATCTTACGTACCAGTCATCACTGATCAGTACGGTTCTATGACAGAAGAGGGAACGTCAACACCGGGAACGTCAAAAACAGGAACTTGAACACCACGCCCCTGCCCTATGCTTCTCAGTGTGTTCCGGAACTTTAGGCTGAAGCCTCGGCCGTGGAGGGTTTTGATGCTTTTTGTGTTCTCAGTCTGACTTTAAATCTTTGTGTTGCCAACCTGGGGCCCCAGAATCTAGGATGCCCACGTTCATTTGACCATTTTAACCCCCAGTTTTCATACCTTTGCCTAACTGTATCTCTAGTTAACACTAAACCTTGTTTCTATTTCCTGGTTTGCGACATTTCCGGTTTTGATGTGACATCGATCTGTACAATCTTCGGTACATAACCTCAAACCATTTTGACATGTTGAAATGTTTGCGACAAAGTTTGCAACAAGTTTGTGTCGCCCTAATGGAATTTATTTTGTTACAATGCATGGGAAAAGTCTGCGGACTTTGTTGCTGACCAGTGGCCATTTTCCACTGGGTGATATTGTTCACGAACTTGTTAGCAAATAATTAACCAAAAGTTTGTGGACTTTCATGGTTTGCACAAAGTTTGCCGATTGCAAATTCAGCGTAATTGAATTTGAGCTAGTTTGAGCTAATGAGAACTAGCTGACATCCATGACACCCTAAGGATCGATGCCGGTGACAGGGTGGGATTAATGACCATGCCTATGCCCATGCTTTTGAAGGCCTTGGGTTTTAAGGTTATAGGCCGACTACAGTGAACATTGGCCTAAAAGTTGTTCACATTGTACAGCATAGAAAAATAATGCACAAAATCGGACATAAAAGCAGTAAAAAGATAGCAAGTACTAGTAACCTATGAATGAAATAAACACATATTTGTTTTGTGTATGTTGCAGATATAAATGAGCTTAGCCTGCCGAAGACATGCCAGATTGACTTTCCAGATCCCAATGATCTTCTGACGTTCAAGCTGTCTATATGCCCCGATGAGGTTATTCAGCTGTTGAGTTGCTACTGGCTTGTTTTGTTTCTGTGATTTGCTGTATTACCACTTTGTTTAGCTGTTAGAGCTCTGCACGAGCCGGGCGGCCCTGCGGCCCGGCTCGGCCCATTACAGGCCGGGCTGGGCTTGAAAATTTATTTTAGAAATCGGGCCGGGCCAGGCCAGGCTGGTTTGCGTAGGCTCGTAAAAATTACAGTTAGTCAGATTTGCATATTTTGGCGCCATGAAAATCTAGAGTTGTGGACTCTGGGCCCATTGTGTTGGCAAGGGAGGCAGAATGACACTTTCTGGTCCACGGTGGGCTCTGTCTGTCAATGGCGTCTTATATACTTCCACGCCTTTCACTCTTTGGATAGCGGCCATAGGGTGGCCATCGCATAAGCCGAACGTCAAGTGTTTGCAGTACCTTCCTGTAGCGCAGCGAGTGAGCGATCGCTCAGTGTTGCTGGATGCACTGAGTCTGTATCTGAACGTCGCACTGCTCTCTCACCAGACAACGTTGACAGCATTCTGTTTTTGCATAAGATAGGTTTAATCTTACAGATTCCAAAAAGCAGGTCTAAGGTTTTATTGTTGTTTGCCTACAGGACAATGAGTCAACGATTCTAACTATTTCAGTTTTGGATTGTTGTCGTTTAATAATCGATTGGTGGTATTGGTGCAAAACGTTGTTTTTTTTATTTTTGTCTACGGGCCGGGCCGGGCTTCAATTATGCCAGGCCATTACGGGCTGGGCCGAAATATCACAAGTACTTAGCGGGTCGGGCTGGGCCAAAACATCATCGGGCTGGGCCAGGCCGGGCCAGGCCAGGCCATGACATTTTGGCCCGTGCAGAGCTCTATTAGCTGTAGTAATATTTGGAATTATTCTAAAACTGAATTATTGCAGTTTTAGATCTTCGCATTTGTTCTATTTATTTTTTGAGTGCAGATAGCTGCAGTGGTATAATGTAAAACATGCAGCTTATTTTTAGTGTTTTCTTTTAAGGCACTTCTTCTGTATGTAGCTCCAAAGGATTTTGCTGCAAAAAGTTCATTTCTCGTTCGTCAAAAGGTGCAAATTTTCTCCAAAATTTTGCCACAAATCCTAAAATGTTGCCACAAATCTCAAATTTTGCCAGTTTTTCGCCATTCGAAATCAAGGCCCTTTCAGCAGTGTATAACTGCAACTGCTGTCAACTTACTTTATGAAGTCTTGCAAAACAGTTCTGAGGCTTTTGGCTTCCACTTTTTTTTCGTTTGTCAAAAAGTGCAAATTTACTAAGTTTTATCAAATTTCGTCAAAAATCATTATTTTTGACATGACTGCCAGTTTTTTGGTCATTTTGTTAGTTTTTTGTCAAAAACAAAATCCTTTGGAGCCTAAATCTATGGATTGGCTGCTGGCTTAGTGAGAGGCAGTGCTACTAGCCACACCGATAGCAGTGCATCGTCGTCACGTGGAATCAGGACGCAAACAGCAAGACAGACTAGATAGTGCTTGAGTTCAGAGTTTAACATTGTATAGTTAAAGTCAAAGTTGCATCATTTTATGTAACTGTTTCAAAGTGCTAATTGGCTTATTCAGTGTTAATTTGTCAATATTTTTTAATCTTCTTGTTGCCAGTGTTATCTGTATATTGTAAAAATAAAGTTTAAAGTGGATAAAATTGTGATGTCACTTACTACTAATAGCGTCAACATAGCATTTGAGAGAATTTGACTCTAGCAGCATCTATGGAGCATGGTATCAGGCAAAAAGACTTTGCTTGCATTTCGAGCTGTCAGTGTTATAGTACTGTAAGTATGCCGACTGTATGCCTTTTCCGTTGCACCAATCGCCGACAGCATCCGACTTCTGGTTCCAGAAGGCAAACGAGTTCCCTGCGCAGAGCATGCACTGCATCGACGCTACAGCGACACGCTAATCTCACATGCTGCAATACATGCCGTAAACAAAGTGTATTAGGTGACGTCACCATTTCGTTCGCACAACATTATTTTTAATGAAATTAATGTTAAGTGATGTTTTAATTTCAATTGATCAGCGTATTATTAATTAGCGTTACATTCTACACATATTTAGCCGATATCGTTTTTTCGTGGGACCTGGCTTTTAAAGTTTAATAAAACATTTACTGAATTATATAGACCAGTGTTTGCCTTTTGGTTCAGTATAATAAATTTTACATGAATAGTATCATAACCTGAACTTTATGCTAAATGCAGCTTCCGGAACTTGATGCTATTTATGTCTATTGTTCAGTGCACTTTATAACACTGTGAACACAACTGTTGATCTGATGTTAGGGTATATACCGAGGCGGTCAATTTGTATTCAGTTTTGTCGTCGGTCAAGCGTATCCACACGAGCCGCCAAAAGTTCGTTGTGACACGAAGGTTTACCATCCAAACATCGACCTTGAGGGCAACATTTGTCTCAACATTCTGAGGTCTGTTGTAAGAAAGAAGATGAACTTTTTAGTCCGCCAGGAAATGATAGTTTTCGGAGGAGACTTATGTTTTACTACAGATTTTTTAAAACTTCAGTTTGCCAAGATATCTGCGAGCTCCATCGGCCGATTGCCACAAACTTTTGCACAATGGTTGGAAGGGTCTTCCAATTTATAATGCAAATCCAAAATTTCAGGAGGCCCTCCATAAAAAATTTCAGGGCCTAAAACATGCAAAATTTGGCACATTTTTGGACAATATCAAACTTTGGCGACAAAAAAACTTTGGAATGGATAAAGATATTCAAAATCAAACAATTATTTATCTACCAAGATTCCTTCTGCATTCAGGGAAAAAGTTTGGTGAACATTGGTCCATTAACTATGAAGATCTTGATGTGGAATTATACCCACTCAAATTGACTATTTCGGAAGACCATATTTTGGCCCTTAAGGGGTGCTGCAGCCCCAAATTTTTATACATGCTAGAGAACGACCATGCTTGCTAGCACACATCCCACCAATGATGGGAGTAATTAAGTCTTCCCAACAATTTTTTCAAAGGGGGTCATGTACGAGGGGCATTCAATAAATTCCCGGACTACATCCTTAATACAACGACAGCAAATCGCACATTTCTGGCAGTTACCGGTATGTTACTTTTACCATTTTTGCCTTATGCAGTGCTCCGACACTGACATCATCACTAACTGACTGATGACACTGCAAAAGTTAGCAAATTATTCAAATACTTTCAAACATGATAAATTGTCCCTGCTGATTACTACAGATACTCTACAATAAATTTCAGCATTTTTTACGCCTTCTGCGACTAGAAATTTTTATGATTTTTTCTTGCATATGCCAAACGTCAACACCTATCATTTGTATCATAATAAATGAAACCATAGTAAGTAATGTGCAATAGTGGCAGTACAACTTTATAACAGTTTTGGTGTTCAACTGTCACTGTGTTCTTACTGAGAAGAACAGTCCCGGAATTTATTGAACGCCCTCGTATTGGCTTAAATTTCACTGAATGAGTGCTTTTAACTTTGGGGCTAGGGATAGCAAGTAATTGAGCAGAGTTCACGTGACGTGCGATAGCAGCGGTCCTGCCATCAGGGCAATCGTGTACAGCGTGCAATAAAATAATAGTGCATTTTGAAGGAATACACAAATTTGAGGCCTCCGTACGGAAGATGCCTTGAATTTAAGAGGTTGAAATTTAAACTGTTAAAAATGGACGTTCTGTGCAAAAAATCTAATGTTGTTACGCAGGTTGTCCAGGTTTATCTCTAGCTTTTGGCGCAATTTATACAGCCGAAAATTGGAGAAGAAAACACTAAAATCCCCCAATCGTTCAAGGTTCAATGCCATTCAAGGTCATTAAAGGTCATCGATGTTGATACCATTCAAAAGCTCATCACTAGTGCTTGTTATGATAAACAGCATGTCTGTGCATTTCTGCAAGTGTCTTCACACTAGTCGAGCTAATAGCAGTAAAATAACCACTTTTTAAGGGAGGACTCCTTTTCGACGCTCGCCTGCGCAGAGGTTCGAGACTTAAGTTGCTGAAATTTGAGCTTAATGCAAAAAATTTCATATGCAGATTGTCCTGGTCTGTCTTTCGCCATTTTGTCGCACTTCACTTTTAAAATGTGTGCTGCAGCCAAAAATTGTGAAAAATTTACTAAAAACCCCTTTTTGGGGGTTCAAGGTCATCGCTGTTAATAAATCTAAAAAGCCTGTCGCCAGTGCTTGTTATGATAAGCAGTGTGTATGTACCTATCTGCAATCGTTTTCACTCTACATGAGCCAATAGCAGTAAAATAACTACTTTTTAGGTGGTATGCCTTTTTGACGCCCATGTGCACAGGCCTCTTTGAACTTAGGGAATCGGGACTTGAACTGCTAAAATTTCTGTTTAATGCTATAAATTTCATATGCAGGTTGTCTTGGTCTGTCTCTAGCCATTTCGGCGCAATTCACTCCTATAAAGTGTGTCACAGCCCGAAGTCACAAAAAAATTCATGAGACCCCCTAATTTTGGAAGTTTAATGTTGTTCAGTGTCATCGATGTTGATAAAACTAAAAAGCCCGTGACCAGTGCTTGTTATGATAAGCAACATGTCTATACATATCTGCAACTGTTTTTACACTAGAAGAGCAAATAGCGGCAAAATAACGTCTTTTTAAAGGGGTTCTCTTTTTTGACGCTCACCTTTTGAGAGGAATGCCCTCACCCAGGGGCACAAAATTTTGTCGCGATAAACTAGAGTCCTTGGGGCAGCCCACAGTGAAGATTTTGTGATCCTAGTTTGCACCGTTTTTTCATAGAACGTCTAGCAGTGTGACAGACAGACAGACAGACGCCCAGCCTTAGACCCTGGCTAAGACGCGTGAAGCATTCTGCTGTCGCACGTAAAAATGGTTAAATACTATAGCTCTTCGCAGTAAACCCATCTCAGAGCTATGGAGCATCACTCGCCATATGGGATCACACAGTGTAGTGACACAGGTGGACACACACCTTGCCTTAACCCCAGTCAGATAAACCAGTACTCGATTTACCTACCCTGGAGGGATGGAAGGCTGAGTTGACCTAGGCGGCTGGTTACATAATGAGATGGTTTATCTGCCCGAAGGCAGTCACCCATCCAAGTACTAATTCGAGCCAGCGTAGAATAACTTCATTGATTTTATGAAATGTGCTACCACTGCGCCATGCCACCAACCCAATAGGGGAATAGTCCAACGAAACTTTGCCACGTGACGTGCCGCTAGGTAGGCAACTAGGCATGATAACATGGGTTCAACCTTTTGGGGACACCACCACCTTAAAATTTGAGAGGGTGAAAAACATCCAAAATTTGGCATGATTAATACCCTGTTTACACGATCAAGCAAACATCGAGCAAATATGAAATATGCATAAAGCATAGCTTACACGAAACGAACACTGAGCAAATGTCAAGCAAACATCGCGCTGGCTCATCCAGCTAACTAGAGCCAGCTCGTCGAGCCAGCTTCATCATGTAAACAGGGTATTAGGAAAACGTTTGACTTTGAGTGCCAATATCTCTGGATAGGTTGAAGACATAGACAAGCAGTAAACGGCGTTATTAGCTATCTCTTCTGCAATGAACAAAAAATTGTGAACTTTTTTCTGCTAACAAAAAAGTTATAGGCGCTCATGTTGACCCACCCTAAGTCAACAGTGTTTGGCGTATGCTAATGCATTTGAGTTCAGGCCATGCAACTTTGCTATGAGAGGGATTTTAACCCCGTAAATTTCCCTCCAGTTGGACTTATGGCGCTGGGCGGACTTATGTTTGGCTCTGCTCCAAATTTTTAGTTTGTGCCGTGTCTGGAACTAAATCACATCAGCTGCAAGTTCATTCAGTTAAAATGTTGAATGCTTCAACTTTAAGTAAGTAGGTAAGTGAAACGTACGTTTGTATAGCACATAACTTATTTATGCTGTCTTTTGTATTTGGCTTGGACATGTGTGTTTAATATGTTCTTTTTTATCAAACTGTTTATGTGAATAAACTTTTCAGCACTTTGATTCTTTTGGCTGATGATAGAAGGGCTCCCAGACGGCAAAAAAGTTTTGCTTCCAAAGTTACGGAATTTTGATGTCCCAGTGATTAGTTACGTCATGTGTTTGAGCAAATTAGACTCCCCAAGCTGTGTCTTATTTTCCAGAGCCAGCCAGTTTTTCAGCTAAGCCATCATCAGCCAACACAAGCTAATTATCTGTATTCCACAGAAAATGCGTTAGCCAGTGCCAGCTACAATTTGTTGTCAAATACGCTATGAACAGCACCAAATGAATTATCATCTCGTCTTGGAACTTGCAGTGTCTCAGTGTGAGGGCTACCTGCTGGTACCAGCTGTGTTCAGGCAGACTGTTATGATGCTGACTAGCTTTAGGCTTAGCATGAAACACGTTTTTGTCTGCTTCAGTTAACTTGTATTGCGATGAAGTTGTATAGTGTGCGGTGAATTTCACACAGAGTAGTGGAAAATTTATTTTGTTTGCATGCTGTGTTTAGTATAAGCCTAAGGCTTGCAACATTTTTCTATTTCAACTGAAAAGATTCTTTGCCCTGTGAGAAAATACACTGTGTTCCCAAAAAAAACATCCCCGACATTTTCGACAGTAACTTGAAAACCAACAATCAGATTTTGATAATTTTTGGCACAAGTATTCCTGACACAACTTGCCATCAAACGACCATTCAGTTTCCCACCTCACCCAATGTATGCTTCTGCACTACCTAGGAAAAGCAGACCAAACAAAATATGTGGTGAAATAAACAGAAAACCTGAAAAAAATATCCCTGACATTATTGATCGCAACTTGAATAAAAATTAGCAGATTTTAATAATATTTGGCAGAAATATTTCTGACACAGCTGGCTATTTACCACGTGTTTTATTTTCCATTTCACTCAATGTCTGCTTCTGCACTACCTGGGGAGAGCAGACCAAGCATAATACGTGTTAAAGTGAATGAAAAAAACGTCAATAAATTCCATTTATCTTAATCTGTCCTTCAACAGCAGATCCATTACAAGGTTTGACTGTCATGCAGCAGTGTGTCTAACAGATAAAGTTTAGGAATGTTTGCGAAGTCAAGAAGCAACTGCTAGAACCTGGATTGGTCTGGAGCAGAACATTATCGATACTGCTGTCAATAAATGGAGAAAACGTCTGCTTGCGTGTGTTCACATAGTGGGCCAACACTTCAAGCAATTTTACTGCAGGCAGTTGAAAAATGGACAACTGAATGAAGTGTCAGCCATAGTGTCAGAAATGTGAACAAAATGAGTAGCTGATATAGGAGAGAACCAGCCCCAAGATATAGAATCACCTCTGTGAAAAAGTATCCCACATCCAAATAACCTTATACTATGCCTAGCTACAATCGACCCATTAAAAAGTAACCCCCTCAACCCTAACTCGCACTCTAGCCTGCCTAGCTAGGGTTAGGGCTAACTCGCACTCGGCTACGCTTTGTTTAGCCCTAGCTAGTCCTGGTGCCCAGCCCTAGTTCCCAGTCGCCCAGGCTTTGTTTCAGCCTGTAGCCTAAGCCTAGTCTGTCTCTTTGTCCAGCCTTAGCCTAGCCTTAGCCCCATCGCCCGGTCTTTGTTTCATCCAATCAGCCCGTTAGCCTACAGCCTAGCCAGCTATGTCTCATATAAATCGCTCATTTCTCGCCCATCCGCATTTCAGTCTATGGACAACCATCGAACGAGCAACATGAAGCCGTATCAGCTGAGCGACGACAGAACAGTGACTGTGAAGAAGAAGGAAGGTCAGCCAACTGTGACCATCAAGCAGAAAGACTCCGTGGACAAATTCTTCGAGTTTACACCTAACCGGTGAGGATATTACCACAATTTTCCATCGTATTTGTTGCCTACATCGTTTCGTAAAGCACATATTAATACAACCCACTAATAATTTCGTCTGTGTTTCTGCTGACATTGCTCAGTTTCGCCTCGACTTTGACGAGATCGATGCTCAAGTCATCGCAGTGCACAAGAACGCCAACGAAAACGATCCACCCGTCAACTATCGCCAGCATATCAGTGGTGGATGTTACGTGTCGGTCACCACGGGCTTCAAGTGCGTCGATTTTCGGCAGTTCTACATGCCCTATGGCAAGACCGAAGTCAAACCAACGCGCAAGGGTATCGCTCTGCGCCTCACGGAGTGGGACCAGATGAAGTAAGTGATGGAGCTCGTCAACAATGCCTATCCGGCGCTGGCCTGTGCTACTCCCTGCTACTTCGGAAACGATCACCAGAATCAGCTCGGGGCACTGGACTGCAGAGAATGCAATCCCTTCATGCAGTAAGCTCATTTCTGCTGCGTCAGCATCACGTCTGCACTAACGTTTCGACTACAATATGCCGTACATTTCAGCCATACTCGTCAGTCGCTCGGACATTGTCTTACAGTTCGCATCACTCTTCCTTATCACCTCCAAGTATGGACGATCGCGAGAGTCGACACTACGACCCTAAAATTCATCGGAAACTACACCAGAACGCCAATCCTTTCGTTCTACGGACATACGACGGTAGAATGAAAAACTGTCGCGGGTGCGGGGCTGCGTTCAAGGACGTTAGACCACAGTTCATCATTGCCCACCAGGAGTTGTACATCTGCGGACGCTTAAAGAACAGCAAGCGTATCCTTACCACGCAACGCGACATGTTCTATCATTGCGATCCGGACTGCGTACAGCCCCGTCATCCCTGCTTTGACGTGTGCGACATCGTGACCAATCCTATGGTGACACGTCATCTCGATGAGAGCGATATCGAACATTTGCATTCGTTGGGCATTTTTCCGTAGCTAGCATTGTATTGTAGAGTAGAATATGTGTTTGTGTATGTGTGTGTGTGCATGTTCTTTTATTCGTTCCAATTCATCGTTCGCTTATTGTCTAGTTTATCGCAATTTATAATTGCTAATATAATATGCTAATAAGTGTGCAATTTTTTTAGCTCTTTTTGTCTTAGTAACTTGTACTTTTTTTCAAATTAACAGTATACGCTAGTACTGTTGTACATAATCTCTTATTGATGTATGTGTATGCGTGTTTGTCAAGAAATAAAACACGAGTTTGTCGTACACAGTCATTTGTTTATTTATTCAACACACGACACACAAATCTATGAGCTAATACATTGTTAAGCGCAGTGTCCATAGTAAAACGGTTCAAAATCTTAGACATATCCATGCCCCTACTTCTAAGTACACAATAGCAAATACAATAGTGTCCGCAGAATCTACTAATTACACTCTGCAATTGTCTACTGTTAAAAGTCCACGACGACGGACAGTGTTCGTTCATATAACGTTCAAAATTCGCGGTAGGAGGTTCGCCGAACGAATCGAAATATTCTCCGCAACCATTGTTCACCCACATGCACACCCAGTGACGCCCGGGTTTATGCGAATCGTCGGTGTTGACGACCAGCAGGTGAGGTTCCGAGGGTAGCGTGTCGGCGCTGAATACTCCGTCAAAGTCTTTAACACGTGCACGTCTCAGCACGCCTTCGATCTGTCTCGTGTTCATACTCCAAAGTCGAAGACGACGTTTCTGTTGCGGTCGATCTCGATGACGTTCTCAAATTCTGCGTAGGCGATCACCGTCACCGTAGCCTCCAGAGCTTGGCTGAATTTCAACGCTAGGCGTACGCTGCCTTGTCTCACCAGGCTGAAGTGATCGTCTTCACCCAGATCGGCCGTCATATCGAATGCATACAGGCTGCATCCGTTTGCGTATTCGTCGCGAGTGATGAACAGTCCTTCGTCGGCACCCAGTTTGCCCGTTCCGGCAAAGATGGTGTTGTACGCTCTTATATACTCTCCAGT
>Ga0209367_1011602_pt1 | contig 11659 bp, 6 predicted proteins | sample WorMetLIZISLAND2_FD_187412 | JGI IMG/M metagenome (GOLD analysis project Ga0209367, IMG submission 187412) | Marine gutless worms symbiont microbial communities from Max Planck institute for Marine Microbiology, Germany - Olavius geniculatus... ... | reverse complement strand
ACCGCCCCTCCTTTTGGGGTATAAAATAGGGTGTCTGCTAGGGTGCGGCGGTGCAGGAAGAGCAGTGTGATATACTGTATGAAACTACGGTTATGATATTAAAACACTCGAAATTTCTATATTGTCTTATGTTGGGTCGATCCCGAGTCTAAAATAATAAATTAATAAACAATTAAATAACAATTAAACTAACTAATTAGACAAACACGACACATTCAATATCAGACTGCATTTGTGTGAACTGCAGGCAGTGGCGATCGGCCGGTAACAAGACACGAGGCAACATGCTGCAGCTGTATCAACTAGGTCCCTGCACTCTTCATCCTCTAGTCACTGACCGTCAGCCTACATCAGAGCATCGCCGTCCACCGCGCCGCTGTACACAATGTACCTTAATATGCCAAGACACTAGTGATGCTCAACTTGTTTGATTTATTACACGTTTAACTAATAATGTAACAAAATTAGAAAATACAGACGGTTTCATTCGAGTACAGCTGTAAATGTACTGTACTGCATTTTTATTCACTGGATTTGCAAACTGTCAACCGATGGTTGCCTACACTACAGTTATTCATCTATACAGTATTTTGTATGTCGGAACTTTTCACAAGTAACAAGAAATATCAAAATCACACATTATAATTACACAATATTGTACTCTGCTACTACTAAAACAGCCTACAACAGAGAGCAAACAATGTGCTGTAACACCATCATCCCAGTATGCCATTAACAAACCTTAATCATCATGTCACCTGACTTGCCAACTGTAATACGTACAGCCAGACCCAACCAAAGCAGTAGTAAGTACACGAACCACTGGTCTTGAATATGTGTATATTAAACAAGTGAGCGAGACAAAAAAACTTGTATGCACCAGACAGCGGATTTAAAACTAGTGATATGTAGCAGGAACCGGGTACTCAAACCCGGCTCCAAAATTTATTACCCGGTTCCAAATCCAGGTAATTGATACTCGTTTTTGCACTGAAGTGAATATTGACAAAACTGATAAAAATTGCACTTTTTTGATCATTGTGGTAAAGTTCTCTGCTGTAAGTGACATTTAACTTCAGCTATTTTAATTGCCAGACCTATAAATATCTGATACAATAAGCACACTACGAACATTTTATCATGGAAAATCGAACTTTGTGAAACAAATTCGGTAATTGGGTAGTCTATATGTCATTGAAGTGTCGTTTTTCTTGCGTACGGTTCTTAGTTAAAACCGGGTCTGGGTACCTGGGTAATTGCATCTGGGTGTCCGGTTCCTAAAACGGGTAATGCTGCAAATCACTATTTAAAATGCTTATTCCAGTGGTCAACAGTATAAGCCTTACACTGTCCTTACATCGGTCATGCCCTGCTGTATGCACCAAAAGTTATTTATCCATCCATTACACACCGTAGCAGACACAACAGAAGAGATAGCAAGTATAAGCCTGACTGTGGATTATGAAACATTCTCACTGCCTATTACACTCAGTCCTAAAAAATACCAGTGCTTCTGTTTGCAGCCAGCAAAAAAGTAGGGTTGAGGAGAGGACAGAAATTATTCTTAAATTTTTATATCACAACATGCTAAGTAATAATTACATGAAACGCATAAAAAGTGGGTTAACACACTGAATAGCATCCACGAAAACTACAGTAAAATACTACAGAATAACAGACTAGATGCAAGCATTTTTTTCAGCAAAACTTTCCAAACAAACTAAAAACTGCTAAAATATTTTGAGGGCCCAACAAATATTAGGGATGCAATTTTTTACCGGCAACTGGAAGCACAGAAACTTTTTTAGACGTCAGCAAATAGCAGACATTCAATATTATCACCGAAAAACTACAGATTGTTAACAGGATCCATGACACATTGGACACAGGCTCGTGTTGCCAGTGCAGTAGACATTGGGGAGTGATCACTGATAAACTTGGTCGATGTTTGATTGTTCAACAATGACAGCAGAGCAGGTAGGTCTAGTGGCTGCTCTCAGTAGGCGGTGTCAACGGACGATCAAAGTTTGGACATCCGAACTGCCACAAAGTAGTCACACAACACACGTATTAATAACTAAAAAATTACCTCAGCCCAGAGCCGACATGGGGTGCAGCCATCCTTGGGACTTCTGACCTTCTGAGCTGACAAGAAATTTGCGCTAATGCTCATGAGATGCGAGAAAGCCTATAGCAGTTCCAGTTCAGTAGTTTAGCTGAAAATTGGGGTGTTCACGCTAAGTTAATACACAATCGCATAACAATAGTTTCGTGGTGCCACCTTGTGAATGATACAGACTTGTGTTGCAGCCCAAAATCGCCAAAAAAATCCATAAAACCCCCTATTTTGGCATTCAAGGTCATTCAAGGTCACTGAATTCGGCGCCAATCGAGAGCCAGTGTATGACTTCCTGTTAGTGATTAATAGTAACCTAGGCCCCTATCTCGCACCGTTACCGAGATACAGCGACTTATTGGCCAAAAATCACAAATTTTGCCACCCCCCCTCTCATTTAGCACCCTCGTTCTGGGTGACCCCCTTCCAATTTATGGAAACGCTTTACGGTTCCTGAAACCAGAGTCTTCCAGGCAGCCGATGGTGAAAATTTGGTGATTCTAGCTTGCACCGCTTTTGACTGATCCACCCGTGTGACAGACAGACAAACGGACGGACAGACTTGCGATGGCTAAGACGCACTGAAAGCAGTAGCTGCTTTCGCGTGTAAAAATGGCATATCAGTAATATGATCAGTTACTTCTCCCCGGGGGAACATTCACACAAATTTTAGTCTTTCTGTAATTTTTAGTTTTAAATTACAAGCCTGTACAGTACGGATGGATAGACACAGGGATGGATCAACAAAACTCATAGTGTGGCATATCAAAATGGCCACAATAGTGGAAGAAAGACATAATAAATGCAAACACTTGTAAGTGACTTCCTACAATCTACAGCAACCAAAACGAAACCAAAAATTATCCGAAAATTTCACACAATCACTTAACTGTATCACAACTAACAGCAAGTTCCTAAAAATCCAACAGTACTTGAACAAAGAAAAACGAGTTCAACATCTTTGCAAACATCTTCTATAAAGCTAAACAATAAAACATGTAATTTTTCATCCAAATGAGTACGCAGGTCAACAGTTCACAACTTATCACTGAACAAAGGGATCAGCTGTGTGAAATAACTATGTAATTAACAAAAAAATTCTCTATTCCATATACTCTGTAAATATGTGAATAGCAATAACACAGTAATACACATATTTTTTGTTAAAAATATGACTACTAACCTTTTCTGCAAACTCGGTTAAATCTCGTCGCATTGCATATGCATCTTCACCATCAGCATAATATTTGGGCTCAATTTCACTCACCCTGAAAACAAGGAATTGACAACTTTGATGCTGTTCATGGACAACAGGGATAGCATGTAGCCTGTTACAAAAAATATCCTTCATGGTAGCTGACCTAACCTAGCAGTAAGTCCAGAAAAGCAACAAAAAAATTTAACAAGAAATGCATAGCAATAACAGCAGTACAACATTTTTTTATGTTTGTGTTACTTACATTAAAATTATAATAGCAAGCTTTCATTAAAAAAAAACTAAAACAAAATGTACCACATCGAGATTAGCTACAGACTAGCAGATTTCCAAGACTAAAGTGCCAGACCGAGGCCAAGGCAGCAATTTCCGGTCCCACAAAACACATTCCAGAGCCAATACGGGGACTTTTTCACTGCAAAAGTAAAAAAAACAAAAAGAAAAAAAACAGCAGGCAAAGAGAGAATAACACAACAAATAGAACAAAATAACCAGCAAGTGAACTGACTGGAAGTGAAGAGTGACTTTGTATAGATGCAGAGCTGCGCGGTTACTTTTGCGTACATGCAGTGACACGTATTTAGCACCAAAATTCTCGACCATTGCCCGTGAAGCCTGGTCCATCAATTTCTGTGCTAAACCAAGTCGACGATACGACCGCTTCACAGCCTACATGATAGCAAAGTGTGATGCAGTATGCCTGTCACTAACTATTTGCAGCACACTCGTTTACATAAACTGCCTCCTAAAATGCAAACAGCTCAATATGTGAACTTCTTTTTACCAAACTGCCTGCTCACTAATTTTACGTAACTGCTTGTACGTATTTTTACTTTTGTAAGGCAGCCACTATTCCGACAGCCACTATTCCAACAAATGCTATTTCAACTGAAATTCACGTCGACAGACATGTCATCACGCTTTACATTCACATTCACCAGGTGGTGACAAGGTCATATGTAATGGACTACTATTTTGCAATTAATATTAAAACTAGAAATTTGGGGCAAAGCCCAACGTGAGTCCACCCGGCGCCCTAAGTTCGATTGGGGGACAATTTAGGGGGCTCACATTCCTCTCGTAGCAAAGTCATGTGGCTAGAATCCCAACGCATTAGAATACGCAGAACGCGCAGTGTCGACCTAGGGTAGGTAGACATTAGCCAACTAAACGTTGTCGTTAGTGGACCAAAGTTCACCTAATTTCTTTTGTTCAACGCGGGAGGGATAGTAGTTGATAACGCCATTTACCACTTGTTGATATCTTCATCCGTTCCAGAGATATTCACGCTCAAATTTGAAAGTTGTCCTAAATCGCGCCAAATTTTGGACGTTTTTCGCTATCCCAAGTTTTAAGGGGGAGCAGCCCCCAAAATTTGTATGCACGTTATCAGTCCCACTTAGCACTACATCACGTGGCAAAGTTTAGTTAGACTGCTCCATTCGGCTTTAAAGTTATAGTGGCTAATTCGCTACAATTAAGGCCAATTTTGGACCCCCTTTGAAAAAAATTGTAAGGGGGACCTAGATCCTCAGAGGGGGGAGTGATAGCAAGACTTGATCATTCTATGGCGCACGTAAAAATTTTGGGGCATAGCACCCCCTAGGGGCCGAAATATGGTATTTCGAAAAAATCAATTTGGGTGGGTACGATTTCACTGCATAATCTCTGTGATTAGTGGACCAATGTTCACCCAACTTTCATCACCCGACGCGGGAGGAATCGCGGTGCAAAACCTCCTAGTCCGATTTTAAATATCTTCATCCGTTCCGGAGATATTCGCCGCAGAACTTCAAAGTCGTAAAAATCAAGCCAAATTTTGCATGTTTTTTTGGCCCCCCAAAATTTTGGACTGGCATCATAAACTTCGGCCTAGTACTGACCACCATGCAAAATTTCACACCGATCGGCCAACGCATCTCGGAGATACTATGACTGAAATAAAAAATTTTACAAAAACATCTGCGGTAAAACTTAAGTCCTTCCAAAAACTAATTACGGTTTTTGCTTACAGTTACGGTTACCATAAGGTTAAAATTAGGTTAGGGATCGAGTTAGGGTTAGTGTTTTTCGAACATTTATGTGACAATAATGCACATCACAAGTTAGCATACAATAAAGGCAATAAGTTAAACAATGGTGCACGTAACTACAAAAATTCCCGACAGCTACGTGTGATGGTCTACTTGGCAGATCTGAGGTGCTAGTTAGTCGACTGGTGATTTGTGAAGCTATGGCTGAGGTCGTCAGTCGCTATTCCAACAGCCTCCATGTCCTTCGACTGTCGGACTGTCATAATAGTGGCCTGTACCCTTTTTAACTTTTAGCCTAGTATATATCGTCATGTTTAGCTGAAACACAGAATAAAAACCTTTCATTAATTCCATAGTGAATATTTGAATTATATGGGTCTCAGCACTATCTCACTCAACTGTATCCACAAATATGTCACAATCGGCAGGTAGGAAATTTTGTTAGTTGATACGTCATAAGAATTAGTCTTGGAACCTCAGTTAATGGATTGCTGTTTGTGTCTGGCATACTTGTGTTGGCTTAAATAATTATGGACAATCATGTCTCTATACCAACTAACTGCATATGACAAACACAAACAGTTATACGACAAGACGTACCAAGGATGTAATATGGCCATGCGGGATGCTATCTTCTGGGTCTTCCTCCCTGCAAACATTAGCAACAACATATAATATCTTATGTTACACATACATGTACTCTGCAACGTGTATCACCGGCATTTGATAGCAGACTAAAAACAAAAAGTAACTCTAAACAGATGCAGTGCTGAGTTTCCAAGTGGCTTTGGTTAAAAATGCATTAACTGCAGCTAAATGTTGTTTAAATTACAGCTACAAAGAGCTAGCAAATTACCTGTGTGTCCAGAAACTATTTTACACAGAGTGTGAAACAAGCAACATTATAATTGATAACAATTGATAACAGAAGCTCCGACGTTCCTGGGTCTGCTCCATACCTTAGTGCAGTTGGTTCTACTTTTAGTTTCGTTAATAAGAGCATACTTCTGAAATGCGCTTTGTTTAATGCTAGAAGCTTGATAAACAAGCTTGATTGCCTTAAGCTCCTCCTTGAATTAATGTGCATTGATATATTATTAATTACAGAAACTTGGTTGGATAGTACCATTCCTGATAGCCTTTTGTCTTGTCAAAATAACTTTGTCTGTTTTCGTAAACATAGAGACCGCTTTGGAGGTGGTGTTTGTATTTTAGTTAATTCTGCTTTAAACATTGTTCCGGTTCCTATACCTGCTAAGTTTTGTTCACTTGAGATTGTTGCCATAAATGATTGATTGATTTGATTTGATGTCATCATTTAACAAGAATTTATGTGTAAACTACAACATTATTCTTCAATGAGATTTGAAAAATACAATGGTTTTAAAGTAAACTTACATTTTTGCAAGAACGTAGCCAACAATCTTCCCCTTATCATCCTCAGCAACATACGAAAGCTGCAGCAAGGTACAGATGCTCATCATTCAAAGTTTAATTAAAAACAGACAAAATGCTGTTACACAATAGAAAACAAGCGAAGCTCAATGAAACAATATGAAAACAGTCCAAGCTAATACAAATTGTCATTTTAGAGCATTCTTATAATAAAGTTTTGTCACTAATGACTGATGTATAATCAGGAAGTTGGAAGTTGCGACTTCGATCGTGAAGACTGTAGTGCTGCTCGCGTTCAGGAGGAAGGAGTGGATGTAGCAGGTGCTGGCTATTGCCGGTGATCTGTGAAAAAAGTTTGTTGTCAGCATCGTCACAGATACTGGCGAAAGTTGCTGAACTGGTAGCTCGGTAACCAAGTTCTACTGACCTTCGTACAAATGCTTCCGAACGATTCCTATTGTCTTCTGAGGTGAATCCCCACCAAGCTGGAGAGGCGTAACTCAATTGGTTGATGACTATCGCCTAGAACACTTCACGTAAAGCATCGTTAGGTAAACCATGTGGTCGTAGTGTTCGCAGAGCAAACAGTGACTGGGAGCACACTGCCAGGAGGTTGTTGACATGCTGTGAGACTGAAAATTTCTGACTGATACTCACTCCCAGCATTTTAATTGAACTCGACTCGACTTAGGCCCAAAATCACCAATGGTGATTCAGACTGGGATCCCTTGCTTCTTGGTCTCCACAGATTTGACATAATTTAACTCCAGGTTATTATCATGCAACCAGTTGCTGGTAATAGTGAGCTAAGTAGGACAAGAACTGACGTTCCCAGCTGGGATAATCACGTATGTGTCATCGGCGTACTTCACTATAAAGTTTGCCTGTGAAGCTGGCTGCAAGTCAGATGCTGTGATGATGTCTAGGAAACAGGGCCAATAACAGATCCCTGAATAATGCTTGCTGATATTGCATTCAATGCAGAGACCTGACCACCAAATCTGGTACTGTGCGAGTGGTCCTGAAAGAATAACTCCACCCAACTGTAAATATTGTCTGGAATATTCAAGCGATAATATTTGTCAAGCAAAACAGAATGGTGACTATAAAACTACATATTCATATATCACAGCACTAATGGCTAATCTCAAGCAGTGGTTTTGGTATTTCTACTACATGGCCACGTGAGTAGAGTATTCAATATCCGGTATCAGTGCTGGTTGGCTTGATTGACAAAAAACAATATGTCTCACACAGGTTAAAAATGCTTACTATAATCAACATTTAAAATTGTTTTTCAGATTATGTCCTGCTTATGACTTTTATTGTTGATGAAATTTGTACAATTACAGTAAGTTGCAGATTTTTTTTATAATCCATATAATGATACACAATACATAATTGTAAGCATCACACAACAATCATATTTCCAAACTTACAACTTTAGAAGCAATTACAGCACGGTACTGCAACAACTGCTATATACACACAAATGCTGACAGAAGCATAGCTAGAAGTTCAACTATGAAAAAATTGTACCTGAGGCCATGATAAGCCGTGATAGAAATAATATTTCATCTGATAATTCTCTGGCAAGCACAGTAAGTTACAGTGCTGCATGTTCATCAGATCTTGTGGCTACAGTTAATAACAATAGCACAAACGACACAATCTCAAATGTAAGTTACAATACAATAACATGATTTATACTTTTTTCTACCTGATGACAAAAGTTCTGAGGAGCAAAACATCCAGAATTTCAGGCACACTTTGCAACACTCTCAATATTACACAAAAGTACTAGTGTCAAATTTTCTTGTAGTATCGACCTACGCCTACTAGTGCATCCTGTCCAGTATAGATAAGTTGTCGGCCCAGGCCGCTATTATGACAGCCGCTATTCCGACAGCTGAGCAATTGATGACCTCACCTTTGGCAAGTACAGGATCACGGATTGCCAGTCGGCCAACTGGCACCTCAAGCCTAGCAGGTAGACCATCACAGATAGCCGGTCGGCAAGTTTTCAGCATTGCTTGCCTGCAGGTACCTCAAATTTACCACCCGTATTGTATGCTAACTTTTATTGTTCATTTTGTCACATAAATCTTTGAAAAATGCTATCCTTAACCCAAACCCTAACGCTAACCGTAACTGTAAGTAAAATCTGTAATTGTAATGTTAAGTGCAAAATTGTACTCCACTGCACATGACATTGTCGCTCCCCTGGTGAATGTGAATGTAAATCGTAAAAATGTGTGTGTCGACGTAAATTTTAGTTGAAATAGCATTTGTCAGAATAGCGGCTGTCAAAACAGCGGCTGCCCTCGTCGGCCCAGACCATCATCAGGAATGGCCTGCTATAGCTAAGACCAACTCCAGCTAACCTCTACTAGTTAGAAAAACAGGAATAAGGAATAACAATAGGATAAATGTAATTAGATAAAGAGGCGATCTACCGCTAATAATTTTCTGCTCTCTAGTGCGAGATCGCCGATCTACCGCTAGCACTGACCTAATTTAAAATGTTTCTAGTAAATCACTCCTATGCCTTCTTTTCTCTAACGTCATTAAATTAAATTTTTGAATTCATTCTTTGTAATGCAAATTTCTTACACTGTCAATCAATTTAGATGCACGGCATTGAACTCCCTCAACTAACTCAATTATCATTTTATAGTACGGGCTCCGAATTGGTACACAATACTCTAAATAAGGTCTTACAAGCTTTTATACAAGCTCAGTGCTAGGGTCAGTTCGGTGAACTGAGAGATTGGTGACCAAATATACTATCGTCAGTTCGCCGATCTGAGTTGAAAGAATCAAAATTTACTAAAAGCAGTTTGGCAATCTGAACTGCAGCTAATTGCGCTACTAAAATCAGTTCACCGTGCTGCTATTAATTTCACACCACCACCAGTACTGCATTAAAAATGGTGAATATATTCACTAATTCTAAATTTAAAAAAATATTAGGAGGACCTTTAACTCCGAGTTCTAGTAAACTCCTCGTTATTAGTGCTGGCTAGATGGACTGAAAAAATGATTAAGTGCCAGAATTCTTATTCATATCTTTTCAAAATACTGAGAGGTTAAAAATCTTTCAGTTTACTCTCAGCTGGACAATGGCAGAAGTGGACCATAAAGGCCTGCTCGTGTATTTACAGCATGGACCTAAAATCTTACTTCGCAACTTAGATTTATTTATTTCAGCTTTACTAGGTAGTTCGTTAACTTTCCGCTACATTTTAGTCCCGCCAGACCGTTGACTGCGGACGGCGTCTGAAAGTGTCAGTGGCTGCAGTGTCGTGAGACCAGCTCAGCTTCTGACAGTGACGGAAACAGGATGCCAGCGGCCCGGTGGCGTCGGGCATTATCTGTTGCTATAATCAGTTCGCCGAACTGAAAATAGAATTAAAGTTTATATAAAGGCATAAGTAATCACCTTTGCATTTCTAATATTCATTTTACTAAATCAATAACGTGTTCTGTTTCGTTAATAATAATTAATAAACTATAACGACATAAAAATTTTTGCGTTTACAAATAACCATAGAATATACAATACGCCAGCATAGGATATTAATTTCCAAGAGGAGTTATGCTAAAAAAGCTGCGTTTTTGGATTCGTGTTTGTTCACAGATAAGTATATTAAAAATACGCTAATTTATGCATGTCGACCCAATATTTTTTTTATACTTTTAATAGTTTTAGCTAATAGTTTTAATTTCTGCTGACGACACGGCAGACGAAAAATTCGAAACAGTCAACAGAATTTAGCTGAAACTACATAAGTATTTCATGCTCCAGCAAAAACTATCTCATTTGACGCTGAACATGTTCGTGTTTGGTAGGCCATCAAAAACGCAGCTTTTAATGACAGACAGCACTGAATGCAGAAATCGGCGACGGTTTTTAGACTGCATTTTATCGGCATTCGGAAATAGTCTAGGAAATGCACCACAAACAACCGACCGAAGTTGAAACGGAAGAAATCGGACTGCGAACTATAGGCCTAATCTATAGGCCCTACGCCTAATTAGGCCTATGTAAGCTAGCGGTATAAGCTGAAAATGTGTAAACGGATGACGTCTGTCGATTCGTTTGTCCCTTACAAGTTTTTAACTTAAAAACAAAAATGCATGAAAATCAGTGTAAATATTGCAGCGCAAAAATAATCGCGCCAATTTTCAGCTAAGCCCCTAAGAAAATCAAAGTTAAAGGTCGCCGACAGTCATATGCCTCAGCCTTTAAGTTGGCACACAGTATTCGAAAGGTCGTGCATGTTTTATTCCCAGTCGGGTCGCTATCAAGTGGAAGGCTACTCGGATGGGCAGTGGCGGTTTTAGGCCCGGGCCGGGGGGGGCTCACAGCCCCCCAGTTTTGCTCCAGCCCTCTTAGTTTCGTGGCCACCCATGATTTTTTGCAAAGATAACACAATTTTTTGATTTTTTTGCCTTTCCAAATTTTAGAAAAGCGGCCAAATTTGCGGCTTCCATTGAACGTCCAAAAACCAAAAGTGCCTTAGCTTCAGAGGGCTTTGCCCCCTGACCCTCTGACCAGGGGCCCTGCTCCTGTACCCCGCTGGGGGCTCTGCCCCCAGACCCTCGTTATAGGTTCGCGCTACCGCGCTTGCCATCGCGCGGGGGCCCGTGCCCCCCCCCAGATATTGCGGGCTAGAACCGCCACTGCGGATGGGTATAATATACTTTGTATATAGATATACTTGTGACGTGTTTTGGTCAGGTTTAATTAACCCTCTTGGTAGTGGTAGATAACCAGAATCAAGTCAGCTGCTTTTCATCGCTCTGGAGTAGCTATGCCTATCGAGTACTGGCCTGGCTATAGTTGAGGCTATATATATATATATATATATATATATATATATATATATATATATA
>Ga0209367_1011601_pt1 | contig 11659 bp, 8 predicted proteins | sample WorMetLIZISLAND2_FD_187412 | JGI IMG/M metagenome (GOLD analysis project Ga0209367, IMG submission 187412) | Marine gutless worms symbiont microbial communities from Max Planck institute for Marine Microbiology, Germany - Olavius geniculatus... ... | reverse complement strand
GGATGTGATGGTGAGTGACATCACCTTTTTATGATTTTTGCTGTTTTCGATGTGTCACTCATTGCATGTCGCCGTTAACAAGTGAATAAACTGATGTTTTGTACATTTATCTAAATAAAACCAGCTTAACTTTACGAGAACATTTAATAAAACGTCGAAGAAGCATATTTGTTCTCATAAACAGATTGCGAACTTCACGCTGTATATCATCATTATCCATCCTATTAGAAAGTATAATGTGCCCTAAATATTTAAAAGAATTTACATACTTGATGTAAAAACTGCACGAAGTCAGCTGTGGGAACGACTCAGATACAGATCTAGATGTCATAAAAAAATCCCGACACGGTTGATATCCATCTGACACAGTTCCTGACGACTATACCAGTATGCTAGCATACCAACGATATTTGCATCGATATTATCTCGCAAAAGTTTGATAAATAGTTTCCAATAATTAACGCAATCAAGTGCTTTTTTGAAATCTATAAAAACAAGCAAATACATAGCTGCCTCGATTTACGTAATAATTAACAGTCTGCTTAAATACTTGCGAACAGATCCCAGTAGAATGCTCAGCCTTCAAGTCAAACTGATAGTTTTTCAGAGGTTGATTTGAAGTTTGGAAAGCATATGGAAAGCGGAATCAACTTTCATTCAGAAACAGTGATATCACTAATTCGAATTGGCGATAGCACTATTTCTGAATAAAAGTTGATTTCGCCGGCCATACCAGTATACCTTCTTTACACAACAGGAAACTGACTCCCTGCTCAACGTTGTTTCCAGCCAAGGCCCAGGGAGGCTATTTCTGAAACTTGATCGCTGCTGTTTTGCCAAATTTCATTTTGCAGACAAGAAAAAGCTGCAAACTTCTTACAAAAGTTTTGTCGTTTAAAGGTTACGTGTATAAATGTAGCCCAATTCTACGTCATACGGTACGCCTAGGATCGAGAGCACGTAGCCTAGATTACGATCGGTCTTACGTGATAGGCTAAGACTTACGTCTCGCAATGACACACAGCCATAAGCTACTTTATTTTTTCGCGGTTTAAGGACCCTAAAAGCTGAAGCTTTTTGTAAAGTATTGCACAAATTTCGACGTTTCCGCAAGCAGACGTGTGCATATTTGTCTGTGCCGAATTGGGCCATAGGTAGGCCTACCATATGGTCGGTTGCCTATTTTTCCCTTTCTCATTTTATGCCGATGTGGTTAACGTTGTCACTCATTATTATAGATAGCAATCAAAGGTTGATTTGAAGTTTACCATGCTGTTTACCTAAGTCTATTTTTGCTGACCGTTAGGTCAAGTTATGGGTAGGCCTACGATGTTTCGTCTGTCTGTCGTCTGTCTGTCTGTTTATAACGCATGTAGCCTATTGTGGCTAAACCGTATAGCCTAGGCCTACGTACGTCTTAAGGGTCAGCCGCAGTGATGGCACGTAGCCTATACCATTGGATAGGGCGATGACGAGTTCCCATAGGCTATAGGCCGGCTGTCAATGGTAACCATGTATTTAACTGCAGCGGTTTGGTCGCAATTTTGAATGCATTGTTGCTGCCTGCAGCCATCACCCATATGTGCGCCCAATTACCGTATCGTATCCTAGCGCAAACTGTAACGTTTGATAAAGCAGCTTTACCATAGCGCTTATGAGACTGTATAGTCACTGTGGGAAATCGCTATCTTTTTGCGACCTGAAGTCGGACGCTGGCCTTCGGATATGTGGTCGGCCCAGTAGTGACAGCTCCGCTTCTTGATCGTGATTAAAAGATCTTCCAGCCAAGCTCTCTATAGCAGTGTATAATAGGTCTATGCATTCACCAGAATGTGCCTGTAGGCTATGTTGACGAGACAATCATTATTATAGGGTTTAGGGCCTACGACCGTGATATGGCCTACAGGCCTACTGTTTACTACGGATAGACTGCAAACATCAACTAAGGCAACTCACAAATGGGGCGATTTAAATATAGGAATATGCGACATTGCACCAAACAACTTTGAACGCTTTAAAGACAACAGTGGCGTCATGAGCTAAAAACGGCCTACGTGGAATTTTCCGACAGACAGCTGCAAATTTCCGACACAGGAGATTCTACAAGTGGGTGCTCAAATTTTTAATTTTGCTTTAAATTTTCCCATAATGTGAGTTTTCAGCCCATGTTAACTCACATAAGGACGAAAATTTTCCGACAAGAAAAAAAAATTTCCATAAACTTTTTGGAGAGCATAAAATGTAGGAAACCTGCCCTCGCGACCACGGCGCCACTGAAAGACAATATGTGGCTAATAATAATAATACCGTTAGAGAACGCTAGACATACAGCTAGAACAGTCAGTATATTGTGAGTACTGTTGTCCCCATGCATTAAGGGCTAAGCGTCTTGAAACGCCTAACAGCACAGACGTAGTCCACCAATTAGGCTATTTTCTCTCGCGGTAAATCGACGACAACTTAGGCACCCATAGTTAACTGCTGTTAAGCCTACATACATGTAGCAAGTACACCACTTAAAAGTTTTCGAGACTGTGTGTGATTTGCAAAGTCATCCGAGTGTCGAAACGTCGTCTCGAGAGTCGACTCGAGACCCAGTTCAAAGTCGTCGTCTTGCTTGGTCTCGAACTCACGATTTTGCTTTCCACACCTATAAGCTTAGAGCTCGGGCGCCCCATAACCGGTTTTACAAGAAATTTGAGCTAATGCTCACGAGAGGCGTGAAAGTCTATAGCAGTTCCGGTTCAGTAGTTTAACTAAAATTGGGGTGTTCACGCTAAGTTAATATACAAATACCAAATTCTCTATTTGGATTGCCTAACGATAGTTCCGTGGCGCCACCTTGTGAATGATATAGACTTGTGTCGAAATCGCCAAAAAATCCATAAAACCCCCTATTTTGGCGTTCAAGGTCATTCAAAATCATTGAATTCGGCGCCAACCGAGAGCCAGTGTACGACTTCCTATTAGTGATTAATAGTAACCTAGGCCCTATTTCGCACCGTTATTGAGATACAGCGACTTATTGGCCAAAAATCGCAAATTTTGCTCACCCTCTCTCATTTAGCGCTCTCGTTCGGGGTGAGTCCCTTCGAATTTATGGGAAAGCTTTACGGTTCCTGAAACTAGAGTCTTCCAGGCAGCCGAAGGTGAAAATTTGGTGATCCTAGCTTGCACCGTTTTTGACTGATGCACCCGTGTGACGGACGGACGGACAGACGAACGGACAGACGGACAGGATTGCGCTGGCTAAGACGCGCTGAAAGCAGTAGCTGCTTCTGCGCGTAAAAATTCTGAAGCAGTTAGGCCTATGCACTTCGACAACGCACTGCAAATGTCTGAATATATAGAACTTTATAACTACGTGGTATTCAACAAAGTTGTCAATTTAAAAAAGTGGCAAAGCAGAAAGTTGCTTTTTTACAGCCAGCTGCAATTTCACAAAGATAAAATGGGAGTTTTTAACATTTTTATTCTGCGCCTACATTATCCGAAAATGGGGACTTCCAGCCCTAAATTTTGTATATTTTGAGAAAAAAATTATATGTTTCGAACTTCCGACACGAAAACCATTTGTCGACAAGCTAAAATTTAAAAAGGATTATCCCCGAGGCTCTGCCCCGGGCTCCTTCTGCCTGGCACGACGCTACTGGTTGGATTAAGAAGGAATTAGTAGGATCATTTAACAGTCGTTTATTGTGGCTGTCCACGACCATTAGGCCTACGTGAATTTACGTCACACCGTTCGCGTTCATCGAGAAAATGACGACAGCACCGCTCTTCTACTGTCTCGTTCGACTTCGACATTGAAAGACAGAGTCTTTATCTCGAGCCCGGTTTAGTCACTTCTGTACAGTGTGTTATCAGTTTGTTGTTAATGTCCTTGTTAATGGACTTGAGTTGGGGGTCATATAAAGCACAAATCGTGCAGATTGCAGATATTCAGCCGCACGAAGCAGGGATTATCATCGAACAGCTCATTTACACTGTATGCGTCAGTACCAAATCTAATAATCCTAAACTGAAAAGCCATGGTCAGCCAGTGGCCTTCGGCTCAGTGTAAAACTCATCTGCTTTGGAATAACTCAGGGGTGACAAAAATGTGAAAAGAGTGACATGCAGCCATCCATTAAAATAAACTTCCAAAGAAAATACACAAATTTGTAAGTTGTCACAAAAAAGCTAGTGCATTTTAAAGTTAACTTATACTGACTTTTCAATCTTTGCGTGGCGAGTTTGAATTTAATCGTGTCAATTCCTGTTAAGTTAACTAGGCCTATTAAAAACCTAATCGTTGCCAGCTGTATTCCTCGCCATGTAATATGCTAAGAGTAGAGGTGCCCGGTTGTGTGAAAGTAACTGCAAGGCTTGCCCACACCTCAGAAATTAAATCCGGCTCTGCGTTTGTTGTGAATCCTGAGTCAGATCATCGGCGAGGTATTGACGGAGCTGGGCACATCGGCCATACTCTGCAGCTGCATCACCTTGTCTCTGTCGACGGGTGATCTCTTCCACGAGATGCTCCATGGCCGACGCTTGGAGCGACCTCTACCGGCGTCCATGCCAGCTTCCCTCCTCACCGTCACGCTCCCAGTCAGACCGGAAGTCGGACTCATGCGCAGCTGGTTCGAGCGGTCACGTGACCGACAGCAGCGCGACAGATAGCGCTTCATGTGTGCTAGAACCTGCACGTACAGAAAAAACTTCTTAGTCAACCAGAACAAGTTTCGCAGCCACTCAGCAGCAACTGTGAAACTTTGCAAAACGGAGTATGCTTATTACATTGATCGTAGTTTGTCAACCACAACTTCCAGCCAGTAAGTCTACGTCGCTGTCAAGTGTCGATGCCTGGCAGCGAGAAAAACCAGGACTATTGCTTATATCATTTAGCTGCCCGCTGAACCAAAATAAATCTATAGCCTTTGCATACGAAATTGTCCACGGTGGCATGACCCCCAACTCAAGTCCTGTTCACACCGCGCACGTCGACGTATGTCGTTCGACGTACGTCAACGCACTAATTGAATGCATTCATTTCAACGGCGCCGTTCATTTAATTTCAGTTTAGTTTAGTACGAGCGTTTTCGTTCGCTCATTCTTGTGGAAATTAAACCTGTTTCGAACGTGCTAAGAAAAGTAATTAACGCCAGACGTCCTGCTAAACAGTGCAGTTTTAAGACGACCGCAGAAACAGGAAGGCGACGATTCTTGCACGGCCGTTGAAGTGAGTTCCGGGAAGCCGTCGTACCGCAGAGCCGTCGACGTAAAAATTGAACTCGATTTAATTACTGCGACAATTTGATTCAAATGACTAACTGCATAACGGTTCACGAAGCTTCTCTGCTGCGGCCTATCAGCGTTTAACAGTTTATCGTCGGAGCTAAAGAATAGCCTACATCACTATATAAATGTATTTTTATAGATTAATGATTGAATGAATGATGACCCTTACCTCTCCGTTGAAGAAGCAAAAGATCAGCGACACGAAGATTCCCTGACAATACACAATGTCGTCAAAAATTAGTTTTCAAAGTTTTTGAACATAACAGTGCTATTTGTTTCGTTATCATACAATGGACTGAGTCGTGGCTGCTGTGGGATTGTAGGCCTATTTCAATCAGCATGAAAATCGCCATGAATATCGCCATGCTCTCGGCAGCCCTGAATTGAAAGTAGAAACATCCAAATTTCTAAAACAACGTTAAAGACATGTTGTCCAACTGTGACTTGACTGGAGAGAAGGCCAGATAATCGGGGAAGAAAAATAAAAGGGGTAGATTGGAGCATGGTATAGGCCTATGTGCGTGGCAGTGATTGCTATATGCTTCTGTATGTAATGATTGTTAATTTAATTTCTAATCCAAAACTGTGCAGTGGTAGCCAGGACACGAACGTATGCGTTCTCGAATGGGGCAGCAACGGCTATATTTTGAGACAAGTGGAGTAGTCGAAATAAATAAATAAATACGCCGAGACGGACCTGTGAGTTGGTGACGGCGAAGACGATGTACTCAATGAGTCGCTCGGTCTGCATGTTGACGTCCGGACGGTAGATGGTCAGCAGCAGTTGTAAGCCGAACAGTGGCACTAACATGAAACCTGCCTTCAGACCTCGTCTGTCGCCAAAATACAGAAATCATCCAGACGGTCGCAACAAGTGGCTTCGTAGCGTAACTGTAGTGTAGCGTGTCAGACTAACGATCGTCGAGAAGTCGTAGATTCGATTCCCGGTCGGGTGGTTATCAGGTGGTTACTACTTAGATGGGTGACCGTCTGCAAACAGGTAAACCATCTAGGTATATAACCAACTCAGCCTTCCATCCCTTCGGGGTAGGTAAATCGAGTACCGGCTTTTCTGGCTGGGATTATGGCGAGGCGCGTTCACCAGTGTCAAGTGGCAGGAAACACGCACGTGTGATCCTATATGGCTGGTGACGCTCCATATCACTGCGGTAAGTTTCCCGTAAAGAGCTGTACACAACTTTACCTTTAGCACCAGAAAACTACATATATATGTCGGCTCAGTGCCGACATGTTATGCGGAAGTCCGTCTAGAGCTTCCCAACCAAAACTCAGACGAATGATTCATACTGAATTGCAAATTGGTGGCACGTCGTTTACTTTTGCCCTAAGAAACGTTTAAGCTGATTCTGGATCTGGATCTGGATAGTTAGTCGACAGGGCCCCAGAACTAAGGCACCACACCGACGGGATTTTTGGGTTTTCTTTTAAGCTTTGTTTTCCAGGTAGAAGTTCGTACACAACAGACAAACAATCGGATCGACAGACGGACATTCAAACAAAAGACAAGTAATATAGGCTGGAAGGTCGATAACAAATAAAATTGCAATTTCCTGCAAACAACTTTTTAACCGAATACTGATTGAGACATGCATATAGAGCACCTGAAGTTGCTGGGCTCGTGAGGGTGCGCGTGGAGTTGAAACATCAACGTGCGTAGAATGTTACACAGAAAGAATAGATTCACCTGCACACGCACAGTACACGCACGCCCATGATCACGGGTACAAGCTTCAAGTACAAGGCCTTAAACCGAACTTAGTTTGCACCGGAATTTTTGTTCGCAATTTGCGTCTGCAGTCGGCCATCATAAAGCAAACGACGGTGTAGTCTATGCCACCTGAGCGTGGTTTCGATACGATACCGCACTGTCTGGAGTGCTGGTACTGCGTACTCGCTTATCAACTCCAGCAGTGCGGTAGCTAGCTACTAACACATCACTGGCTGAAACGGCATTAAAACGACGCCGCTAATGTCTGCCTTTCCGTCACCAGATCAGGCATTTTCGTCGGCATACAATAGAACGGACAAACGTAAAAGAAAGTCACGTTATCATTCGCCGAGGCCAGGTTTATAGTTCAAGGCGTTTATAATACAAAGATGCGTAGACAAACCGACATTTGCGTCACCATTTCCCAGGGCAAACACAATCTCGGTATGCCAATTTACAGCACAAAAGGTCAAAGATCAAGGTCATCAAACGTCAAGAACATCTAGTAAACAAGATAATGTTCATACGAACACGGAGTCTGTCCAATGCATTTTGATAGTTTACAGTATATGTCCGTATAAATATAATCAGTGAGCTGTTTAGACTGGTAGAAAAAAAATCAAACAGTTTAATTTTAAATTGTACAGCAGCAATGATCCTCTCATCCTTCTGTATTATTTTAACTAAACAATAAACATTGTCAGTCACGAGACCATTCGATTCGACACCAGCGCTTTACTATAAATGATCCATCGTCACCATGCGTCTATTTTTCACAGTTGCGGGGATATGGCGCCTAAAAGATAATGGAGTTACGACCTTGACCTTTTGGGGTCACGTGACGTCATCGGTCACATGACCATTTGACTCCCGAAGGTCGACTTCTTATGGGTGTTCCATAGTACATAGTGACCATGCGTCTATCTGGCACCGTTACGGAGATATGGCGCCTTAAATACTGCATGCACGGACGTGGACACGGAAAGAAAAATGAAAAAAAAGAGAAAGCGGAAGGGGGAAGGAAAGGAAAGGGAAAAAGAAAATGGAAGGGGAAAGGAAGGAAAAGGGAAAGAAGAAAAAATGGAAAGTAAAGGGAAGGGGAAGAGAAATGAAAAGGGGAAGGAAAAAAGCGGGAAAGGAAGGGAAAGGGAAAGGGGAAGAGAAGGTAAAGGATGGGAAGCGGAAAGGAAAAGGAAAAAGAAAGAAAAAGGGAAGAAAGAAAAAGGAGAAGGAAAAAGCAAGGGAAAGGGAAAGGAAACGGAGAAGGGGGAAGGAAAGGAGAAGGGAAAAGGAAAGGGGAAGGGAAATAACTTAAGAAAAGTTGGACGAACGGACGCACGCACACACAAACACTCAGGTGACTTTATACTCTGTCCAATGCTCTGCATTGCACTGGACAGACAATAACGGATAGCCACATTGTAATTTGCTTATTTATTGGTAGAGCAAAAACTTACGACGAGACAAGCCAAGTTTGGAATGTAGATGATCCATTGATAGGCGCCGGCATTCTTCGTCCAACAACTGCACAGAGCATCGCAGACATACAGTAATCATTTTTATATACGTGATAAATAACCTTCGCTGCACTTAGCTGCTGACGCGGTGTCAAATAAATGTCAAATAAAATGTTGCATAAATCTTGTGCCAAACATTCTAGCAGAATCGAAAGCATCTACACAATAGACGGCAGTCTGTTATACGCAAAATAAAACATTCTGCGACATTTTGATTGTGCATGTTGGTATGCAGTCGAAATATCAGCAACTTTCCGTACCAAAGGCGTAGTGCATTTAGTCTCTAAATGCCGATAGAATGCGTCAAAAAGTAAGCTGGCAAGTTTCTGTTCTAAGATTGGTCAATTGGTTATGCATATAATGTAGGTAGCACTATATTACATAGATACATGCAGTGTTATTCCAGTTTTCAAAATCATTTTAGTTTCAGTTCCTATAAAGTTTTTTTTAGAAATCATTTCAGTTCAGTTTTAGTGTCAGCATTTACATTATTTCAGTTACAGTTTTTATCGACGCAACTGACAATTTAACTATCAAACAACATCAAGTTCATTAACTTAAACTGCTAGCTGACCTACTAGCAGTAAATTTATCAACTATCCAAATTTTTTTTCCAGGACGTTCCAGGGACTGGAAAATCAAAGGAAAAAATTCAAGACTCGTCATAACTTTTCAAGAAAAGTGGAAACCCTGTTAAATGCACGAACACCCACACTCACGATAGCTGGGTTACGGGTTTGACTCCTAGCCATTTTACTATCATGTAACAACTCTGGGGAAGTTGTTCACATAGGCTACATGTGCCTCTGTCACCAAGCAGTATAATTCTGCACTGGCATTACTGTTGAACAGGTAAAAACAATATATCGGAGAGATTTGGTCTATACCATCCATATAACAAAGCTGTGTCTACAGTTTGCTGCCAGTTCAGAGCAGAAAATGGAGATGCGCACTCACCCTGGGGTCGCAGAGCCGTGAGGCTGTGATGCTAGAATTGGGTTGAAAAATGTCAAAAGCTAGAGTCAGTAAATAAGTAAATAAGTGAAACATGCTAAAAAAAATTAGGCAAAGACAACCAATCATTTCAGTTTTCAAAATCATTTTTATTACATTTTTAGTAAAGTTTTTTTGTGATCATTTCTATCACCATGTCCCAAAATTAGCGGCACCCATACAGATAAGTTAGTGTAAAATCGTTAAAAGAATTCAAGACTGTTGAACAGATATTTACAAAATTTTAACAATTCATTGACACAATCATTTTGAACTTGCCTTTAAAGTTTTAGCTTAAAATAACCACCTTTGGCTTCGACGTAAGCTCTTAGTCTTAAGCAGGATACACTGCTGCTTGATCCCTTTGTCAATAATGCATTGAACGTATCGTAACGTAAACAAACTCTGACGATATAATGACGTTACGCTGAGCACACACGGTAAGATGCGTATGTCATAATGGGTGCGACCGTAACTAATGTCAAGATAGTGCAGTGTACGATATTTCGTTGAAATCCATGAACTACGAACTGAATGACGCGTGTTTGAAACAGGGGTGCCGCTAATTTTGAGACACGGTGTATATAGTATCAGTATCGAAAATCATTTCAGTATTAGTTACAGTATATGACTTTTACTGAAATCAATCATTTCAGTATCAGTATAAGTTTTAGTTGCTGAAATATCACTGGATACAGGTATTATATGACTGACTCTTTTTCATGAGCACAATGTTGCTACTGTGTGGCCGAGAGCCCGAGATGGATCGATATTTCTTAGTTGATTCAGCTAAGCTTCGTGTTTAAACTAGCTTGTTAACCGAGCGTAATTGTCCATAAGACGTTGTTTGCTGGCGGTGATAGGTTGGCTAATTAGCAGGATGTGAAAGTTGACGTGCCAGTTATACCCCGTTTACACGATTAAGCAAACATCGAGCTGGCTCGTCCAGCTAACATATAGCCAGCTCGTCGAGCCAGCTTGATCGTGTAAACGGGGTATTAGACGCCAGTAATTAAAGCACTCGTCGTGTCTCTCACTCACGCAACCGCGCATGGCAGAATGATGCCTAGTTATGTTGCAACACTGCTTTAACCTCTTCGTTGTATTCTAAGTCGGATATAATGCCGTGCATAGTCGGTTTTGTACATCTTGAGTTAGACTAGCCGCGTATCCACTGCACGATGAGCTCTTCTGTAGGCTCAATGTCACTGATCGAGTACGATTCAAGCTCGCGGTGCTTATGTAGGCCTATCAATACCTCCATGGAACTGCGCCGCCGTACTTGATGGCCAGTAATGGGTTGTACTCGTACGCTAACAGCAGACGTCACTGGTCGTCAACATCTGCGGTCTGCCAGTCAGCGGACGTTTGTCGTGGGTCGCCTGAAAATGCAAGACTGGAAAATGTCGGACGAAAGTGCAGGGCTGGAATTTGACGGACTGGCAATGCGTGTTATCATAACAAGCACTGATGAGGAGCGTCTTAAAAATGCCAACACCCATGAAAAATAACCTTAAATTTCAAAGACAGAGGTTTTAGTGATTTTTGGAGATTTTTGGCTGCACAAGAATGAATTGCGACAAAAAGGGATGGAGATAGACCAAGATTACCTGCGAACAGGAACTGCTATAGGCTCTCGCGCGTATCATGAGCATTAGCTCAAATTTCTTGTAATTTACACATGTGTAGGCTTATTACATTAAAGCATACACGGTCAATTTTCGCAAGGTTATTATAATGTTCTTAGTAGCATTTTGTTATATCAGGGTTTTTCTTTTCTTCACTTTTATAAAAACAGGTTATTTTCGGACATATGCATATAACCGCGACCTTTCAGAATTGTGTAGTAAGCACTTCCTTTCATTTCTGTTAAATTAAATAGGCCTGTCAAAGCCTGTCAATTCTTTGGGCTTAAACCTTAATTATCGTAAGTCAGTATGCATGCGTGTAGGTCCTCGTCATTCGGTAGGCCCGCATTGTGCTAACATCCAGTCAATTAATGGTTGCGTGTTACACTGGGTCGATGAAATACGCTATTTAGGCATATACATAGTAAGCAGTAGTAAATTGAAATGTAATTTTGCTTACTCTAAAAAAGCTTTCTACCGGTCGTTTAATGCTATATTTGGCCGGATAG
>Ga0209367_1011600_pt1 | contig 11660 bp, 7 predicted proteins | sample WorMetLIZISLAND2_FD_187412 | JGI IMG/M metagenome (GOLD analysis project Ga0209367, IMG submission 187412) | Marine gutless worms symbiont microbial communities from Max Planck institute for Marine Microbiology, Germany - Olavius geniculatus... ... | reverse complement strand
CACCTCCCTCATTGTCTCTACAGCCATATACGCCAGCGAGACTTGGAAGAGTACAGCTAGAATATGTCAGCAGCTGGACGTCTTTCACCAGCGCAACTTACGGAAGATTCTGGGCATTACACGGAAGGACCACGTGACTAACATGGAGGTGCTAAGCCGGACTGGGCAGCGAAGATTACAGGACATTGTAGCAGAGAGATGACTTTTGATGGCAGGCCATATCATCAGGATGCCACCTGGATGACCAGCCAATCACGCCATGTCATGGACCCCTCATGGTAGTGGCAGATGACGAGGTCGTCCAACGAAGACTTGGCAGTCTACATTTAAAGAAGACTTGGTCGACCGAGGAGTCAATTGGAACAGCGTGCGGGCTGTGGCTTCAAACAGAAGCAGATAGCGAACTCTTGCTGCCCGTTGTCCTGTCAAGGATTGGAGGATCTAAGTGCTAAGTACTCTTTTTAGTCAAAAATACTTTAATTACCATGTCATTGACTAATTTCTTGACAAATTATCAATGTGACACGAGCCTGCTTTTTTAGAATCCATGAACTTGGCAGATTATGGTTGATATCAGAGTTACTATTGTTGTAAGTGAATGCTGTATTCAATAAAACTTCTACAGGTTTGTATCAGCAGTGAGAGACCACCCACCAAGCAGAAGAAGACCCCATTGGCTCAACCTCGTCGCTCATCTATGAGGTTTTGTTAGGCTGTTTGTTTTTTGTTTATTTTAATTTTTTTATTAACCACTTTTTTGGTGTAACCACTTTTTTAGTTGGTGGCATAGCATAGTAGTTAGAACGTCGGTCCTGGCCGGCGAACTTTCCCTATCCTGCGCTAGACTGATGGATGGCTGTTTGACCACTTTGTGGGTAAAGCGTCCGCTATCAGTCAACCAACAAGGTCAACTCAGCCTGCCATCCCTCTGTGATCGGTTAAATGAGTACCAGCGAAAGCTGGAACATAAACAGGCACACCGCACGATCCACTGGCCTCGTATCCGTGGTCTCGCAGTGTGAAAACTGGTGTCTGGCTGAGGGCTAAGAAAACAAGAGATCAGCGCCGCCCTATGGGCCTTAAGGCTTGGGAAGGACTTTACGTTTTTTACGTTTGGTGTAGCCAGGCAGTGGACCAAGTTGAAACTTAGGAGGAAGGACGAACCTTGTCTGGAAGGAATTAAGGCCAAATTTCAGCAAGATCCGTTGAGGGGTTTTGGAGGGTAGGGCATTTTGGATTTCCCCAAATGGACATGCAATGCTGGGTGGCTTCACATTGGGTCCAGCCCCAAATTTCTAGTTGTTGTTGTCTTTGTTAATGCTGAATCCGAGTTTGCATTAGCATGTCAAGTTTTAAGTTTACTTTATTTGCCTTGTTTGGTTTGTTTTTAACAATTTCTGGTCTATTTAGAGCCCGCAGGTTCACAGATTTATTATTTTGTCGTGCGATTGTTAACAGTCAATCTATCGGATTGTACGGCTGCATTGGTTTGACAACTTTTAGGTGTAACATATCCACTTGCAATCCATTGAGTTGTTGCTTTTTTTATACTGACAGGTGTACAATGTTTGCAGAATTTCAGAACGTCGCAGCATGAAAGATGTTGCCGAAGATGTAGATGTAAAAGTTACACCTGCAGAGTCTGTGCCGAACCTGAAACCAGCACGTGGCAGACCTAGAAAGGTACTTTGCAATTTGATGTTCTGTTCTCTGTGTACGTACTTGATATGTTAGAGTTAATTGTCTTCGTTGAGGGAAGGACAGGGTGACCACTTGTCAGGGAATTTTAATGTCAGGGAAATGTCGTTGATTTCAATAGCAATGTCGTTGATTTCAATAGCAATCATGGAATTGTCCGGGGGGAAAATCTCACCAGGGAAAATTGCCTAGAAATTTTCCATTTACCTTGTGCTCTCTGCCTATTATTTTATTCTATTTATTATTGAACATTGCTTACTAGTGTTTTAGTTTTTACTGTTTATATTTATATTATATTTTAGTTAGTAAGGTTACCATAGTTCAGTATAAGTTGAAGTGCTCAGGAGTGTCGCGTATCATCAGGGAATTTTCCGGTGTTTGGAAAGTGGTCACCTTGGAAGGAGTTTATGTTTTGACCTTTGTATGTTTGCCTGCATTTCTGACTGTCTGACTCTGCGCAAGATTTCTCAGAGAATTTTTTTAAAGCAGTTTTAATGAGATATTTTTGGAGAGTGGGGCATTATTCAAGAACCGTTTGGTAGCCAGGGTTTCTAGATGGAGCAGAAGAGGCTTGCGCTTTTTGAGTGTTTCTGGTTCAGGTAGCTTGCTTTGAAGCACTGATATTTCATGCATTTGATTTTATTCAGCAGCATCCAAAATAGCAGAAAAGTGAAAAGATCTGTATCATATTGCAATACTGCTGTTTTTTAACTTTCGTCACTCCATACAGAAATGCAGTTGCAATTTTTTTTAGGACAAAGAAAAATATATCACATTTATATTTGGCTTTTCTTGTCCAGAACGTCTTTGTTGCGTAGTGCTAATTCTGTTTGCTTGTTAAAATTTCAATATTTACTGGTGGTAATTTAATGTTAGTTTTGATCAAGTAATAGTAGTATTGGTTGGTAGAAGTTATAGTGCTCTGCATACTTGAGTTCAGATCGGGAGTGCACTAGAAATGTCAGAATTAAAAATCATTAAAAGATATATAGGAAAAAAGTGAGTTTTCAGTTTGCACTTGAACGAACTGTCAGTGTCCACTTCACGAACTGCTGGATGAGTACTGTTTTATCAAGCTCTGTGGTTTGGGTGTTTTTATCCCTTTGCTAACACAGTGAGTGGCTGGGGGCATTATGTTTTCAGAGTGTTCGTGCATGCATGCGTGAGTCCTGAACAAACATTGCTAGCGAGATATCCTGGGTATTTGTTGACGGAATTTGACCAAACTTTCAGTGGTGATGAGTCATTGGTGGAATTTGTGGCAAGAATGAAAGTGTCAAATTTTGCGGTCAAAAGGTCAAGGTCACGGCGGAGTCAGGTATGCCCCAAAATGCACATTTTGGCCTTGTAGTTGTCACATGTTGGCAGAGGCATAATAGTCAACAGAGTCGTAACCATCATCTAGTTCTTCATACATGTGTGGTATTTTTATGAATTCTTCTTGTGTAGACACCAGTCATCGTCTCGCAGAAGCCGAAGCTTAACATTCCAGTGAAGGCACGAGTGAAGGTGAGAGAACCGCAGAAGACAGAAACGGAGTCTGACTCGAGTCGTTCCGGTTTCAGTCCGGATGCTGCGTTTACCGATTCTTTCAGTCTGCCGCGAGGCAGCAGTGCAGACTCCTCACAGCAGGGTCATGCGTTTGCTAAAAAGGTGAGTAAATGTACTGTTATTTGAACTTTCAGTTTTATATGTAAACATTTTCCCTGTTTCTTCGTTGTTTTTAGGCTGTTGTTCTTTTCTTTGCTTTTAGGCTGTCATTCGGGCTTACAAATACTGCTTCAGCAGTTCTGAAATTTTATCCTTGTGGACCTGACCAAATTTGGAGTCACTGTACGTAGGAAAAGCCTACATTAACTTTGGAAAAATAGTTTGGCTAACAAGAATGAACTGGTCATTGATCATTAGGGCCCACAGTTTTCCGCGAGCTGCGGAATTTTGAGCCAAGCTGCAGAATTTTCCATTTGTGTCGGAATTTTCATATTTCCGTGGAATTTCGCGGAATTTTGCAGAAGTTGAAAATTCACCGGCGATTGGTATGATTTTTGACTTGATGTCGTAGTTTTATCGTGGAGAAAAATCAAACTGAACTGCCAAAAGCTGTGGGCCTGACTAGTAGCTTTCGCAATTTGGCACAATCATAAAAAACGCAACACAACTTAGCCAATTGCACTTTAAATCAAAAAAGATGGGTAATTTTTTGTACTCTTAGCATAACTCAACACAATGTCACTTCACCTACCGGCTTTTCAGAAACTCAAGTTTTTGAACAGGATAGAGCTACTTATAAATGGAAGGCCGCGGTAAGTCGCAGAATTTGGATGATGTTGCCCTGGATGGATGGAAAGCTGAGTTGATCTTTGTGATTAGTTGGAGATAGTTTACCGGTCTTTAGATAGTCTCCCCTCCAAGAAGCAACCACTTGACATGACCGGGATTTACACTTACGACCTCTTGATCACAAGTCCGACACATTGCCGCCATAAATAACCAACACCATGGTCAATTTGGCCAGCTGGGACTCCTCGATTTGCCTATTCTGGAGGGATAAAAGGCTGAGTTGATGTGTGTTTTAGCGCTGGCTGAAGCAGGCAATCAGTGAGAGTGCGCAACCTTCCCGGCCAGATTCATCAAACTCTTCCTCTTACGACACCGACTCGGTCGTCAGAACTTCTGTGTCTCCAGTATATGGTACATTATTTTTAATTATACACTGTGGGCCATAAAAAATGTGGCACTTTACTTATGTCTATATCTTTGCCAGTTATTGTCCGATTTTCAAAATTTGTTTACTGGAACACTCTGCAGACTATTTGCAATAATGTGATTATTATATATCCACCACACAATAAATGCATCTACACTACCTTGTGAAATATAAATGTAAGCAAAAACTAACAATAATAATAAAAAAATCTAGGTAAATGAAAAAATACTTCAGACCAACATTGCGATGAAAGATCTGTTTGACACTAGACTGTGTTAGACCCACACAGTTTAGTGTCATACAGACCATTCACTATAATGTTGGTCTGAAGTGTTTTTTTCAATTTTGCCAAAATGTTTGATTGTTATTATCGTTATATATGCATATTTCATTCATATATTTCACAAGCTAATGTAGAGACACATTTACAGTGTGGTGGGATATATAATAATCACATTACTGCAAATTGTCCCCAGAGTGTGCTGGTGAAAGAATTTTGAAAATCGTAATTGGCCAAGATATGGACGTAAGTAAAGTGCCACGTTTTTTGGCCCACCCTGTTTATATATATTTTAGTGCCCATGCTACTGATTTCTCAAACACTGAAATATTAAACTACTGAAATTATGTCTGGAATGCTTACTTGGAAATTGGGAACATGTCAGCTAGGCAAGCCGCATTGAAGTGATGGATGCTTGCGGCCGGGGCTTTGCCTAAACCCTGCTGGAGGAGATAACAATGCTCTGTCAGATTACCATTAGTACAATTAACTTTTATTGAAACAACCTGTGAACAAGAAATTTGAGCTAATGCTCACGAGATGCACGAAAGCCTATAGCAGTTCCGGTTCAGTAGTTTAGCTGAAAATGGGGGTGTTCACGCTAAGTTAATATACAAATACCAAATTCTCTGTCTGGATTGCATAATGATAGTTTCGTGGCACAACCTTGTGAATGATATAGACTCGTGTTGCAGCCCGAAGTCACCAAAAAAATCCATAAAACCACCTATTTTGGCGTTCAAGGTCGTTCAAGTCATTGAATTTGGTGCCAATCGAGAGCCAGCGTATGATTTCTTATTAGTGATTAAAGTAACCTAGGCCTTATCTTGCACCGTTCCTGAGATACAGCGACTTATTGGCCAAAAATCGCAAATTTTGCCCACCCCCCTTTCATTTAGCCCCTTCGAATTTATGGAAAAGCTTTACGGTTCCTGAAACTAGAGTCTTCCAGGTAGCCGATGGTGAAGATTTGGTGATTCTAGCTTGCGCCGCTTTCGACTGATCCACCCGTGTGACAGACGGACGGACGGACGGACAGAATTGCAATGGCTAAGACGCGCTGAAAGCAATAGCTGCTTTCGCATGTAAAAAGCTCTGGAAAAACCTGGCAAACTAGGGGAATTTGTCCTCTGCTTTGTGGCCGTCCTGTCATTGCGATCGTGTTGCATGTGCAGAAGCGTACCTACGCTGCTGTTATGACTAACTCGTGTTGTAAATATTTGCGGTTGTGTTGCATGCCTTAAGGTGCATTCACACTACTGCTGTTGTTAACTTGTAAAGGTATATTCACGGTGCAGTCAGTAATTTGTAAAGGTGTCTTCACATTGCTGTTGTTGTCAAGTTGTAAAGGTGTGTTGCATATGTAAAGGTCCGTCTACACCACTGAAGAAGCGTCGTCTGACTCCAGATGCCATGTCATCAAGCTTGGCTCCCACTCTGCTGGAAAGTGTGGATAAGCATATATCTTCCTGGTCGTCCGCTGTTAGTGACCAGACTGAGTCAAGGCATCGCATGCTTGCCAGCCGCAATCTCTTTGAAGTGCGTTCTGCTTTGTGTCGTATAGTGTTTTATTATGGTTTTTATGTTTGCTTTGCCTGAAAAGGCCATCCCCAAAATGAGCTATAATGTGTTGAGTGGGACGATAAACCCTACTGACTCACTCGTGCGCCTATCCTAAGGTGTCTTTTTTATGGCTCTGGCAGCATTAAGGTGCATACACAGTGATGTAACTGAACTGAAACTGACATGGTTTAGGTTTTTTTACGAACTGACCAATGGGTAAGCAGGGCAAGCCCAATGGTCATTGGTTAACGCGTACATACGCGTAGTCACATAGTCACCGATGCCATTAGACTATAGACAGTATCTACTGTAATGCATTTCTGCTTGCCCATTGGTCAGTTTGTCAAAAACCAATCCATAACAGTTCCGTTCAGTTCAGTTACGTCGCTTTGTATGAACCTTTAGTTAGAACCAGATGCATTAACAGCATTGTATTTTAATTGTCTGTATTTTGATTAAAATCACATCATTAAAAACATGATTGGTCGATACAATGACATCATGACAAGCATCTGAAATCATCTCAGTCATTTATTATTTTCCAGAGAAAAGTCAGCACTTTTGTCCGTGAACAAGACTAGGCCAAGAAACACTAAATAACTGTGTCTCAAACTTTTGGTGCATTTGTGAGAACTTATAGCTCAATTGCAAAAAAAAATTGTTAAATAAGGGGGTTTTGAGGGAGGGCCATTTATAATGTCAAAAAGGGGTATCAGGGCAGCACGGCTAGTGGTATATGGTGGTGCCACCAGCGGTGCCTGCTGCACGTAGTTTCCAATTGTCTCTCCATTTGGACTTACTGTGCCGAGTGACCACACATTGGGCCCTGCTCCAAATTTTAAAATTTCAAGTTTAATCAAATATCGTTACGTATCTTTTTTGATAAAGTTTGTTTGTAATGCTGGCACTTTTTGCTTGTGTTTGCAGCGAATTTCGATGGACTGCACCAGTTCTGTAAGTCAGCATTCGGTTACAGCTCCTAGTCAAGTGCTGGACACGTACAAAACAGCATCAGTAAGCAGGCATCCAAGCAATCTGCCATATGCTGGCAGCGTATTCTGTAGACATGAGACAGCAGCTACTAGGATGGTGAACGTTGACAGTTTGAGTGGTTTTCATAACCGACCATTGCTTGGTTTGCATTCATCAGCACATAATACACATACCAGTGGTTCACACTCAGTGGTGCTTAATACACATACCACCCAACAACCTCAGAGTTTACTTAGCTTATCTGTTACTTTGTCTTCAGCCATTGGAAATCAGCCGCAGTCCCTTGGTGCTTTCGGTCGAAACATTTCGCAGCCAGCATTTAGGTCTTCCACCGTTCCCATACATGGTAGGCCTACCATGCAGCCCAGCCAGCCATCGCCTAACTTTGCCTTACCTTCTTCGTTGGTGTTTAGAAATCAGCAGCAGACCATTCCTAACCCGCCATCATCGTTAGTCGGAAGTGAAATGCCGTCACTGCTGTCCCACGATCATCCATCGTATTCTATAAACAGACTACGGGAGAAGATAGGCCGGGGTTGGCTTCCACCGGAACCACCTTACCCACCTCCACCCGATGATATACCAGAGACACATGATGTTTCTTCGGCTGAATCCAGACCCAATGCGGTTGTTTTTTGCAAAGAGCAAGGCAGGATTTTGGCGGCGCCAGTCGGTGATGCGGTCAGAGTTTTTCGGGATCAACGCGAATCTTTCTACGCCGAGCCGCCACAGGTTGACTCGACCACTGAGGTGACGACAACGACCGATGACGCGAACGGGCACGATGATTTGGAGACAGTGACCTACATTGCCAAGAGACCACTGGTTGAGAGAGAGGATGGCGAGATATCTGATGATGAACCAGACAGCGTTGGTGCGGACCTGCCCCTGGACTCCAGTAGTGGAATATCCTCATCTAACTGGAGTCATCAGTCTCGACCGCATCCACCACATGGAGGCTTTCGAGCTGGTATGGTGACATACCAGCCACGGTTTCCTCACCGGGGTCCTTTTCCCCGGGGCCGAGTTTTTTTCCGTGGAGGGCGGGGTGGATTTGGTTTGTGGCGGGGGCAGTGGTATGATCATCGGCCATCAAGAAGCTGGAGTGCTACTGATGACGAACACGTCGTGGACTCGTCTGGGGTTCTGTCTCCACCAGCGACCACGGAAACAGCACGGAAACACTCAGAACCATCTTCACAGAGCTCCATCCACAGCCCGATATCATCCACCGACAGCGAAGACGAGGAGACTACTCAGTACTCGAGATCTGAGCATCACGGTTCCAAGTCGGATCATCGAAGCAGGCACAGATCAAAGCCGAAGCATGATGACCATCTTGTGGCAGCTGATAGCACCAGAACGTCATCGCTTGTTTCGCCAGAGTTTGAGGCTTCGTCCGACTCTGACAAAGAACAGAATTCATCACATTCAGCGGCCGCTAAAAAGAAGGTTTGTTGTTCTGGATTCATGGCAGACCGTGAATCATTACTATTTCAACTACGAACGTTTTTTTTGCTGTTTAACTGGTCAGTTGTCTGTATTTATTTTAATTTAGACTGCCTCCCCAAACTAAAAGGGAAATGAAGATGACGATAATGTTGAATTATGTGAAATTTTGTAATTTTTAGAGCAAGACTCTTGTGTTTCAGGTATACTTTTTGTTGCCCAATTGTTAGCATCAAATACTGTAAATAGTTATAATCACTGTATACTACATGACGTGCAGTGCTTTTTGTGCAAAGTAGAGAATGTCATTTTAAATAGTACATTTGGCGGACTTTTGAGATATTTTGCTATTTGGCATAGAGCTATTTGCTGTTGTCACCGTTGTCTTTTGCCATCCATATTTATTAATTTTTAGTTTATTTTTCTGTGATATTGATTTCTGCAGATGTCCCTGGCGGAATATAAGAACAAGCGTAAGTTGAAGCCAAAGAGTCGTGAGTCTGAAGGCAGAGCTCCGTCATCATCTGCTGCTAGGAAACATGTTCCCAGTCCTTTGAAGAATCCAGTTAACTCTCCACGTCCAGCATTAGCTAAGCAATCTGCCACCTCAGGTTTTTATCAGTCATTCAACCAATCGGTTATTTATCTTTCAAGACCTTTCTGTTTAACATTTCATTTCCAGACAACTGAACCTTGCGTGACGTTGTAAAGTTTCTTTGCAGTTAGTCACTCTCAACAATGTATTATTATGATCTCAGCAATACTACAAGGTATAGTTTTTAAATAGACACATAGACTGAAACATAACTCCTCGAAATACAAGCTTTGTAATTGTTTTTGTTGATGTTTTGGCAACTGCTGCTGCCTTTGTCAGAATGACTGTCCACCAGGTGTAGCTGCGGCGGACAGTAAGTAGTCATAGTTGGTAGGACCCCTCGTCTCGGTTCATCGACTTGTTCTGTTCCTTCCTGATGTGCATCGCTTCCCTGATCCACCGGTCCATTCTGTTGCTTTCTCTGTCGATTATCTAGGCGCAGTGCCAGTCTATGACGTGGTTGAGAGAGATGGCGTGGTCTGTGACCGCTGACTTGTTTTGCTCTGTTGCTGCGGATTTGCTGGTGCTTCGTGTATAAGCCCTTACATCACGTTGTGTGACTTTCTGTCATTTTTCCTGTAGCCATACCCCAAAAGCTCTGCCTGTTTCTCCAGCGTTTCTCCACACATCTATGACTACTTACTGTCCGCTGCAGCGACACGTGGTGTAGTCATTCTGACGAAGGCAGCAGCGGTTGCCGAAACGTCAACAAAAACAATTATAAAGGTTATATTTTGAGGAATTTTTCATAACTTACAAGGTATAGTGTAGATGCACTGAAATTGCATGGAAAGGCACAACATGCTCTTCAAGCTGCCCAGAATAAAGTTGTTACAAATAAAACCACAGTTGGTATGCCTGAATGTATTTCTTTCTATATTTTTGTAATCTGTGTATTTTTTCTAAGAGATGGAAATTTAGTATTAACTTATGTATGACAAATAATGTTTTGTATTTTTGCTTTTTTGCAGTGCAGCTGTCCTGAATTTTTATCCAAAGAATTTGGTTTAAGTCTCAGTCTTATTTTCACATTTTTGATCTTGGAAGTCTGTCAGTCTGTAGCTGATGGTGGTGCGATGCATCCCATTCTAGTTTTTTCTAGTTTTAAACTTAAACTTTTAGTTGACTGGCTAAACTGCTAAATAATTCTACTTCCATGTGTCAGTTTAATGAGGCTGTTGTTCACATGTGAAATCTTTGACTCTGATCTCGATGGTCTCGAGTTTTTGGTCCTGGGTCTTCAGATTTTGATCTTATTTACATCTCTGGTGTAGTATCCATGCCTGCCGTTTACTTTGGAGGTGTATTTTACTCCTTTCTGCATAATATTTACTAATATTGTAATAGCCACGACGTTGCTCATGGTGCTGTCATCATAGCAGTGAACTGCCACTGCGAGTGTTCACCCGGTTCATTTGGCGAGAGCAGCCACCGTCCTCTGGAAGCTTGAGCCTCGGATCTGCCTAAACTGGCAGCCACAGTACTACACTCATCATCACCATTTATTACTACTCAGCCCGAAAGCTGATACTCATTTTACCATCTCACGCAGGGTAGAAGGCTGAGTTCACCTAGCTGGCTGGCTTTGTACTGAGGTGGTATACCTGCCCTCAAACAGTCACCCATCCAAGTACTAACCGGGCCCATTGTAGAGTAACTTCATTACCACGCTACACCACGCCATGCTAAATGTAACGTTGTTGTTATATCAGGGCGCAAGGCACAGTGGAGCACAACGGCTACAGCAACAGAGAAGATGTTGGTTGACAAACCTCTCAGTCTGGGTGACAGGCTGCGCTTTGAGTTTGGCGTCGATGCTTTGGATGACAAAAATGGTTAGCGGCTCCCAAACGTCTTTATTATCATAGCTAGCAGAGCAAACTTTATGTATAAAATATTGGAAACAAATCTGGGTATTATTTATTAACAGACTTTACAAGAACATTGAAACGCTGGGTGGGAAAACTTTGAAAGCTGCATCGCTTAGAAAGTTGGTTTCAGTTTTCTTGAAATGTCATCAACAAGCTATAGGATGTTCTGCTATTCTGTCCTCAATATGTTGGCATTAGGCTGACATAGTTTTCTATACCATGTCTCAAAAAACGTCACTTTTAACATCAAGAAAAAAAACTTGACACAAATGAGCTGCCTCACCTTCATACTGTTGCTACGTTATTTTGTGAAATTGTGTGCCAGAAATTATCAAAATTGGCCAATTTTGCACCGAGTTATTTTAGGATAAAAGTGGCAGGTTTTTTGAGACATGGTGTACATGTAGTTTGTTGTCTGCATTGTTTATAGATGATGAATTACCACCACCGCCGCCTCCGCCGCCGCCGCTGCCACAAACTTCTTCTGCATTACCGCCTTTACCC
>Ga0209367_1011598_pt1 | contig 11661 bp, 8 predicted proteins | sample WorMetLIZISLAND2_FD_187412 | JGI IMG/M metagenome (GOLD analysis project Ga0209367, IMG submission 187412) | Marine gutless worms symbiont microbial communities from Max Planck institute for Marine Microbiology, Germany - Olavius geniculatus... ... | reverse complement strand
GCCAAGCAGAGGGGGGGGGCAGGGGTCCAAGCCCCCCTCCTCCCCCAATCCTTCAGACAAGACATAAGCATACGTTTAAACTGCACCAAATTCACCAATTTGGTCAGTCTGAAATAATTAAAATCGTTGCCACCAGATCTCGTTTTTAAAGCTAAAATGCACCAAATTTGATTTCAGCTGGGGCTCCGCTTCAGACCCCGCTGGGGGAGCTCACAGCGCTCTCCCAGACCCCCTAGCTGGATTTCAGGGGGTTCTACTTCTAAAGCAGGAGAGGGGAGGGAAAGAGGGGAGGACATGGAAAGGGAGGGTATAAGGTAAAAGGGGGAAGAAAAGAGAGGAAATGGACAAATTGGGAAGGAGAGGGGAGGGGAAGAAGACGAGGCCCCCCAATTGAAGTTTCTGGCTACGCCACTGGGCTCAGCAACTAAATACATGTGCAACGTTTCCGTGGTCTACAGAGCGGTCTAGAGTAAGTCTCTAAATTTTTCTCATAGTCTTGTAATAACTGCATCAGATTTTGACTTGTTTTGTAAATTATCTCATCAGTTATTTTGCAGTGAATTTATAATCAAGTTGTAAGTGAAGATTTCAATATATTCCAAACACATCGCTACAAATAGCTACAAATAGCATAATGATCGCTTTAAGTCAATGTGAAGAATAGCCTACGTGGGAACGCGCTGTAAACTTGGCCAGAAATTCATGTACGCCTAGCTAGCAACCTACTGATATATGGCGCATGGATGACTTAGGACAGCAGTCCATAGCGGTGCTTAGTCACTAATGGAGATTTAGCTAAATGCGGTGCAGGCATTTTCAGCAGCGGCGTGTTACAAACAGATGTTGCCATTGTAATTGCGACGAACTAAGACCGATCGGAGGCGGTCTCGGTGCAAGGCGCCGACTGACCGCGGTTGTCGAAGTACCCGAGGGACAACGCTCCAAGTACCTCGGCGGCGTCTGTACGGCGACTGCTGCAGCGCAGCATCGTAATGAATCGTCGTCTACGCGTTGGAGGAATATACGATCCGTGCCGGTGTCACATTAAAATGTCTCCACCATGAAAAATCATCCGGGGAGAAATAATCACGGATTTGATATGTCTCCCTTATTAAAATATTAACAATGTCTCCCCATCATAGGATCGCCCCCAGAAAAATCTTTCCCGGCCGATAATGTACCGTTAAAAATCTGCCCCGCCCTGGCGGCCGCCGGGCGGGGCGGATTTTTGCCGGTAAATTTTCGGCCGGGGAAGACTTTTCTGGGGGGCGATCCTATGATGAGACACCCGGTCGCAATTCTTTATGTCGGCAGCCGCACAGAAAGCGCGAAATTGGAGCGTTGTTCATGCCTAATTACATCCTCCCAGCTCGTAGCTTTGACGACGTGCGAACAGATCGTGATCTATCGACGAGAAAATAAGCAAGCCGACTCCGCCTCGCCAGAGACGAGTTTACAGCCAATAGCTTACCAGTCGTCGCTGCTGTATCGCTGCGTCGTTTGTCATCGTCCCAATCAGAAATTGGATTCGTGCGTCTCGCTTTTACGTACTTACCGGCGCCGCTAGTCGATATAGCGACTCTCTGTCTGCGCCCTGTACGCGAACTCTGTAACTGGATGTTCAGTTATGACTGTCGGTGTAATAGTGATATAAGCAAATAGTTTATGGATCAAATTTTGCGATCCCTTGTCGGTCGAAACCTTTTCCGAGTTTTACATGATATCAGTCTGTGTATAACCATAGTGCTATTATTATTAGGCCTATATTTCACAATGTGTGGCTTACTAGTGTTGATGGAGTAGTCATATAGTTAGAGAGTTAGAGTTAGAGAGTCTTGGGAAGTGTCTTAGGTTCGAAGTATCCGCTTACCGCTAAACTTCAGTTTAATTTACTTGAAATCAAGCGATATATTTTGTACATAGTCTTGAAAGCAGAGATCCAGAATGTCTATACATGTTATGCAGTTTTGTACCTAGGCATATGTGCATTTAATTAATGCTGCTGTTGTCACAATAGCGCTGCGACTGTGACGATTGTAAGAGAAGATACGTTTTTTTGTTACGAGGATGAATCCGCGCTGTGTATTGATTAATAAGACGATATACATTGAATACACTGTTTCACTGACTGCAGCGCTTGATCAGCTGAGAGTCGAGCGATATCTGCGACGATCGTGCAAGGCTTGCGAACGGTTGATTGGCGCCGACTGATAAGACTGTCTGTTTGTTAGAACCACGTTTTCTATGGACGACCTTGCTGTCGCTGCCGATCGTTGTCGAATGCAATAACAACTGCAGCAGATATATGTGATGGTAGTGAAGCAGATATACACTGTGTCCGGTAAAAAAACTGACCCCCTAGATATCGTGCAATAAAAATGTCAAATCTGAACGAATTTGAATAAATTTTCGTACACTTAATTCTCAATAAATTGCTGAATCAAACGCCAAATTTTGTTTAAAAATATTATTTTTTTACCAAAATTATTAATTGTTGAATATCGATAACAAAATATTTTCGTTGCCAATATGGTGTTACATAAGTAAACCCCTGTGTACATTTGCGTAGCTTTAACAAATAACATCTGATTTTGGCAAAATTTTACGTCAACAATGCGACATCTATTGGAAATTAAAGTACCAAATTTTAGTTAAATCTATTTACGCAAACAATAGTTACAGCAGATTTTGTAAGGTCATCCCAAAACGTCAAATGTCCAGTATTAGGCAACCGTTTGTTTAATCCTGAAAGTGTCCACGGCCTGCTGGGAAATTCCGCGATAAACTTTTTAGCACCATACCCTTTCTTTTGTCTTAGCAGTTTAATTAAAACACGATCGTCTGCATAAAACAGCATTTTGTTATTGTTTATGTTATTTTGATTGCATCAACAAACGCCATTTCCGCTTGAGCGACTGCAATATGTAACGCCATAGGCCTATTGATAACGAAGATATTTTGTTATCAATATTCAACATTTGATAGTTTTGGTAAGAAATACTATTTTTTAACGAAATTTGGCAGTCGATTCACGAACTTATTGATGATAAAGTATACGAAACTTTATTCGAATTCGTTCAGAGTTGACATTTTTATTGCACAAGGTCTAGGGGGTCAGTTTTTTTACCAAACACAGTGTATTTGCATAGGTGTAGGCAACGCGACACGTCGATCGCTAAATACGACAGCAGGTCACGACTGTCGAGTTCTGTCATTTAGGCTCTACTAGAAATATCTTAGCGTATCGCTTCATTTAACACACAAGTAAGTTATCATTATATAACAGAATAAAAGCAATAAACTAAAGAAATTGTAGGTCGCTTCGGCCTCGGGTCACTCGTGACCTCTGCTTAAGTGCGATGTAGAATTGAACATTGGAACTACGTGTAGGTTGATGGCGGCGCCAGGAACCAGACAGGTTATTTCGACGGTGTTAGTACGCTATCACACTATGCATTGTTGCAGCTTTGATTCGACTGCGATTTGCAGACCAAGGCGACGTGACAGACGGACAGACGGACAGGTAAGACCCATAATGCGGCCTATCAGAAAGTCCGCATAATAAGCAATGAGGAAAAAAACTTTTTCAATCTAAAGATTACAGCTTTTATGTAGGGTTGTATTGGTCTATTTTGATGCATTTGGATTAAAACATAATTAAAACAGCGCGAACGCTGTGACATCAAAATAAGATTTTTTAAAATTATCGTACGACGTAGTCGTCCCGGGCTCACTTACAACTCGGTTCGGTCAGCGCAGCTTTTCCTCATCTGCATCAATTGCGTAGAACGATCTTCCGGAACTGAAAAACACTGACATCAGTAGTTATACAGACAGAGGTTTAGACTAGACCTTAAAACGTGACTTTTTGATCGTGCCTACTTAGAACGCTATTTAAGGGACGCTTTAGCAATTTACAGATTAGGCCTAATTGATGGATTGATTGATTGTGAAGTGGATTGTTGACTGCAGACGACGTTGACGTCGGCGCAAGTGAATGACATCACCCCCGGTCACTGGTATCAGTTCAGGGTCACAGCAGTCAACAAGTACGGCAGTCGAGGCGGCTCGCAACCAACCACCGCTTTCACTCTCTCCAAAGGTCTTTCTCTTATTATATATACTGACTATCTCCGCCGAAGAAAGGACGTATTGCAATTTGCAAATCATCTACGTCCGTTTGTTAGTCCTTCTGCCAAATTATTCAAATTTTATAAAATTTTGCTCCGACATTTTGGATTCGAAAAGCAAGAGCGAGCTTGTGAAGGCAAGAGTTCATTTCGATTTTAACTGTCGTATAAAAAAGGCCTATTGCATTTCAGCGGGATGGCAATACTTTACTATTATTCACCAGGTGCCAGCACGCAATGCCGACAGTGAAATAAAACGTACATCTCGGGGAAGGGGGGTTACATTCTCAGAGTGCTTCTCACGTCAATTTTATTGCAATACCTTTAACATTTTTGCTTGTGCGTTTTTAAAGTCCGGAAAGTAAGGAGCAAAGAAGGCTGCGACCAGATGATTTAGACTATATCGTCGTTTGCTTTGTGACGCACGACGGCAGCCGTTCGTTATGAAAACAATAGGCATGGTAATCGTGGTCTAAAATTATTATTGTAAATAAAGAAGTCTGTGGAGTGAGTCTATGTGTGTTTATCTCGTGTATATGCAGAGCCTCGCAAGCCGGGACCACCGACGAACGTGACAGAGGGCGACACTCTGATCATGGGTGACAAAGTAGCTGTCACTTTGCATTGGTTTCCGCCGGGTCACTCCGATCTTCCCGTCTCCCGGTACAAGGCAAGCAACGCTCTCGCATCAGTTCTGCTTAATCATCCCATCTTTACTCATATCTGCTAGAACTTCATATTCTTCACGTCTTACTAGCAAGTTTACAACAGTATCTGATAATATTATATCAGCCAAGTTTTGCAGTGAGTACAAAATATGAAAACGCAAAATAAAAGCAGGCTACAAACTATAGCAGCACATACAGTCAAATGCAAGGCTGTGCAGAAACTAGAATAAATAGACAAAAAGAAGTAACGACTGGTACTATGAATACACAGCTCTGTGATGACGACTGTCGAATACTTTGTCATATGTCATCAACTGAATCTATTACTCATTGTCAGAGAATAGAAAACATAAAAGTTGCTGTTACTTCATCCTCTCTCAGTCAGCATAACCATGCCGGCAAGGCTCGCAGTAATCAACGTGAAACTCATTACAAGAATCAAATTATCACGTTCTAATGATTATTCTATTAGTAGGCCTATACAGAAAATGACCTATTTTTTTGAAAATGTGCCAAAGAATTGCTTAGAGAGCTAAACTTATTCAATTTGAAATGGCACTGAAATGATTCTATTTTTGCTCTCCTCTCATCGGTGTATTGGTTGATGTTGTCGGTTGGACGTCAAAAAGGACGTCCGGTTTTTTGTTCTTATGTTTAGAAATTTTTGTTCAAAAATAGAAAATTTCAGGCTAAAATTAAAGAAATTTACAGGCAAAATTGAAATTTTTTTTCAAGCAGCCATAATATCCTCTGTCGGCAATTTGCAGCTGTCTGTCGAAAAGTTACAACTTTTTTCTTTCTTTTTTTCAGATCTACGACCCCTCTGGCTTTGTATCGGGCAACCGGCGTGTATAGCCAAAAAGATCCAGAAAATGACAGCCAGTTGTGCGCACTGACATTATTTCAGCTGTTCTAGTAATATTTTTGATGCTGACTGTCGAGTATTTTGCCGTATATGTCGTCAGTTGTTCTGGACGAAAAAGCCTCGCAGTTCCCCGCGCTCACAGTCGACTGCCCTGGCGCCGCTCAGAGAGTTCCGGCAACTTGTTCCAGGCGACCAGAATGTCTTCCGCATTCCTGATCTCGAACCGGACACCACGTATTTCGTTCAGGTGAACTATTTTCTTTTCGGAGTTAATTATCCAGAAAAATAACTTTTTGCATGTACTGCGTACGCGTTTTTTAAATAATAAAATAAGGAATTTTTGCATCGTATTGAGAAGAAATTAAAAGATCGATGCAATTTGACCGTTGACGTGCACTGAAATGGTGTCTAAACAATAGCGTAAAAACCTAGAACATGAATAAAACAAAGTTGGGTTTGATTCGCTGGCGCTGTTTTGGCCTTGCTTCTTCGAAGAGACAACGAAATACGATAGTCTGTAGGCTAGTGTCGTACTGCATACTGTGTAAGTTAGCTACGGTATTGAGCTTGCTGGATGGTTGAATGTTTCAGGTTCAAGCAATCTGCCATTACGGCGATTCGCGGCTCAAGAGCGACAAAGCCAGCATCTACGTGACGACTTACCCGCTACCGCATCGCGACGAATTCCGACGACGTCAGTATTCACCACTGCTTCAACGATGCTTAACTGCCTCAGAAACTAGAAAAATATGTCGGCCCAGTGTCGACATTTATGCGGCCGCCCGTGTAGCTATACAGTGCATTAAACAACCTTAACCTTTGACCTTTTGCGCTAAAAACGGCACACCAGTTATCCTTACCATATGAAACCCTAACACTAATTTTTTCTATGTTTTTTTGTTTTTGAGATAGGAGCCGGTACGAGACAGGCAGACGGACAGACGGACAAACGGACGGGTAAGACCCATAATGCGGTCTATCAGAAAGTCCGCATAATAAGCAATGAGGAAAAAAACTCTCTCTATCTAAAGATTACAGCTTTTATGCAGGGCTGTATTGGTCTATTTTAATGCATTTGGATTAAAACATAATTAAAACAACGCGAACGCTGTGACATCAAAGTAAGATTTTTTAAAATTATCGTACGATTTGACATGGATATTGCAAAAGAGTGTCATAAAAAGGATTGAAGCATATGAAATGTGGATTTGGTGTCGCATATTAAACGTATCTTGGACGGAGCACAAAAAGAATGATGAAGTACTAAGTACTAAGAACAGTTGAAGCAAGAAGGGAACTCATAGACGCACTGAGGAATAAACAGAAAGGATGGTTGGGACATGTTCTACGTCATGGTTCTTTGGTGAGAACCGTGTTGGAAGGTCGACTGCCAGGGAAGAAGGGAAGAGGAAGACCAAAAGAAATGCTACTGAGTTGGCTACTGGAGACAAACGTCCAGGACATGGATTATTCACAATTCAAGGAGCTGGCACAGGAGCGGGCAAGATGATATCGATGTCAAACGAAAATCTGCCAGTAGGGCAGAATACAACAGCACATCGTACAAAAATATCAAGTTGTTGAAAGGACTTTTCTTTTGCTAGCAGCCTGGAGATGTAAAGCATATGTTTGCACGCGCGCTTCTTTCTGGCCTAATAGCAGCAACATGCAACGGGATGTTTTGTCTGGACGGACGAACGCAGATATTGATGGAAAATTTGTGTGATCACTGACGGAAGAAAAAATAGTGCTCTTCTTTTATTAAAGTTGTTACATTAGCGGATCTAGCATTTCGGGCTAACCATTTGCAAAATGTGAAAATCAGAAAAAAAATCATTTTTGGTAAATGTATTTATTGTAGTTGCTTATCTATTGACACCAGGCAAAACTTAGACTAAAGAAACGGCGTATATTTTGGAAAAAAAACAAATGACGAGAATATTCGCGCGCGTTTCATGAGTTCGTTATTGATGGCGTTATTATTGATGGCGTTGTTTTGTTTTTGCGCAGACCGAGGAAGCGGCTCTGGCGGTAGACGACCGACGCCGACGAACAGCGTTCGATCTCTGCCGACGCCGTCCGCACCGGCCGACGTCACCGCTGACACACCAGTCTTCCACAACGGCGAACTCAAGGCGAACGTCTCCTGGGCATCTGCACACGGTTTGTAAAAATTGTAACTTGTGACGACTCGGACGATGTCAGAGTAATAATTCTAGGCGACAGATTTGAACCAATGTAAGTAATTTGTAGGGACTTAGAATTTTTTTAATGTTTATTTACTTTCGCTTATTTTACTGAAATATGATAAAAGCAGATCCAGCTTCCGTTGTTCAAGTTGCAGTCGTGAGATTTTATACTTTAATACTGTTGCTGCTGATGGATTGAACGCATTAATTTAGGCCTGTAGACTATATATATTTATTATGTCATCGTACAGGAGATACAAAAAAAGGAAAAATGTTACATAATACACAACTGATAAATTAAAAACTGAATATCAGTTAAATGAGTGAACTCAGTAAACACGCAGTTTTGTTTCTGTCAATGACAGGTGATGCTCATAGTCCGGAGATCGATCGTATTTTTGTATTTTGGTCGCCGGAAGCGTGTATTGCCGACAGCATGGCTGACGACGGACTCTCAAAAGTCGTCTCCGGCAGCACACAGGTTTGTTTGTTGACGGTGGTAGACTGAGGCAGATAGGGCTACGACGGCGCGCTTCAAAATATGGCCACGTATTGGGGGAATCACTGGCATAAGTCTAAGAAGCTTCTGTTGGGCAACGGTTCGTAGAAGCAAAATATTTACCGCATTGCATTTGAAGCTATTTTGTGACAAAATAATTTAAAAGCGCAGCACGGAACGTGTTTTTTGGTGTAGAAAAGCATTAGATTGTTGAGAATTTTGAGAACAATTTTTCTGTGCCGTACGAAAAGTGCTATGACCATGCATGGCCACACACGCTTCATATCCGCGGCGTAGCTTCTGAAACTTAAGATTATCTCGTAATTTATTTGTTCTTTGCTGCTGTTTTATTATTGTATAAGCCTATTTAACTCTGTTTCTAACATTTCTTGATGATTGATGAAAATTTGCTCCTTCGTGCTTTTATGCGTTTCTACTCACAGAAATGTCTAGTAGCATAATTCTGCCGACCGACTATTGCTGATTCAGGAAAACTACTTCGTGATCTACGATCTGCGGTTCGACTGTCGCTACCTGGTCCGAGTTCAGTCAGTCAGCAATCAAGGTATTCGCGGTGCAATGACTCACTTCACGATATCCACTCCTTCCTGCCATGATGTCATTGTCGTAGGCGACTCTACTCCCGACTGCCCGCATAATGGTCAGTGACAAACGTATAGTCATTTTAAGTTAACACTTTAATCTAAAACTTATACTGTAAACGCGGTCGTAGCGACTAGCATGAAATTGCCTTTTTCTCTATTTGTAAATATATGAGTCAAGAAAACAATAAAAACTTGGGCATAATATTGAAAAATCCTCAGGGTTTTTTTCGATTGCAATCGTGTTTATTACTAACATAAAAGTTAATAGGCGCAGTGGCGTAACTACGTGAAGCAAATGGATGCGTTGCTTCCGGGCGCCGACTCAAAAGGGGCACCAGAGGGGCACTATAGGGGCGTCAGATTCCAAGACTATTTTTGAAACAGTATCGTACTGCTAAAGGAGGTAAAGGTGAAGTCCAGCACTTGCTATATAGCGCTTCTTACATGAGACAGACTCAAGACCAGAAGCGGTTAACAATCTTTGAAGTGGCAGCTGATTGGCATGAGCTAATGATACCGCAGTGCACTATGCGGCCATCCATTGCCCGCATCAGCGAACAATTATTACCTCCGCCAAGGAGGTTATGTTTTTGCCGGTTTTTGTTTGTCTGTCTGTCTGTGTGTGTGTTAGCAAGATAACTCAAAAAGTTATGGACGGATCTTTCTGAAATTTTGAGGGTATGTCGGGCATGGCATAAGCTACAAGTGATTCAATTTTGGGGGCAATCTGGCAGCAATCCTGGATACTGGATCACTTTGAAATTTTCGTTACCATTGTGTTAAAGGGGGCATAAGCGGAACCGCTGCAAATCGGCAGTGTAGGCCTATCCAATGACGGTTTTTAGGTCACGTAGAACTAGGTCACTGTGGAAAATGCAACTATAGTTTGAAACGCGTAGGTGAAATCTACATTACAAGCCCTTGGCGGAGGTGTGAGGGCTACGACTGCTTTTCTAGTTAGACTTGCGGTTTGCAGCTAGCAGACATGCTACCGCCCCAATCAGCCACATTAGGCCTTCACCCCGTAGCCCGTAAGCTACTACTCATTTCTCATCCCACAGAGGGCAGGAGGCTGAGTTGGCCTGAGCACACAGCAGGTTAGCAACTTGCTCAAAGTTGCTTGTAAATGACGACAGTAAGAATCGAACCGCAACCTGAAAGTTACGAGTCGACACTAACCACTAGACAATTGCACCTACACTGGAAGGTAGGTGTGAACAACTTGCCCACATTTGTTACCCGGTAGTGCACCGGGTGGGAATTGAACCGTGGACCTTTCGATCTCGTATCGTATCGTAAGCGCTGAGCCATCTTGTTCTCAATTTTTGACAAACCCCGCCAAGTATAATGCAATGAACTTGGCGGATAAAATGTTTTCACTTTATTCTGAGGTTCTGTCTGTCGTTCTGTCTGTGCACAGTGGCGTAAACGTGACGTCACAATGACGATGACGTCATTAAATTGCGACCTATAGATAGCTTCAAAACAGTTACAGCTATGAACCTCAAATTTCGCATGCTTTTCCCAGGGACAGTCCGAACATGGCCCCTTAATTTTTTTTCGACAGGAGTACGTGGCCAAGGTCATAGGACCTCGAAATTTTTCAGCGTTAAATGTCAGTATCTCCGAAACAGTAAAAGATATGGACTTCAAATTTGATATGCATGCTTATAGAAACAATGCGCACATGATCCTTTTCAAAATTTGAGCAAAGGGTTAACTTTTTTGTTTTATTTTGTTTATTATTTTGAATAAACCACGATAAACATTTTTATCTGTAAACCAGTTAAAGTTTATTATCAAGCAGGGTTAAAAACTGTGTGTTTTTTGATGCAAAATGTGCAGTAGAAAATAGCTATTGTGTAGTAAGAATTTTGTGTTCATGTGCATGTAGCATTTTAGCAAAGAAGTAGTCAAATATGACTGATTTTAGGCGGAAAAGCTGTAACCTAGTCAGTTAAAAATTATTGCATCTTTGGTGCAAAGTATTGTCAAATACTGAGTTAAATACTCAGGAAAATCTTTAAAATTGTTACCATCAGATGTCGTCTTTTAAGGCTAAAATTTCGGCTGGGGGACCCCACTGTGGGAGCCAGATCATCATTCAACTGATTATGAAAAAAGAAGAATGCTTTTTATAAAACACCGTGTGTAGAATACATAGGCTGTTAACAAATTTTGTACAAACGGTGGCCGGGGAGGGGGGCGCCATGCCTTATGTTGCCCGACGACGAAGTTACGCCACTGAATAGGTGCTCCCTAACATTTTTGCAGTTTCAACACAGCCAATTTCTGAACGCTTTTCTTATGACTTATGATTTGTATGCTATCTGTGCTGTTCAGCGGCTCGTATCCCGGACGAGCCCGGCGACTTGAGACACAGTTTCGTCATTCGTAGTTCTAACATCACGGCCACCCTGAGTTGGTCGCCGGCCGAGCCGCGATCGGTGGTGACCAATTACCGGGTCGTCTGGGGTCACGTCTTCCATCCGCACGAACACATCATGGACAAGACTACCGCTCTCACCAAAGTCCTCAACAAAGTCAGTGTACAGGGTGGTCCAAAAAACGGATACCCAGTTTTATTTTTGGGATAACTTCGGTAATTCAGCACCGATTTTAACCATTTTTTCACTGTTACAAGCAGAAATTTATGGCGCGTAAACGAGAAGTTCTTCCACCCACCGCACCTTTATTGTGTGACC
>Ga0209367_1011597_pt1 | contig 11661 bp, 11 predicted proteins | sample WorMetLIZISLAND2_FD_187412 | JGI IMG/M metagenome (GOLD analysis project Ga0209367, IMG submission 187412) | Marine gutless worms symbiont microbial communities from Max Planck institute for Marine Microbiology, Germany - Olavius geniculatus... ... | reverse complement strand
ACTTGGTCCCCGTAAAAGATAATTGCGCGCTGTTTGCACCTACCCCCTATTTTCGGGCCCGGGCTTTCCGACGGTGTCATTTAAATTTCTCCCCTGCTGACCCCGTTGTCATGGCAACAAATTTTGGGACAAAATTGACTATAACTTGGTGCCCGTGAAAGATAATTGCGCGCTGTTTGCACCTACCCCCTATTTTCGGGCCCGGGCTTTCCGACGGTGTCATTTAAATTTCTCTCTTGCCGACCCCCATTGCCATGGCAACGAATTTTGGGAGAAAATTTACTATAACTCAGCACCCGTAAAAGATAATTGCGCACTATTTGCACCTACCTCCCTATTTTTGGGTTCGGGTTATCCGATGGTGTCATTTAAATTTGTCCCATGACAACCTCTGTTGCCATAGCAACTAACCGTTCTTATTCAAAGACAAAATTGGTTGCAGCAGACATTGTTACATCACACATAATTTTTTCCTTGCACCAATTTTTTCCTTACCTTACCTGCCGGAAGGTATTCTGAAAACAGTAAATAAATTTATAGTCATAAAATTAAATACCAAAAATTTGGACAAAATTTGACTAAAAAAGAGCAAAAATCAGAGCAAAAAATTTCAACAGTTAGGGCGATATGGGTTAAAACTCAAAAACAGCAAAAATGGTTTTCTGGTGATATTATCATGTGTTGCCCTTACATAGCTTTGTAAACTGTTGAAGTTTTTTGCTCTGATCTCAGAGTATGAGATCATGCAGTGCTAGCTGCCACTTGGCACAATTGAACATGCCTCGCCTTGTTACAAACCAGGTAGGCCAGTACTGCATTATAGATCTTTTTGAGTATGCACTATATAAATTTACACTTTACTTACTTTTACTTATTTACTGGATTTACCAACTTCGCAGGAATGGAAGGTTGAGTTGATTGTGATGTTGGTTATATACCTATGGTTGACCTGTCGTACTGTTGCAGTAACTTGTAGTTATGTTGATGTTTAGTGGTCCAGCATTATCAAGGGCAGCACAGGCAAGGCTGTACTCGGCTGGGTTCCCACCAATACTTGATCGCAACGGAACTGCAGCCGAAGTGATAGATCCGTGTGATGTTCCTCACTGTGACGAGAATGCCGAAGCCAGAGACCGACTTAAAGTGAATGAGATTGTGCTACAGTTCATGGCATTTTCACGGTAATTTAATACGCAGTCAACATAAGCGTCATATTGTGGCAGAATGTAAAGTTCTTCCTGAACCATGAGATCCATAGGCCAGCACTGATCTCTGTTTTTTATCCCCTAGCCAGACAGCAGTTTACACAGCGAGACAATGGTACAGGCTAGTTTATCATGTTGTGTGCTTGTTATGTCCCAGTTTTTTTTCTGTTACTCATTGCACCTTCCTATTCAAGGACGGCCAGGCTAAGTTGGCTTTGGTAGTTGGTTACATACTGAGAAGGTTTACTCGCCCGCCGACAGTCGCCCATCCAAGTACTAACCGGGCCAAGCATTCATTAAGTTCTTTGATGCAACCAACAACGTTACTGACTAAGCCAGACCACCAAACTATCTTTTGTGGTAGTAAGCCAATATATTGCTAATTGTCTGATTGCCAGCATTGAAATATTACCACTGTGCTAGACAGATGGCCAGAAAGTTTATGGTGCAGTTGTTATTGATGGCATATTTTATATAATGCTGGATTAACATTTGAAGTGAATTGTCTGAATTTTAATATCTGGTTACATTAACAAGTATTATTGTTTATAATATTTATAATACTTGTTATTTTGCTGATAAATTTGTAGAGTTTCAACGTTTGAAGACAATCTTAGACAACCTCAAACTGTTTTCTTCTCATTTCAGTTTTATCGATTTCCGCCAATAACATCTGAAAGGTTTGTGCTTTTTGTGTAAATTGTGCACATATCTACGTTGTGTCTACAGCATTTGTGATTAGTCTTTGCTTTGCACTTTGCTTTTTTACTAATAACTATTCTTATAGTGGTACAAAGTAGTTCTGTTTATGTTCATATCTCTGCTAGTGTATTGCAGCTGTTTACGTTTTGATTTAGTTATTTATCCTTAATGCATGGACTGTTCTTGAATTCCAAGTCAGCTTGAGGACAAAAATATGTGGCTTTGGCATCAGTCTTGAAAATGTTTGCTTCAAACCTATCTTTGGTACTTTGTGTTGTTTCTGTTGTATAAATTTTTTCTTGCCTTTTTACGTCATGAATAGTGATTACTTGATGTTGATAGAATCAGTGTAGATGTGTTACTCTGTTGCTAGAGTGATGTTAACTTCGCTGCAAGCTGAGCTCAACTCTGATCCTGCTTCGTTGCCGTTTATTCTTCAGCGACTTGACCGAGACGGCAGTGTACTGACAGGGCCACCAGGCTATCAGGTGTGTTGTTGATGTTTCAAACATCAGTCTATAAGAAAGAGATTTTGCATAGACAGCTGGGTCTATTGCACTGGAGCATATCTCATTTTTTGGCACTTTGAGCTGGCGAGAGTTAAACCAGTGTTTGCTGTTATGCAGAACTTGCCGATTTTTTTAACGATGGCCGTGATGACCACCGTTGCTCATTTTGTCTACCCACGGAGGGATGGCAAGGCAGAGTTGGTCATTCTGTGTTTTCTCAGTTCTCAGCCAGACTCCAGCTTGCACTGCGAGACCACGGATACATGGCTAGTGCATTGTCACTGTGCCTGTTTACGTCCCAGCTTTTGCTGGTGCTAATTGTGCCTACCACAGAGGGATAGCCAGGCCGAGTTGACTTAAAAGCTGTAAAAGGTTTTAAATGTTGGTGTTTTTATGCATCTGTTGACTGTCTGTCGGTGAATTCAATCATTATAGCTGTATTCTAATAAATGTTTTAACTTATCTTTCTGGATTTTTGAAGTTTTGAGCTGTTTGGCTGAGTACCCATATCTCAGACTTTGTGATTATCAATAGCTGCTGCATGAAATCTGATCTTTGATGACATGTCTGTTGTTAATGCTATGCTGACGTGTAACTGTAGGTGAAGTACTCAGTCGACCCGGCTCATATGAGGCCTGGCGAAGGTCGACTGTTTAGCCAATATGTCTCACAGCAGAGTTTACATATTGACGTCTGGGATGGAGACTCATTGCTTCTCATTGGATCCTGCCAGGCTGAACTCAAGGTAGCTTCGCTGCTGCTGATGCCTAATTTACAATACTGCTTTGTAATTTTTGTAACAGTTTTTTTTTATTTTTGCTTAGGTTCAGCAAATTACGATTTTTTAAATATTTCCTAGAAATTGATTTCCGAACGTTTCTTTTTAGTCATTTCAGGAGGTGTTTGTTTTTTCATAAGTTATTCCTAAGTTTTTAGGAACTTTTTGTAAATCACATTTTATACCTAAGATATTTTGTGAGACTTTTTGTTGCACTCTTCCTAGGAACGACTTAGGAGTTTTAAAGATTAGATGTCTGATTTTTCTCATTGTCTCTAATTTGAGTGTGTAGTTTCTGTCTGTCTTTTGTGTGAATTCTGATTTTAAGTTTTAACAAACGTCTTTCAAATACTATTATGAAACTTTAATACTTGCATTACTGTTATAAACTGACAAAATGCAAGTAATGTCATTTTTGAAGGCATTGAGCAGCATTGGTCCAGCATTGGGCAGACTAGGCTTAATAATTAAGGTGGTGGCACAGTTGCAGCAGGGGCTCAAACCCCCCCCCCCACTGTAACCACTGGTTCTGTCATCTAACGGCACTATACGCATCTATTATTATCTTGACTATCTCTGTTGACTGTTTATTATTAGACCCAAGGGTGTCTACATCCATTGAGAACTACGCTCAAAGTGTATAACTTTTCTCAAGGGGGCAACTTCTAGGGCTTCAGGGGGGCAGTCACTCATCGTTTCGCCAGTAGGCCTACTTGACCAGAAGTCTTTTGCAAGGCTTAAATGCACCAAATTCATTTTCGGTCGGGGCTCCACCTCTTACCTACTGAGGATTTTACGCTCCCTAGATTCCCTAACAGGCTGGTCAGTGAAATACCCTCATTACCGCTTCATTCGACGCCGCAGCCTCTCCCCCTAGAAACTTTTCTGCTGGCCCCCATGAATAAGGATGCCGTCGTCCGTCATTAGAGGCCATGCAGCACTTGACTAAGCTTGACGTGGGAGGGGTTCGAGTTGACGTTAAGGAAAGGGGAGGATGGGGTAAACATTGTAGGTGGTGTGAGGGGGGCTAGCGTAGTATGTCCAAGGGGGGATAGACGCCCTTGATTAGACCACGTGTGTGGAGGTGATGTCACATGTGATGCTGTGTTGACTGACTGTCTGTTGTGTCTGTCTGTGTGTTGTGTGCAGCACCTGTGCCGGCAAGGCCGCAGCGCTGTACAGGTGACACACGACTTGGATATCTTCATAGTCGACTGTCTGGACCGCGTCTGTGCAGGCGATGTCACGCGTGATGGTGTTGTCAACCCAGTCGATCTTAAGACACGTATCACTGGACGTCTTCATCTTCGTCTGGCTAACATCGGCCATATGTCCGATCTTAAGTCGTCGAAACTGAGTGAGTATTACATGTTTTGCTGCCTCAGGTCTAAGGCTGTGAAACAGTTTTCCAACTCGTTTGAAACAAACTGACATTCACTTTGAATAGATTAACCCTCATATGCCTAATGAGGGGGTCAAAATGACCCCCTCCTGCAGTTTTTAAATAATATTTTTTGTCTTGCGCCGATACCACCAATGTATTTTGTGTATCTGTTTCTAAGCATCAAAGGCATTTTCTGACTCATTACAAACTACCTTACCTTTGACAGGTCAGGTTTTTCTGGTCCTGGAATTTATCGGATAATACCCCAGTATTGCTGTTGATGCTGAAAATTATCATTAACGACATTTTTCTCAGTTTTTGTGTTTATTTGTTGTTTATCTGAATAGTTAATGCATTTTTGCTACAAAAATACTTAAAATATATTTCAACTTCAGACAGGAGACAAAAACAATTAATTTTAACTTTTTGCGCTATACAAATCAATGTTTTACTTACTTACCTACTTACTTTTTTTACAAAAAAATTATAGCAGACAATTCTGATGTCCTCTTCTAAAATCTATTCAAGTGATGTGTAAAATGCTGTAAAATATAGAGTAAATTGCGACTATTGGTGGAGGGGGTCGAATCGACCCCCTCTTAGGCTGGGAACTTGGGAAGCCTGTCGAAAAAGCTTAGGCATAGAAGGGTTAAGCGACTGCTAAAGACATTTTTGTTCGAGTGTTGAGATCACGATGCACTGTGGCTATCTGCTAAACTGTGCTTCTTAAGATGTCTTACTTACTTATTTATGTATACTTACTTACTTACTTAAATATATACATTTCTGTGGGCACATTTTCTGTGTTGTGTGTGTTTGTTAGTAGATATTTAGCCATGTTCTTTGATATTAGATTGTCATGCTCTGACATTGGCTTTGCACACTGTGCACAGTTTAAATGGCTGTTTATGACTTTTAACATTGGGTGTTGCGATTGCAGCACATCATCATGAATCACTGTTGTATAGCATCTTTTACGTCTTCTCGCTCGCAATAATTTGCAGATTTATCTGCGCTGTTAGCAAAACTGGTTTCTGCGTCATATGGCTGTGTTTGTTATGTTGTTGTTAGAAACGTTGTCGGACGTTATACCGAAGAAGACCGTTCTGACTCGAAATAGTTCGGCGCCAGATATTCAAAGTCAGCTGCTCTCTGCACTTATGTCTTCTCATAGTTCCAAGTCATATAGAAAAAGTTAATTTTGCCATACATTTGTAAATACTAGTAGTAATTTTTTTTTTTAAATCTGTTTCTCTTTGTGTGTGTGCTTGTCTTGTTACAGTTTTAATTTTGTTTGTGGCTGCCTTTGAGGCGAAATAACGATATCTATAAGATGCAAGTGCAGTTAGGACAGTGTGAAAAAAATTGCTGTATGATTAACAGATTCTGAGAAGGCTTTGTGTTAAAACAGGCAACAGAGAAAGCCGAGTTAGGTGTCAATATGACGTGATGTTATCATGGAGATTAGAATACTTTTTGAATTGCTCAATTAATTTCAGTAAAGCAAAAATAAACTGATAATATGTAGATTGAATAGGCATGTTGGCATTATGTGAGAAATAAGTTGTCTTATTTCGAAAATTGAATAAAGTTGTTTTTTTTCAGTTTTACCTCAAAAGTTTTTTTATGCCATATTTTCCTTCTCTGACTACTTTTTTTAGCAACTGTGTCAGTTTTGTGCAGGCTTTTGAAAAAGTAATTGCTTCATGTGATTGCTACTATGTAAATATCCGTAAGCATAGCAGATTTTGATTGTGTATATTTTTGGTTAATTAATTTTCTGTGAATTAATTTCTCAGCAATGGAGGACTCACCGTGCCGCAATAAAAATGTAGTGATCTACCCTGCGTTCCAGTGTTTCAAGGGAGGAGGATTGTTTACACTGGGCTGTTGTTGCTGCAGTAAGTTAAAACCTGGCCGTTTGCTGTTCCCTCCCTGTTCATTTAACATTTATTGCACTGACTAACATGTTCTGCTGTCGTTTTGCAGCGCATTTACTGGATTTTTTAACGTTTTCAACATTTGCATGTTTTGTATCAACATTAAGATGTGTTTAAAGCGACATAAATAAAATAAACTGGCCAGCAGATTCCAGAACGTTGTATTTCATTTCCATCGCTTTGAACATACCTTTACTGTTGTACTAGTTTGGTTTGTTTATTTCACATTGTTTCGAGGTTTATTGTATTCTATGATTAACATTTGTAGCCTGTAAACTGGTTAAACTTTTATGAACTAATTGCTGTTTTGCAGCTAAGCGCTTCTGTGTTTTTTTGGATTAAATATTTTGCTTGCATTAATTGTACATCATTTTGTGATAGAAATTTTTAGCTTGCATTGTGCTTCAGTATTTGTACTAATCTGCTCCATTTTGTTAAGTCATTCAGAGTAATTTCTTTTTTTCAGTGAATACGTTGTCTCTGATATTTTGGTGTGTTAAAACTACTTCTGTTTAGCTGTCTGAATTTAGATGCTGTTTGTTTTTCTATATAAAAAAGCCTTTTGTTTAGGTATTGTTGAATAAAATATTTTTGATATGTTATGGCTAGCAAATGCTGTCTCAGAACTAAACTATTTTGCAAAACACACTACTGTTAGCACTGTTTCATGTTTTTTATAAATGACACTATAACAGTTCAAACAGAATCTCTTCGCACAATGCTGCATTGGTTCAATGTGGTGTTGGTTGGTTTATAGCAGAGAATTTTCTTAAAATACGTGGAACTTTTGGAGGCAAAATATGCGGAATTTGGCGAAATATGCGGCACATATATGCGGCATATGTGCTGTATATGCTGCATATATGCGGCATATTTTTCCGCATATTTCCGGCACATGCAAATTCAAGTGACGGAGAATAATAATCATGATCATTAATAGGTTTTTTCTGTGCAGTTTTGACGTTTTTGATTTAGTTTATTTAATGTCTAATTGTAAATACCGGTTATCGTTTGCTGCCAAAATATTTAGCAGTCTTAAAACAACGTTGGACAAGGAAAATGCTGAAAAATGAGATCACATATGCGGAAATATACGACATACATGCGAATATATGCAAATTTTTGCATATGCAGCATATGCAGCATGATTTTCGCATATGCAGTTCTGAAAATGCCATATATATATGAGGAAAAATATGTGGCAAAATATGCAATTGCATGTGCGATCACATATTTGCATATAACCAACATCCCTATATGTTATATGTGTAAATGCTGCATTGGTTTACTGTGATGTAGTTCTGAATGGAATCTTGTTGCACTGTATGCTGTTCTCATTTGTTCTCATTGAATGTCGTGTAGGTCTGGGCAAGGAACGGATTTGCAAGGCTCATCATTTGGTCGATGTGAGTCAAGAGCTGGCGATGTTGATACGCGCTCGACAAAAGATGAAGACAGACTCAAAGAATGAGGAATGCAACGATCAGAGACCGCCGATAGACAAGGCACGCAAGATTGCTCGCATGAACAGAGTCCGACAGTCTGAAGGGGTTCCGGACACTGCGCCTGTCATGGTAGGCTGTTTTAGCCATTTCTCAGCTTTTACTTGTGGTGTAAATTGTGTCATTACTAAGCATGTCTAACGCTGTGTTATGCCAAAGATGGGTTTGAGGCCAGCATTCTTAAGGCCAAGTCCAAAGTCAGTGATGCTTGAGGCCAAGGCCAAGTCCAAGCAAGTGGCTTTTGAGGCCAAGGCCAAGGTCATGATTTTTTGTTCTTGAGCTGGCCTCAAAGTTGAGGACAATCCTTGAGGAACACCATCTATGTGTTATGCTGTACTTACATACTAATAATAGTAATATAATTTGTATAGCACCATAACGTTTTAAAATACACAGGTGCTGGTAATAGGTGGCAATGGTGTGGTTGGTGGTGAGGTCGTTGGTTCGACTGTCGGCCAGATCGCTATCATGTGGTCATTACTTGAATGGTTGATTGTCTGTAGACAATCTTGGCTGTAGACAATCTTGGCCAACAGCCAGGTCAACTCAGCCTTCCGTTCTTCTGGTGTGGGAAAATCGAGTGCTCCCCTGTATGGACGGAGTTAAGGCACATGGCATATTCAGCTGTGTCAGTTGGTTGGCACGCTGCACGGTGGGTTTTCATGAAAAGCTGTATTCTTTTTGAATATTGTTGCAGTCGATGCATCGCGAGAGAGAGGAGCGCGTGCGTGACCTGCGGACCATAGAGCTGTTCCGAGCACAGAGCAAGAGAGACGGCATCATGAACATGCTCAACGTCGCCATCACCACGGATCATACTCTCTTTGCGTCGATGGGAACGACCGAGTTTTTTGAATTTGTTCTTCAGAACCCATACGGCCAGGAGCACGCGGTTGTTGTCGACTGTCCAGATTCTGATCTTATGTAAGATCTACCGTCCATTATTGTTGGAGGTAGGCTGTAATTGTAAGAAAAAGTGGTGCTGAATGGTGCTTGTTATTAACACTGGTCACGGCTGCATGATGAAAGCCTAGTGTGGCTGATTGGGGCTAACTGCAAAGCACAGTTGTAATTGTTTAGCGACGTGTGCAGTAGATGGCTGCACTCATCCAGTGCGATGTTAGAATGAGATTTTCTTGTTCATCTCTCACTGATGTAGACGTGATGGGAAGCTGTCAATTGCAGAGTGATACGTGATGCAAGAGAGTGGCGGTACTTCAAGATGTTGAATGACGTCACAACGCCGGTCGAAGAACAACTTTTCAGTGCTGGGAGCTCGTGTGACAAGCCACAGATCTTTCTGCGGGCGAAGGAAAGTGTCCACGTTCCATTCCGCTTCCTGACATTCCGCGCGGATCACTCGGTGCCGGATCAAGCACCCTCAGACCCGTACCGACCATTCTGCCAGGATCCTACAAAGACCACTCACACAAAGAATGCTTTTGACCGACTCGAGTCTCGCAGTGTTAAAGTAACTGCTCAGTCATTCATTTTTACGCTGTGCATGGTTTCCACGCCTACTGGAAAGTCCTAATTATCCTGAAAAAAGTTTGGTTCTGGGCAGTCTAGGAAAATAAAGCTTAAAGTTTTGGAAGGTCATAGAAAATGAAAGTCATAGATGGTTAACGAATTTACTGGAGGTTCAAAACAGACAGCATGTAGCACAAGCACAGCACTTTGTCGCCAAAGTACAATGATGAGATAAATTTTAAAATATTTGGCATTTTATGTACTTTGCATTTGGGTATTTTACTATTGTTTACAAAGCACTTTGGCAAGCATGTTTATCGCTTTGTAAAAAACGTTTTGGCAGTCCTGGAAAAGATGTGGATTTTATCCAGTAAATGTGGGAACCTTGACCGTGGAACTTCAGTCTTACGTATGAATATTAAACCCAACAGCTTGCAGCCTGTGAAAGCTTATGCCTAGTTAGGTGCAGATGGTCTATTGGTCTAGTAGTAGAGTATTAGGCTTGCTGTTCTAATCTCACTGTGAGTTATCTGCAAGCAACCTTTAAAAGCAAGTTGCTAACCTACAGTCTGCTCAGGTTAAATCAGCCCCCGCTGCTGTCACCATAGCTATTGGCAACTATTCGACTGTCACCAGACTTTTTATGCTTATTTATATGACAGTGTAAACTCTTGGTATTTTGTATTGATATATAATGATCTTGCATTTGCTGATGTATATTTTACAGTGTACTTGTTGGTTGTTGTACTGCTGGCTGGCTAGGTGGTGTTTCACACGACTGTTATGAAGCCCATTGCAGTACTGTCATTACGAGTCGAGCTGCAGCCACACACTGTGTCTCAGACGTTTCGTTTCAATCACCCCGAACATTCCATCATGAAGAAATCAATCAGGGTTCCACCTCTGCATTCGCTGCCAGGTCTGCCATCTGTCTTCTTATGGAATGAATTTTAGGATGTGTTCGGAGTGACAGCAGTAAACTGAACTGAATGGAGATTGTGAAATATGGTGTCTATGCTCGTCCATGAGTGGGCAATGGTTATATGGGGTGGTCCATAAAAAACGTGGCACTATACTCCACAACATCATAAATGCGTCTCTGCACTGCCTTGTGAAATATAAATGAAATACGAATGTATAACAATAATAGCAAGCAAACATTTTGGTAAATGAACAAAAAACACTTTAGACTAACATTGCAGTTAATGTTCTTATGACATTAAACTCTGTGGGTCTAACACAGTCTAGTGTCATACAGATCATTTACCACAATTTTGGTCTGACGGGTTTTTTCCATTTACCGAAATGTTTACCATTATTGTTAGTTTTTTCTTACATTCATATTTCACAAGGTAGTGTAGAGATGCAATTATGATGTGGTGGAATATATAATAACCACGTTATTGCAAATTGTATGCAGAGTGTGCTGGTGAAAGAATTTTGAAAATCTGCCAATAACTGGTGAGGATATGGACAGAAGTAAAGTGCCACGTTTTTTATGGACCGCGATGTATATGACGTGGCATCGTATTTTGTTTCATTATAGTTCATTTTATTTTTGACAGTTTGAACACAGCTTAAAGTTTTAGTCAATAAGGGAAATTTAAATATAGGCTGTTGCTCACATATACTACGTCGGTGTTCAGCCAGTATAACTCAGTCTGGCCATCCATCGATGGGTGGGCAATGGTTACGGCCATCGCTGGTGAAGAAATGGTGAGGTGACTGACTCATGTATGCAATGCTGCATCGTACTGGTACTTTTACATTTCTCTTTTGTAGCTTTGAGATTGTTGATGTGACTGGCAGTGAAAGGTATGATGTATGTTTTCAGAACTGGGCATTGCTTCTGAATAGATGGACTGTGTACTACTCATTAGTCCGCCCGTAAGCGATAGCTTGCAGAAGCGGACTTAAGTTTTGCTGTGGTTTATTTTTTCTTTTTTTTCCCCTCGCGTAATCTCTGAGCTCCGTGGGCCGATCGCCGCGAAATTTTGCACGATGCTCCTAAGTATGTTCAGTTTTATGATCCCGGGCCGAAATTTTGGGGGAGCTCTCCCCCAAAAATTTTTAAGGGCCAAAAACATGCAAAATTTGGCCCGATTTCGGTCGACTTCAAAGTTTGGCGGCCAATTTCTCCGTAACGGATGAAGGTATTCAAAATCGGTGAG
>Ga0209367_1011595_pt1 | contig 11662 bp, 10 predicted proteins | sample WorMetLIZISLAND2_FD_187412 | JGI IMG/M metagenome (GOLD analysis project Ga0209367, IMG submission 187412) | Marine gutless worms symbiont microbial communities from Max Planck institute for Marine Microbiology, Germany - Olavius geniculatus... ... | reverse complement strand
GTTGTTCACACACATGTGCCTCTGTCACCAAGCAGTATAATTTGGTACCGGCTTCACCGCTGGGACGTAAACAGGCACACCGCGTGATACACTGGCCCCGTATCCGTGGTCTCGCAGTGTAAAAACTGGTGTTTGGCTGAGGGCCTTAGGAAACGGAGATCAGCGCCGCCGTAAGGCTCGGGAAGGACTTTACGTTTTTTTTATTAGAACGTCTGACTTAGACCCACAGCTTGTATTAGAGATGTGGATTCTATTAACAACACAAGCCATGATTGTGAATTTGCCATAACAGAGTAATAAACTTACATAATCACGGTATGCTGTGTGCAATACTACTACTAGTATTACTACTATACTGCACTTACAACTATTACTACTACTACTATTATGCTACCACTTGGATGTTTGGCTTATATTAGAGACCTGGTTTATGTCAGGTATCTAGCTTCTATTTGAGACCAGAGGCGTGTTTTGCACTTTTTTTCTGAGAATCTCACTTCTACAGCTCAGTTGTTCTCACTAGTTCTCACAAAAAGTGTGAAACGCGCAAGTAGGAATTCTCTGAGAATTTTAACATAGAATTCTACGGTAACCAATTTTATCTATTTGGATGACGTAACTCAAGCAAGTGGGCGGAGCTAGCATAACATAGCAAAGGAAAATCTTGCTCACAATTTCTCAGAGAATCTCAGAGAAGTAGAAAGTGCGAAACGCGCTTCTAAGTTAGAATATCTGAGATTCTCAGAAAGAGAAAAGTGCGAAACGCGCCTCAGGCTTCTGGTAGAGCAACTAATTTAGATCCGTGGCTTGTATTAGAGACTTTGCTTCTATTACAAATTTTGTGGTAGTAAGGCTAAGAAAAGAAAATGCAGATCGATTACGTGAAATTAAGACAGTGCGTTAGAATTGCTCCATGTTGTTGCAGGGTCTGCATTTGCTGTTTCCGTACATAACGAAACGCATCGTCCACGTCGGAAGCGTGGATGATATCGTGACTCTGCTTACTTCGGACTACCCGTACATCCAGCGCTTGTCAAAAGTCACCCAGGACCAGCTCAGCAGTTTTGGTGATTGCCGGAAATTGTCCGACATAAGCAGACAGTAAAACTACTCGATGTAAAGTGTGTCGGTAGTTTCTTAGCAACATGTCAGCACGAAATAGGCCTTTCAGTGCCATAAATGGTTAAAAGCATTTTAAAGCATTTATTATATGTATTAAAGGAAACACTTAAGAAATTGCCAAGATCAAGGCAAAAAACTTTCAGGAACTTTTTCAAAGAACTTTCCTTTCAAAGGAAAGGCAAATGTCAGTTACAGTTGGTACAGCTTAGCTAAACACCAAAAGTGCTTTAAAATCTGAAAAGTGGCAGCTTACAGCATATTTTAGGTCTCTGTCCATTTCAATATATTTTGCGTAATCATATTTTTGTGATTGTTTAAATGTTCTCGGTCGGATTTGTTTAGTCGTCGTTGGATGCCAAAAGGCATCAAAAGAACAGTTGTTTTGATATTGTTAGCTAGTGTGTTATTTTCAAGAATATTTGTAAATAATGTATTAAAGCACTCTAGTTTATTTTTTTGCAGTATTGTCAGTGTTCAAAAAGTTTTGCAAGTTGATATGTTAGACTATAAAACCAATTAAACTTTTACACCAGTAAAACCTACATTTTTTTTCTGAACGTGTTTAAGGCTAAAGCAGATATGACGTCATTTTAATGTATGACGTCATAGAGCATTGAACTTGAACGATTTGGAGTGCTAGTGCAAACAGCGTAGAATTATGCTAGCTGTTGCATGCTATTTCCCCAGCCAACAGCTGGATTCTCCGATATGAGGCCGTGAGACATGTGATTTTATGAGAGCACTGTCAATTACGTCTATGAATTTCTCATTTGTAATTATAAATATTTAGTAGCTGAAATCTGTGCCGGCTGTAAATAAGAATGCTACGATCAATTACGATCCCACATCAAGATTTGATGTCAGAAAAGTTTATTAAAAGTTAACAGTTAGTGATATCTAGGGCCAACAGTTTTCCGCGGGCAGCGGAATTTTGAGCCAAGCTGTGTAATTTGCTTTTTTTCGGCAGAATTTCGATATTGGTGCGGAATTTGAGAAGTGACCGATGATTAGTACAATTATCGGCTTGATAACATAATTAGACTAACTAACTAAACTGCTGAAAACTGCTACTAATAATTACCATTGTAATACGGCACAATTGTAAATTAACACAATGCGACTTATTGACAAATTGCAATTTTGAAAAGAAAAAAGGTGGATAATTTTCGTTGTGTGTTGCCAGCATAACTGAGCACCATGCCAGCCACCAAAAAGTGAAGTTTTTTTAACAAAATAGAGCTAAGTTTACGCATAAATGGAAAGCTGTGGTAAGCCGAGGAATCTGGACAAATTTGCCGCGGTGATCTGCGGAACTTTGCGAACTGGTCCACGGAATTTGGCAAAATTTTCCTCTGAAAACTGTGGGCCTTGGTGATATCCGTCATATTTGCAAAAGGTTAAACAAAGTTTGCAACATACAACCTGAGGAGCCCTGGTGTGCAAGCGAGCCCCGTAGTTTTCCCCCAAAATCTGGCACTGCAGTCCAGTCCTCAAGTTACAATTACCCAGCAAGCTGTTCATGACTCTGGCTTCGTACAATAAGATTACCCTACATACAGCAGAGACTTGTCTAACAGTAACTATTATCTTTACCTTCGCCAAGGAGGTTATGTTTTTGCCGGTTTTTGTTTGTCTGTTTGTTTGTTTGTTTGTCTGTTAGCAAGATAACTCAAAAAGTTATGGACGGATTTTTCTGAAATTTTGAGGGTATGTCGAGCATGGCATAAACTACCAGTGATTCAATTTTGGGGGTAATCCGGCAGGAATCCTGGATTCTGGATCACTTTGAATTTTTCGTTTCCATTGCGTTAAAGGGGGCACAAGCGAAACTGCTGGCAAAGCGAATATGGTGACGTCACCTGGCGAATAGCTTTGCCTTGGTGGAGGTACCTGTGGGCTATGACTGCTTTCTAATTTTCTAAATTTGAAAAATTTCCTTTCCGGTGTCCACTATTCAAACAATGAATGACTCAAGTCTGTGGTGGAAGCTTGGCTGGAGTGACCAATATAAAACGCTTTATGACGTCATAAGTTACAATGACATCACATTCCCTTCAAGCTCATAAGTTTGGAAAAAATATGCAATTATTGGTGTATAGATTTTGAAAATTTTTTCAGTCTAACATATTCACTTGCAAAACTTTTTGAACGTCCCTCGTATGTTAGTAAAATCCGATGGTTGTTTTTGTTTCAGATCAGGGCGGTTGTGTTTTTGTCTACAAGCCGACCTCCGGGTTTGTCGTTATGCTGCAGTGTTTCTCTTGCTTATGTCTCATAATTAGAGTGTTTTTCCTAGCTGTGTGCTGTATTTTGCTGTATTTCAATTATGCGAAACATTTAGATCAGGGTGACCACTTGTCTGAAAAACCGGGGATTTTACAGCTGTCAGTTTAATGTCAGGGATTTTACTCAAAATCAGGGAAATGTCGGTGAAAAAATCTTGTCAGGGAAAATTGACCAATAGTTTCATAGCTGATATGACTATTAGTGCTGGAGCTGATCGTGGTTTCTGTAGGAAGTTTGAAATACAGCCAGAACTCATAGGCTCTGCTAGCACAACTTTGCATACTGACCTAGCTAGTTGGTTAACACACTGGCTGTTGACTGCTCCAAGTGTTTGGCTGACTTGGACTGTATATATGCTAGCTTGACTGGGTTTAACCTACTCTAGACTGCTCAAAGTGTCACAAATGGTGTAAGTTCCCACGAGTATCATATGCACATGAATCCCTTTGTCCTACAATAGACAGCATTATGAGATTAATGACTGTCTGGAGGATAACAGGGAAGATTATTAGAACTGCCATTATCAATACAAATGCACAATTATAATCGACAGTTCTTACAATTTTAGGTTTAGGTCCCCACATCTTCTTGGTGCTTTATGTTTCAAAAAGGTTAAATTTTCTGTAAAGGTTAAACTTTTTGTTTCGTTATTATGCGTAGGCCTATGTGCAATTTTGCCTGGAAAGGCCATCCCCGAAATGACCTATACTGTGTTGGGCAGGACGTTAAACCTTACTCACTCACTCACTGTGATTGGCTTTGTGGGGGTTTATTTGTATGCATGTGGCATCGGTGAATTTTTTCCGGTGATATTGTTTTAGTGAGCCAGGGTTGCAGTGCCAGCTGCTCATGTGTGGCTGGAAAGGAAAGATTTCTTGTCGATCGTTTCTGCCCAAGTTTGAACGCGGCCACTATCTGCGGCTCTGCGGCGTCGAGCTGAATTCCGGTGACGATACTTTTCATACGTGCTCATACTTCGAATTACATTTTTCCTCAGAATTGTGCAATTTGATGAATTTAGTGCCATAGAGTATCCTGCAGGAGATTGGGTGTTCAAATTCATCCGGTGAACGTTTGCAGTTTTAAGAAGAGAATTTATAATTTTATGTGTGCATTGTATTGTGAAATGTGTTCTTCTTTAGTTAGAAATGCCCAAAATATGTTTGTTGGCCAGCAGTTTAGCAGTTTGGAAAGCATGGGAGGTGAAGAGAGGAAAATGATGGAAAGAGACAAATCCTCATTGTGAATTTTTTGCCATGTTATTTCATGACATGTTATGGTACTTCGAAATGTTAAGTACTCTGAAATGTTGCCCATCAGATTTATATGTAGGTCCTTGGAGAAATTCTTTTACAACTTTTTTGGTCTTTTTGTGCAAAAATTTTGGTATAGATAATAGATATTTGTGTGGTACAAACTAAGAGATTTTTTATGCTTGGTGTTACATAGTTGTCTTACACCGCCCACTTGTCTTGTATTCTGCTGTTTTCTTTTTATTTCTTGAGCTGCTGTTGAAACCTGTTGTTGAATTTTTCTTCTCCAGGTCACTTTTTTGCTTTTTTGTAGTCTTGTGATATTCATTTGTAACTCTTTTTGGCAACAGTGCGCAGTACAGCGTTGTCTCTTCAACATGTTATGATATATTGTGCTTTTTATGCCTCCGCCATCGTAGTGGCCAGAGGCATTATGTTTCTGGGTTGTTCATGCGTGCATTTGTGTGTCCATCCTGAAACAATGTTACCATGATATCTAGAGTATTTGTTCGTGGAATTTGACCAAACTTTCACTACTGACGGACTTCAGTACAAGGATGAACGCATCAAATTTGGGGCGGATCAAGGGTCAAGGTCACGATGGGGTCAAATATGCCCGAAGTGCACTTTTTGGCCTTGTTACCACGATATCTTGGGTATTTGTTGACGGAATTTAACCAGACCTTCACCACTAATGGACTTTGGGGCAAGGATGAACATGTCAAATTTTGGGGTCAAAAGGTCGACGGCCAAGGTCACAGTGGCATCAAGTATGTTGGCAGAGGCATAATAGTCGATGGAGTTGTAACGACCATCTTGTTTGGTTACATTTTACTGTGCTAAACAGCAGGTGTTTGGTTTTTATCAGGCGAGAGCACTGTCAAAGATGTTGCGTCAGTAACCGAGCAAGCTTCAGAAGCATTGGATTCGGAGACTGCTGCAATTGATGAAGATGCCAGTATTGTGGACGAGGAAGTTTCTTGGCTGCAGGGTAATTGTTCGATTCTGTTGCAGTTTGATGTTGCAACGAGGTCTCGATTTGAGTCGGCTTTGTTTTAGTTTTTTTCTATGAAGTACGGTAGACATGCGTAGGTGTCGTTTAGTTAACAGTCGGCCAAAAATCTTTTACACCACAAACATGTCAGCTATGAAAGCAATTTCCCAAAATGAGAACAGTCCCATATATGCTAAGGTGACGCTGCTACATTGAATTCTACAATCACCGCTAGGATACGATACGGTAATTAGACACGCACAGGTGATGGCTGCAGGCAGCAACTTTGCATTCAAAATTGCGGCCAAACCCCTGCAGATAGACAGAGACATGGTTACTATTGACAGCCTATAGGAACTCAGAGAAACTTTGTTGAATGAAACCAATGCATTTATAGCATTAAATGTATTGGTCTCGTTCATTGAAGTTTCTCCGCACCATGTTTGATTATTGCTTGGATAGATAGCTGACTGCATCACGGTGTATAAAAGACTTTTGGCCAGCTTTTATGTCGAGTCTTTGGCACATTATGTCATCTGTCGTCTGTCTGTCGTTGTCGTCTATAACGCATGTATTGTGGCTAAACTGTGCATCGTAGGGATTTACCGATGGTACTGCTAGATAGGGCAATAATGAGCTCCTATAGGCTGTCAGTAGTAACCATGTCTCTGTCTATCTGCAGTGGTTTGGCCGCAATTTTGAATGCAAAGTTGCTGCCTGCAGCCATCACCTATGCGTGTCGAATTACAGGTATATCCATATAATATCCTAGCGTTGATTGTAGAATTCAATTTAGCAGTGTCACCTTAGCGTATATGTTCTCATTTTGGGAAATTGCTTTCTTTCTGCGACTGGAAGTCGAACGCTGAATTTATAATGGCCTTCAGATATATGCTGTGCAGTCGGCCCACCCTAGCGACAGTTGGGTTTTTAGTTGAAATCGGCTATGAAATTGGATTCACGAATCCATGACAAAAAGTTATTGGCATTTTTTGACTAATAACGAAGAATCAGTTGAGCTTAGATTCTGTGTTTGTGGCGTGGCATAGCGGTAACACATTGTGTCCGATCAACAGAGTTGCTCTACACCGGGCCAGGTTGGTACTTGGATGGGTGACTGCCCGCAGGCAGCTAAACCATGTCGGTAAATAACCAGCCACCTAGGTCAACTCAGCCTTCCATCCCTCCGGGGTAGGTAAATCGAGTATCGGCCTATCTGGCTGGGGTTAAGGTGGTGCGTGTTCACCTGTGTTGGGTGGCAGGTAACATTGTGTGATCCCATATGGTAGGTGACGCTCAGTGGCTCTGGGATGGATTTCCTATACAGAGTTATACACCACCTTTAACCTTTTCGATTCTGTGTTGGTAGTACTGGAAGGTGCTTGTTTATGTGCAGCTGAGAAAGATGATGAAAATGACCAAGACGGCGCCAACGACAATGACGACAGGGATGATGATATATCAGATTTGCCACAGTCAGCAGCTGTTGAAGATCGGACTTGAACTCCGAACTGTTTTCGATAGTGTTAACGTTGATAGTCGGACTGTATTTTAACGAATTATGTTAGGCCTGTATACGAAACATGCATTCATTGTTTTTAAGTGAAATGCAGGGCCGAGATCCCCACTGAGATAGTTTCCATGTTTTTCATATTTTTTTTTATTTTGACTTGGTTCTAGTTTCTCTGTAGAGATATTTTATGACCGCACATCTTGTTCACACCGTTTTCGGTTGGTGGCATGGCGTAGTGGTAACGCGTCTGATCCGATCAGCAAAGTTACTGTACGCCGGGCCCGGTTAGTACTGCGATGGGTGACTGCCTGTGGGCAGGTAAACCATCTCGGTATGTAACCAGCCACCTAGGTCAACTCAGCCTTCCATCCTTCTGGGGTAGGTAAATCAAGTACCGGCCTATCTGGCTGGGGTTAAGGCGGGGCGTGTTCACCTTTGTTGGGTGGCAGGTAACACTGTAGGATCCTATACGGCTGGTGACGCTCCGTAGCTCCGAGATGGGTTTGCTCCTGACCTTTACTTTACCTTTTACCATTTTAGTTAGAGGTAGGAAAAGGATTCCCTGTGGGACAGTAGCATCGACTGCAAATTTTCAGAATTTTGGCACACAGTTGAAAATTTCTGACAAGGGGAATTCTCTGTGCTTAAAAATTTAATTTTGCCACTGGGCTAAGTGTCCTCAAAATAGGATTTTAACCCCCAAATTTTGGATTATTGGACGAAAATTTTTGGACAAAAAGTAGATTTTTTGACAGCCAAAAATTTACGGTAAGCAGCTGCCCCCTACCTTGCCAATACACCACTGCCAGGGGAAATCTGTTTTGGTTAAAGTTCTCAAGTTTGGTGCGTCTTATTTGGCTTAGTTTCTGTCATTCTTTGGATTTTTAATTGGAGTTAGTTTTGTTCTTGCAGTAATCTTGGTTCTTGTTCAAATCCCTGCCTGTTGCAGTGTAGTACACTTTGGTTTGAACTTGAACAGAGTCATCTGCAGTTAATATACAGTGCATGCAATACAAGTACAGTTTGCTGTGGAAAACTAGCGGGCAGGCTACCAGTTTATCTCTGAAATATCTGATGATTGTGATGTGATTGCGATTATTGATTGCAAGCTAAATCTTGCTGAGTTTGGTAGTTTCTAGCCTTGCTATTTTGATCCACGTCTCTGTTTTTGTTGTTGTCACTTATAGCCAGAATATAGACAATTGTTATTTTTATTATGGAACCTCGTGCTTTGCCACTGTTTTGCGTTGCATGAGATATGCCGAGTTGCCGACATTTGATGCAACAGCAACGTTGAACGTGGAAACCAGTGAACATTGCCAGTTGGGTGGTTTTCACGCCAAATTGGGCTAGTTTTACATTTTTGCGCTTGGCTAGTTTTGGGGTTACTTTTTGAGCTTCTTGAGAACACATGAAAACTTGGGTAAGTGTGAATTTATACCGATATATTCACAATTAAACAATAAGAGTCGGGCAAGCAGTAACAATTGTTATTTTTCATGAGCAGGTTACTGATATTATTAATATTACAGATTACATTAACCATGAAAATGTCCGTAAGCCGTGCAAGAGTCTTTTTGATCTAGTTTTGACGAAGATTTTAGCTAGAAAACTCTCGAGCACCTGGCAACCCGTTGGAAGCGATCAAGAGATCTCAAACCTTCACCGAGAATAGTGCTGTCCCCTGGCGAACGCAGAGTCAGTTCAGTTTATGACCTATGGTAAAGAATCCACAAAATAATCTGGATCACCGCCAAACTCTCGCCACTTCCTTCTGTTTCCTTCGTGTCGAGACCCTCCAAAAGTTCTTTGAAACCTGTTCGAATGGAGATCAAAAACGTACTTTCTTCTTCGAAGAAAATAATGTAAGATGGTGGAACTGTTGTTGTGGAATGCATTGCGAGCTCTGTGATTGTGGACAATGACATGTCGATGACGATTAGACCAATGACCAATGGTCAAAGTGGGACTGAAAAAGCGAGAGAACTATACTTCCTTTTCGCTCCCCCCATTTCCCCTCTCATTCCTTTCTTCTTTTCCATCCCTTTCCCTTGTCTTCCCCCCTTTTTCCTTCCCTCCACCTCCCTTTAAAAGTAGGCAAATATTCATTCCGCGAACTGTTGTTGACTGGAATCATCTACCAAGTGAAATCCGGTGTAAATCCAGCAATCTAGCTTCCCGGGACATTTTCAGCCATCATTTTTCCACACTTACTACTAACTGTTACTGATGTCCGCCGTGGCAGCTGGCAGTAAAGGGTGCAATGTGCCCATGGCCAGTAACACTAAAGTTCTGAAGGCCTATCTGGTCAGGTAGTCGCGTAGTCATGAGACCGTAGCGTCGCTCTTCCACCGTGACCGGTTGTTGTCTCTTCGGAGCTGGTTTATCCACCTGCCACGTGGATGACCGGGACGACGTTTCCATGTAGGGTCTGGGAAGCGTCCCTGAGACAACTTGACGCAACTGTGGAGTGCCTTGTGAGCTGGTACAGTGTGTACTTCATCGCGAAGCCTCGCTAGGTGTCCAAAGATGGCCTATGCCACCTCAAAATACAGCTGGTAGCTGGGGAACACTGTAAACTTCCCCACTGTGGACAGTCGAATTTGGTGCATTTTGGCGCCGGTTTTACTGGACATGTTCCTCTGATATTTATGCGTTTTGCGACATATGGCGCTATGCAAAAAAATGTGTTTTGGTTGATTGATTGTTACAAAATAGGACGTGAGTGCGGTGCCCCATGTTCAAAATATTTATTAGGCCCACGTATGTTCAACGTTCAACAACGTCTCCGCGCGTGCCTCCTGACTGACAAGTGGGGTCGTCCGTGCAGTTGTTTGAATTGCCGGGGGGATTGAACCCTCCGTTTTCTCAACCCCCTAACACACTCTCAAATTATGTACGGGGTGTCGGCTATACTGCATACATACGATTTAAGGCCTTACATCACAATTTCGTTTCGTCTCCGACCGTCGAAAAGTTCAACCCCCCTCCAGCTAATTTTTCACAATTCAAACGCTGTGTCCATGACGTCACGAGATTTTAAGGAAAAATTAACCCCCTCCCCTTCGTCGCATTTCGTAACCCTTCTGTGGACCCTCATCATATATGACGTCACAAACATCTATTGCCCCCTCCCGGCAGCATGTACTATGTTCTACAGAGATGAGTTTTACCGTTATTTAAATTATATCTGTTATCAGAATTGTTTGCAGAGAACTGTTTCTAGGTCTACTCGTCCTGCCACATTTGGCGAGTTGGCGACATGAATTTGGGTGTTCACTGTGCCTTCCCCGCAGATTTGTGTGACGTCACGCGTCGTCGCAATAATGTGAACCCCCCTTTTCCTCTCGGATTGTGACGTCATTTATGAACGACTTCAGTGGATGACCACTGTTTAGACTCCGTGAATAATGCAGTTGTACCGTCTGATGAGTGCATTGGACCTAGCGTACAAGCGAGGCCGGCCGGCCGTCTTGCCGAGAAGTTCCTATAAATACTCGATGGAGTGGCCACCAAGAGCCTGCCCGCCATCACAGCAGCTGTTGCTAGGTAGCAACCGGCTGCGGCAGCTTAGTGAAGGTAAGCCTAGGTAGCTAGCCGACAGACGAGTGGCCGAGCTCGCCCCAGGACGCATTTAGATCTGCTTAATGTATCTGTTACCTGTTGGCGGACCGGGCGTTGACTAATAGTCGATATAGTGCTGCATGGATTGGTCGACCTGCTGTCTGTCGACTGGCTCGTGCGTACATCAACACGCGAGTGAGGTCGGCCGCATGAAAAAGTACTCTTCTCTGATGTCCGCCGCTCGCTGACTAATTGCAGCTTTCGATGCCCGCCGCTGATGATCGAACCATACCGCGGAAATAGGCCTACAACATCCCGCGCGCACGCAATGTGTTTGAAACTGTCCCCACAACAAATTAGCAGCGTTCGTTTGCTTTAGGTATTGCACCCATCAGACTGAGCGGGGTATAAGAATTTGGAGGGTTAAGAGGAGAACAAGAACACTCAAAGACGCACAGTGTAAAACAGAGAAAAAGCGAAAATCAACATGAAGGAAAATAAAAATAGAATGAAACATTAAACGTCTTTGTCGGATCGACCCACTAAAACTTGCAGCTTGGCGCTCCCCCTGACCAGCAGCGTCATTATGGCCCTTATAAAACAAGAAATTTAAGCTAATGCTCACAAGACGCGCGAAAGCCTATAGCAGTTCCGGTTCAGTAGTTTAGCTGAAAATTGGGGTGTTCACGCTAAGTTAATATACAAATACCAAATTCTCTATATGGATCGCATAACGATAGTAGCGTGGCGCCATCTTGTGAATGATATAGACTTGTGTCGCAGCCCGAAATCGCCAAAAAATTTATAAAACCCCCTATTTTGGCGTTCAAGGTCATTCAAGGTCATTGAATTCGGCGCCAATCGAGAGCCAGTGTACGACTTCCTATTAGTGATTAATAGTAACCTAGGCCCTATCTCGCACCGTTACTG
>Ga0209367_1011594_pt1 | contig 11662 bp, 7 predicted proteins | sample WorMetLIZISLAND2_FD_187412 | JGI IMG/M metagenome (GOLD analysis project Ga0209367, IMG submission 187412) | Marine gutless worms symbiont microbial communities from Max Planck institute for Marine Microbiology, Germany - Olavius geniculatus... ... | reverse complement strand
AAACTAACAACACTTACTGTTATTAATTTCTTTTATTTCTATTCATTTGTAAGTAATAAAACGACGCAAAACGACGCCGATCAAACTGTACAGAAAATAACTAAATGAAGTTTTAAAAAGAATACGAGTAGGGGCCTAAGCCTGTATAATGAGCCTATATGAGCAAGCTGTGGGCTCCATGCCAATACGTAGCGGCTGAGGCAAAGTCAAGCTGAGCGAGAAAAGCGAGCGAGATTTACCTACGAGCGAGCGATAAAACGGTTGGTGAGTCGCTTACGGGTCTATTTCTATCACATCTAAAAACTTATATAATAAGCATTTTGGCAACACGTTATAAGTTTTAAAGTTTTTTATGTATCTTCTGCTGACTATGGACTTTGGTTTTTATCGCATTTTCGTTTTATTACATGCATGTTTTAGTATAAAGCTTAACGTTTATTGTACTACTGTGACGCCCCTGTGCTACGGATTAGGGGCGCCGTAGCAAGTGATGTGATATGATATGATATGATATATGATATGTTGTGCAATAAAGAACTACTTACTTATTTACTTACGATTGGGCTACACAGCTTACGAACGTAGTAACGTAGGGCGGCAAGCAAGCAGCAAGGGCGGTTCCTTCCTGCTTGTTGATTCTCCCCCTGGCTCTTTCTCCCCTCGCTCATTCGCCCCCTGGCTGATTCGTCTCCGCACCTTGGACGATTCACTCCCCCCGTTGAGTAATATATTGATTTAATGTAAAGTAATATTTTTGTTTTGTTTTTGTTTACAGAACGACAACAACTACAGTGTATTGTCACTCAACTGATTACTATGCCGAATTATTTCAATTAACGTTAGGCCTATACGTTACAGAAATGCTGGGCGTAATTAGTGATGACAGCACGAAAACGGAAGTCAATCATTTTAGGTTCCATATAGCAGCGGCGTTGTGGAGTAAAAAAGTAACTACAATTTTTCGACTGACACGTTTGCAAATTTCTGATAAATTATGGCCTAATTCCGACAGAGACAGACTACAAACTTGTTGAATGCCCTCGTTACCTACATGGCAAATTGCTGGCTGGAAGTCCAAGGTCAAAATTTTTCTATTGGAATCCAAGCTATGGAGAAACGCTGGACCAAATGCATTTTAGTTGCAAAAGAATTTGTTGAAAAATGGCAAAATATGATCCGATTAACTTTTGCCCAACTATGTCGATCTACGAACTTTTTGAACAACCTTCGTACATACGGTATTGCAGTTTATCGCCCTTGTACACAGTTAACCGATATTGAATTACCGGTGTTCAACGGGAGCAAACCGTCCAAGCTAAAGGGACGAATCAGCCAAAAGGCGAACAAGCCATGAGGCGAATCAGCTAGGGGGCGAAACAGCAAAGGGGTGAAAAAGTCAAACACGCTGCCTGGAATCGTTATTCATTACAGTTGTTCGAATTCGTAATCGTCACAATGACAAGTATGAAGAAAAAAACAAAAATGCCTGAATACGTTTGCTTTGTTCACTATAACACTGCAGCACAAATTGTCGTTTTTACAGCTTTTACTTTTTGCGGCACATCGTAAGGTGCTATTGCGGCTAACGGTTAGACGGGTCTACTGCAGTGGAAGAACTGAAGCTTGAAAATGTGGTTGGTTGGCGATGCGTCTGATTGACAGTCAAAAAAGTCGGTTAACGCCGACTTGTCTGTAGAAGTGCACAGCGCCGCGTCACTGCAATTCTATTACTCCTAGTCCTACCCGATATAATAATATGTTTAGTTGCTTGTAAAACAGGCTTCTAATAATTTTTACCCGTTCAAGTGTTTTTGTCTATCAAGTTTCCTAAATTGCTTTCTCTGTAAATTTCTTGATTTTCTGTATATTGTGCACTTGCGTTGCTATAACTTATGAGCGACTATATCGTGCATAATCTAAGCTAACCGGTATGTTAATAAACAACACGCCCAGCTGTCGCTAGGATAGCCGACCGTCACTGGTTGTCAGTGACCTTCAAGGTCATCCAAGGTCGATGATCTTCATTTTATTTGAAAGCCAATATGTGACTTCCTATTAGTGATCAATAGCAACCTAGGCCCTATCTTGCACCGTTTAGTCACAGTACATACGCGACAGACAGACGGACGACAACAATGACAACAGCTCGACCGTTACTGAAGTACGGTCGGATAAAAATTATAAAAACGGCTGGCTGTCTTATGCAGCATTTTACTGCTAAACATAGTTGTTGTTCCTTATATTCGTAAACGATATGCCGGACTGGATTAGGACGATTATCAGGATGTTTGCTGATGACACGAAGGGTTGGAATAAGATTGTCACGGGGCGGATGTTGCAAAACTTCAAGAGAATCTAAAGCAATTGTCTGAATGGTCAAGGAGATGGCTGTCGCAGTTCAACCCCGAAAAATGTGTTGTTATGCATATTGGGCACACTATGGACAGTCGTTATCACTTGGTTCAAGACGATCAGAATGTTAAACTAAAGTCAGTCACTGAAGAGAATGACTTGGGTGTCTTGGTTACTAACAATCTGAAGGTTTTATCGCAAAGGGGTTGAAGCAGCTTGTAAAGCTAGTAAAGTGTTGGGTATGATAAAAGAGACAGTTTCGAATATTAAACAAAAGCAGTTTTATGATTCCGTAGGCCTAGGCCAGTGATTTTCAACCGTGGTTCTGCTCGCGGAACCCAGGGGTTTTGCCAAGGGTTTCGCGGCAGGGCAGTAAAAAGTAACTCAACGAGCGAAGTCACGCCAGACAAAGTCATAGAAAATCAGCAACGAACGAAATTAAGCTTCTGCCCGTCTATTTTTTATCTAGATTTACTGTGTTGAATCGTTTTTGTTGTTAGTAATTTTGGCATAGGCCCTAGGCTTTATTTGCATTTAGGCCTAATCCGATGATTAGTGCTTTATCGGAAATGATTAGGGTTATGGTTACGAAATCGTTTAACGATTTACTTAGTTAATTCAATTCTTTGAACACACTGCTAAGGAAAATAAAAAGACGCGTATATATCCGAGGGCGTCCACGTGATAAATTTTCTGGGTTGATGGCGGGTGTTATAAGCAGCCGTTGACTACCGCCTCGCCCGCCGTGTTCGGTTAAATACAATAACTTAGGCCCTACTCCTGCCTACTAGGCCTAATAGTTGAATGCTACAGTTCTTCATGGGAAACTTATCTCAGAGCGGCCAAATTTCATATTATAATTAGTTGGTCATCTTTGCCTTGTCGTCCCCATGGGGCCTTGTCCTGCTAGGGAAATGAGTCTGCAGCTTCCACCTCGCGTAGGCCTACGTCGCTGGACGCATGGATCAATGCATGGGGTTCCGTGAGTGACCTTCACCTTTGTTCAGGGTTCCGCTGAAGCAAAAAGGTTGAAAAACACTGCTGTAGGCCTACAAGGGTTTTTGTCCGACCGCACTTAGAGTACGCTATCCAGGCTTGGTCACCATATCTGCGCAAAATCATTGCATGTCTTGAACGAGTTCAACGAAAGGCCACCAAATTAGTGAAGGGACTCAGGAGTTTGTCATATGAACAACACTTGAAAAGACTGCACCTGCACCCTTGTAGGCCTACAGCAGTGTTTTTCAACCTTTTTGCTTGGAGAAGCGTAGATTGAGAGGCGATCTCATAGAGACATACAAGTTATTAACAGGAAAGGAAAATGTCGATTCCAGGCTTCCAGCTGTTTTTTTGTCTGAATGATCAGCATTACAGCACTCGAGGCCACCAGTACAAACTCAAAAAACAAAGATCACGGCTGGAAAATCAAAAGAACTTGTTCAGCAACCGAATAGTCACAGAGTGGAATAAGCTGCCTGCACATGTCGTCGATGCTGAAACTGTCGTAACGTTCAAGAATCGTCTCGACAACTGTAGCAGATGGGACAATTGAAGCTTTGGCTTCTACGCCCATCATCAACAAGTAACAAGTAAGTAATAGTATTACTATTGAGTAAACTTAACTGAATCAGAAATCACATTTTAGTCATTTAGTCATGATTTATTAAGCACACGCGGCATTATACAGGTCACGTTACGGGTCTTGCCTGTTCGTTCGTCAGTTCGCATTGCGATCAGGCTCTTAGCTCGAAAAAATATAATGAAACCAAAAAATTGTTATAAACGTTCGCTAGTGCGGGATTAACTGCTGTACCAATTTGCAACTCAAATTTCAAAAGATCAAAGTTAAGGCTGACGGACGACAAAAACCTGCGGAAATGACGTAATTACATTGCGTATTTGATTGTTTACAGTTTACTTATAACTAGTAGGCCTACCTGGCAGATCACCTGCCGGCCGGCCAGCCCACACGCGTCGAACGGCTTCGCCCACTGCACACATTTAGGCGCATGCAGTTCAACAGGCGCGTATGAGCCTCGGCAGCTCGAAGGACGGCCGTATACTCGCCGGCACTAAGCGTACCGAGTGCCGACATGCTTTCTGTGGGCTCAAGTCGTTACGCCTACTTTGTAACTGCGCAGTGCGCAGTGCACTTGAGATATAAACTGGATGTTATGAATTTTATGCGTGTACTAATATTACAGTGCAATAAAATTCGAAAAAATATGCAGTAACTGATTTACTTTGGGCTTATTGTGCACTATGTCAGGATGCACGATGCAGATCACAACAGTGGTATAAAATACACCAAAATACCCAAGTGAAATGTTGTTAATAAAACTCTGAAAACCAGGCATTTCACGCAATGGCTGAAATTTTCAGACATTACGCGAAATAACTATTTCACTCAGTTACCGGTATTTCGTGAAATGACTGAAATCTCTAGTCATTTCGTGTAATGACTGAAATTTCAATGCTCATATTACACTAGATGCCTGGATTTGTTTAGATAACAAACGTGTTAACTTATATGATCTATCATCTATATGATCTATTTGTTAATAACGTTACATTTCCACACACAAAAAAACTTCGAACTCGTAATAACGAATTTTAGCTCGTATTTAAAACGATAAGAACTGTACAAAAAGGACATTAGCGTTCGAGCAGAAATATAAAAAAAATTGTGACAATAAACGATAGAATATGTTGCTCATTTTTGACCGCTACAGCTATGCTGTACGGCGTCCTTGGCATCGTTGTCGTCTGTCCGTCCGTCAGACACGGATGCGTTGTGGCTAAACGGTGCGAGATTGGGTCTAGGTTGCTACTGATCACAAACAAGAAGTCGCATACTGGCTTTCAAATGGCATGCAAATCATTGACCTTAGATGACCTTGAAGGTCAGTGCTGCAACAGGAACTGTAGGCTGTATATAACGCGTCTTCCTTAGCGACAGCTGGGCTTTTTTTATTTAAACTAATACTGAAATACTGCAACACTTTATTGCTGCAAGACAAACTGTTATGGCAACAGGCTAACAGCTGTTACATTTCAGCTAAGCTTTTCTATTAATAAACTTGCCCTTACAGATATATCTGGATTACACCAGGGCTTAACATTCACAAAAACGTGTAGACGTTCAGTTCATAAATGCGCAAAATGTGTATAACTTAGATGTGCCGGTACGTCATAACGTGGTTATCAGGCCTAATGAAAATGCATAGCTATAATGTCAGTGAAGCTGCATGTCGTATTTAGCGTCTCATCATGTAAGCGCGTGGAGGCGGCGGTGGTCCATAGGCGGCGGGTCCGGGATATCCGCCGCCCCCCTTCCAGCCAGCTGGACCCATGTCCCATTCTTCGTATTCTTCGACCTTCGGCTCCAGCATCAGCTTCTTCTTGCCGACCTGGCGCCAGAGCTGTGTGGTCGTGGCAGGGTAGACGACGTCGTCCATCATCGCCGACTCGTCGAAGACGCGGCCGCGACTTCCGCCGACCTGGCGTACGATCTCCGCCTCCCTGCCTTTCTTGCCCGGGTAGACGAGGACTTCCCTCGGCCGACTGTCGAAGACTCGATTGCGACCACCGACGAATCCAGCCAACTGGCGCTCGACCATCCTAGACGAGCGAGGCGGCGGTGGACCCTGCAAGTGAACCAGCGGCGGCCCCGCCGGTAACGGCGCAGCTGGTCGACTTCCTGGGTACGCCGATCTGACATAACGGAAACACACATCAAATCATTTACGGGCCCCGATCGCATCAATCAAAACACATTTATAATAGCGTCATAATGTCGCGAACGAATCAGAGGCGCAAATGCCTTCAGTTCAAACAGCAATGAATGTATACGTTATAGCAATAGCGTGAGATAAGAAGCAAACACCTCTAATACCTGGACCCCGCAAGTGACCTGCCAAGTAGGATGCAAATCCGTCGAATGATTTAAGCAGGATGCGCAAATTTGACAGACGACAGAGTGGGACAGATCACACTACAAAGAAATGTGTCGAATAGGCGAAATCGCTTGTACTGCAAAAAAGCGATTTCGCCTTTACTAACAGAAGGCCTACTAATTACTACTACTAATAGTTATACTAAAAATATTATCTATAGGCCTAAGTACGTAAGTAAGCGAGTTAAATGCAACATCGATTCGAACGTCTGGGAAATAATGCTAAGAAATGAAACGAAAAGTTAATATTTGAGTTAGCGTCAAAAGGTAGACTGTAAGTGTGTGCTGCTTTTTAAAGAAAATTTTACTCTTCAATTTGTACATAGGTTTATATCAGTAAAAGCTAATAATTCTAAATTTACACTGTGTCTCAAAAGAACATCCCCGACATTTTTGACTGTAACTTGAAAGCCAATTATCAGATTTTGACATTTTTTGGTAAACATATTTCTGACACAACTTGCCATCAAATGATCATTCAGCTTTTTACCGCACCTAGCATTTGTTTCTGCACTACCTGGGGAAAACACAACCAGCGAAGTATCACTTTTATCCAATGCCATATGATTGCTTAATTAACATAACGCGTAGAAACACATTTTGTTCACATTTCTGACACTTTGGCTGACATTTCATCCAGTTGTCCATTTTTCAACTGTCTGCAGTAAAATTGCTTGAAGTGTTTGCCCATTATGCGAACACAGGCAAGGAGACGCTTTCTCCATTCATTGACAGCAGTATCGATAAAGTTCTGGTCCAGACCAATGCAGGCTGTACCAGTCGCTTCTTGACTCTTCAAACATTCCTAAACTTCATCTGGTAGACACACTGCTGCATGACAGTCAAACTTTGTAATACACCGGCTGTTAGGGCCCACAGATTAAGATAGATGGAATTTATTGACGTTTTTTTCAATTCATTTTAACACGTATTACGCTTGGTCTGCTTTCCCCAGGTAGTGCAAAAGCAGACGTTGGGTGAGGTGGAAACTAAAACGCTTATTTAATAGCCGGTTGCGTCAGAAAATACTTCTGCCAAAATTATTAAAATCTGCTAATCTTTCTTTAAGTTACGATCGATAATGTCGGGGATGTTTTTTTCAGGTTTTCTGTTTATTTCAACACAAATTTCGCTTGATCTGCTTTCCCTAGGTAATGCAAAAGCATACATTGGGTGAGATGGGAAACTGAACGATCATTTGATGGCAAGTTGTGTCAAAAATATATTTACCAAAAATTATTAAAATCTGATAATTGGTTTTCAAGTTACAGTCAGAAATGTTGGGGATGTTTTTTGAGACACAGTGTATTTAGACGTTACTCATTCATTCGAAAGCACGCATTTTGCATTGACTACATGTATAGCGTTGACGACACTTAAGCGTATAATGCGTATACTGTGCAGATTTATGACCGTTCGAGTATTAGACTGACCTGCCCGGATAGTCCATGGGCGTTGCCTGGAGTGAGACGAGTGGGGGTGGCGGTGGTCGCGGGGGTCGTGGTACCGCTGGCGGGTAGGAAGGCATCGGTGGCGGGAACATCGGCGGCGGATACGGCTCAGGATACATCGGATCCGGCGGCATCCCGCCGTAGTACGGATCAGCATATAGATCGGGTCCGTAGCCACCATACATCGCCATCGCTCGACGCTTCTAAACTTCAACCGCGGCGCACGATTTTTTATCGAAATATATATAGCTCGTCCACTCTTCTGTCGTCTGTGATCAGCTTGACTATAGGTCCGCTAGACTTTACAGCTGCTGATATTTAGTGGCCATACTTTCTTATTACATAAGCTCTACGAGATTTTGTTTCGATTGGAACAAGGCAATGACGATGCATATAATGTTATGCTGTCGACTGACATGAACGCCCTGTGCGGAGCGGCGACGGGCGGCGTTAGGGCGTCGGGTGGCCTACGCCGCGTCACGCTTGGAAGCGTCCTGACCGGGGGCCCTTCAAGACAGGCGACCGACGTCATCTGAATACAGTATACATGTAGTCTACGTGACTCATGGAATATTGCGAGGGAGAACTGAAGTCTGTGACGCTATTGTACAGTGTGTACACTATGGTGTACACCCGCTCGGCTTGGTTTATTCACTTCATAGCCGTGTTGTACGCTGCAGTGCACAACGGTGATGTTTCAAGCCTAGTTACAAATTGCGTCTCCTTAGAAATCTGTGCTTCGGTACTTTCGTTTGAAGCCAATGAACAGATTAAAATTGTAACTATATAAGCAACCTTTTAAAAATTGGTCGATATTAAATGAATTTGTAGGTTATGAAACTTTGTAGCAATTTATAGACCACCCAACTAATAATAATAATGACTAAATCGTCTCCTATCAAACATCGAGCACATTGCAAAATGCAATTTACAATTTTAAAAATGCTTTATTGCTTAATGACGTCACTTGCAGTTGGATATTTGTGGCTTATGGGCTCATGGCGCAAAAAACTTATTACATCAGTCAGTCAATCAATCGGAAAAAAATGTATAGCGCCTTTTAACAAAAAGTCATAAAATAGTGTTTTCCGTCCCTCATGGTTTGCTAATTTTTGCTGTTACTTTAAATGGTGTTTCAGTTTCTAGCATAACAATTGCACGAAGGTTTGTGTCTGTACTTGGTATGTCCACCACCGTTCAAAGTTGCTCTGTAGACTTATGCAGAGCGTGTACCGCTTGCTCCTAAAACGGTATAATGGATATACGCAGTTGTAGCCCGTAAACGCCTGGTTGACATTTTATGACTCTTTCATATACAACACACGAACTTTCCGACTGCTGCTTGTTTATTTATAATAATTATTCTTAAATGCCATTTTCTGTAGTTCTTCTTTGTCAAGGTCACTATTAAATCGCAAGAATTGTAGTTGTTATAAGGTATGGGACAAGACAGAAGGCGCAAAGAATTTGTGGTAGGCTTACAGAACTCCGGTGGTTATTTATGAGGGAACAATTTTGCAGGTAGTAGGCCTATTGTTCCCGATTTTGTCGTCCGTATTCTAGGCGGTGACTGCGACAGTCTGTCAGTCTGTGATGAAAGATGGACTGACCACGCTACATTAAAACTTGTCGCATTAGCCTCAATCTGCTAATCCGTTGGAGGAAATGAGACGCCATTTGACAGGGCACTTCTTTGGCTCCAAAAAGCCTCAAAGTTAGCCATTATCATCATTATTAATAATACTATCATCACTAGCATTACTGTCACACTCTGTTGGAGAGGCGTTTGAGATAGAAACAAAGTTGCTATCATATTAGCTATAGACAAAAAGATCGTACAGCTTGGTCGGCTGCATAATGCAGAGTATGCCATAAAACTATTTAAGCTGTTGAACAACAAGACTTCACCAAGTTTACGATTTGAGTGTTGTTCGACCAGATTACACAAGTAATTTGATTATTTGAGCAAAGCTCACGTAACGCGCGACAGCAACGGTTTTATCACTTAGGCAACCAATCTACAGCGTGCAATAAAATAACAATGTGTCTTGAAGAAGTAACCAAACACGAAGCCTCCGTGCGGAAGACTTCTTGAATTTAGAAGGTCGAAACTTAAATTGTTAAAAATGCGCGTTCTATGCTAAAAACTTCATAAGTAGCTTGTTCAGGTTTATCTCCAACCATTTCGAAGAAATTCACTCTTGAAATGTGCGCTACAGCCGAAAATTGCAGAAAAACCATAAAACCTTATTGGAGGTTCAAGGTCATTTAAGGTCATTGTTGTTGACACCATTCAAAAGTCGTCACCAATGGTTGTTATAATGAGCAGCACGTCTGTGCCTATCTGCAACTGTTTTCACGCTAGACGAGCCAATAGTGGTAAAATAACCACTTTTGAAGTTTTGAGGAGGATACCCCTTTTTGACGCTCGCCTGCGCAGGCCTCCTTGAACCTAGGGGGTCGCGATTTAAACTGCTAAATTGTACGTTTAATGCTGAAAATTTCATATGCAGGTTGTCTACTCTATCTTTAGCCATTTTGTTGCAATTCACTCTTAAAATGTGCGCTAAAATTTACTAAAAACCCGATTTTGGGGATTCAAGGTAGTTTAAAGTCATCGATGTTAATAAATTTAAAAAGCCCATCGCCAGTGCTTGTTACTATATGCAGCATCTATGTACCTATCTGCAACTGTTTTCACGCTACACGAGCTAATAGCAGTAAAATAACCACTTTAGGGGGTATTTCTCTTTGACGCACGCGTGCGCAGGCCTCCTTGAACTTTGTGTGCCGGTGTCGGCCCGGCTGGGACTTAGACTGCTAAATCTGTGTTTAATGCTGAAAGTTTCATACGCAGGTTGTCTGGATCTATCTCTAGCCATTTCGGCGCAATTCTCTCTTAAAAAATGTGTCGCAGCCGGAAATCACAAAAAAATTACAAAACCCCTAATTTTGGGGGTTCAAGGTCGTTCAGAGTTATCGATGTTGATAAAACTAAAAAGCCCGTGACCAGTGCTTGTCATGATAAGCAACATGTGTGTACCTATCTGCAACCGTTTTCACACTATGCGAGCTAATACCGACTAAATAACGTCTTTTAGGTGTTACCCTCCTTTGACGCCCTCGTTCGACAGGAACCCCCTCACCCAGGGGCACGAAATTTTGTCACAATAAAATAGATTCTTTGGGGGCAGCTACAATGAAGATTTCGTGATCCTAGCTTGCACCGTTTTGATAGGGCTGAAGAGTGTGACTGACGGACACACACACACAGAAGCCAAGGCCATGGCTAAGACGCTCGAAGCATAGCTGCGTTTTTCAGCACTGTTTTCTAGTCCTTCAGCTTGTCCTATAATCCGTATAGATCACTGCGCGCCTGCCTAAAGTAATATAGTGTAGTGTATATGACCACCGATGTTACCGAGTACTAAACTATCAAACATATTTTAACGACTATAGGCTTAGTGCTCAAAAATCTGCTTCGCTCACAGTATTACGTTACGTAGCTGCCAAAACTCTCTAGGCTGTATAGTGTATAGATAAGTACGGGTTTTCACATTACAGCTCTGAGACGTCCTTGATCTAAACTGTCTCGGAGAAACATTGTCTGGCTGCTAACATCATAGGCCTATTCTTGCCGACAAATGTCTCGTGGGGCAAAGTGGCATTTGATAGACGGCAAAACTACACAAATGCTAAAACTGTACATTAAATAGGGATGCTGTTGTGCGATAAGAAAATTCTATTCAGAAGGGTTTCTTCATGGCGACGCGGTCAACCTGGCAACCTGACGCTTATCGTCTACGTAGCCTCATAAAAGTTGTATAGTGAATAGGCAATATAGACTTGGGAATTCCAAATATGTGGTCATTTTGGCCCCCCTGCCTATAGGTCACGTGACACG